>Ga0209702_10005183_pt1 | contig 18086 bp, 17 predicted proteins | sample FRY01_FD_187210 | JGI IMG/M metagenome (GOLD analysis project Ga0209702, IMG submission 187210) | Freshwater microbial communities from Lake Fryxell liftoff mats and glacier meltwater in Antarctica - FRY-01 (SPAdes) (version 2) | ecosystem: Environmental > Aquatic > Freshwater > Ice > Glacier...
GAGGCGGCGTAACTCGGTTTGCGATGCGCCCAAGGGCGCGCGGTTTCGAGTTGTGCGGCGAGTCTGATCAACACGTCTTCACGGCCGTAACCAGCGACGAACTGAATGCCGATCGGCAGCCCCGATGAAGTCCAGTGCAGCGGCAGCGAGATTGCCGGCTGGCCGCTGGTGTTAAACGGAGGAGTGAACGGGACGAAGTCGATGGCGATCTTGGACGACCGCATTGGCTCGTTGGCGTCGTTGGCGATCAGGCCAAGTTCTAACGGAATTCTGGCGAGGGTTGGTGTTACCAAGATGTCCCATCCGTCTGCCCACCACTGGGCAATGTTGCGACGATATGTAGTGGTGGCGTTGACTGCGAGGGCGTAGTCGGTGGCCGTCATGCCCTTGGCGAACTCGGCCATTGTCCAGTTCATCAATTCGAAATCGTCGATCGTTACTGCGCGACCGAGCATCGCGGCGACGCCCTCACAGGCAACCGACATATTCGTCGACCACAACGCCGAAAACCTGCGCGACGACTCTGTGTCTTCTAGCGCCTTCGGCCAGGCAAGTTCTACGTGGTGACCGAGAGACTCGAGTAATTTTGCGGTGGCATGCACGCCCTGCGCGCAATCATCATCGATCGTGTCACCGAGTGGGTTGTGATCTAAAATACCGATGCGCAGCTTCTCGACGGGTGCCCCGACTTCGCTCAGATACGAACGAATTGGTGCGGGGGCGATCATGCGATCGCCGATGCCGGGACCACAAGTTGCATCGAGCATCGCCGCAGTGTCGCGCACGGTGCGCGAGACGCAGTTCTGGACTCCCAGGTTTGTCTCGTCGCCAAATGGCGCCGCCGTGATGCGGCCCTGACTAACTTTCAGTCCGACTAACCCGCAACATGAAGCCGGAATACGAATCGAGCCGCCGCCGTCGCTGGCGTGCGCGATTGACACGAGGCCTGCCGCAACGGCCGCCGCGCTGCCGCCACTTGATCCGCCTGCGATTCGGCTGAGATCGTAGGGATTGCGCGTTGGACCCCACGCCAGCGGCTCAGTCGTCGGGACACTGCCGAATTCTGGACTATTGCCGCGACCGAGAGTTACTAAACCTGCAGCGACGAAGCGGTTTACGAGTTCTGTGCTCACTGGGGCGATGTAGTTGGCGTTCTTGAGGGCGATGTTGCCGTTGCTCATGTGCTGGCCGGCATATGCGGCGGACAGGTCTTTGAGAATAAACGGCACGCCGCGAAATGGTTGCGCAAGATTAGGGTTCTGTTGCGCGTCGATGGCGCTGGCAATTTCGCGGGCGTGGTCGAACCACGTGATGTTGACCGCGTTCAGTTTGGGGTTGATCTCGGCAATGCGTTCGATGGCGCCCTCGAGTAACTCGGAAGCCGAAACGGCGCCGCTGCGCACCAATTCGGCCTGCCCGAGTGCGTCGACCCACTGCGTCTGTTCGGCAATTTTGTTCACGAAGACCCCAATCCGATTATGCGCTCGTCGCTGATGCGCGCCCGTAGTTAGGGTAGTTCAGACGTGAATGACGCACTGGTGCCAAAGCAACTCACGGCACGCGATGTGTTGCGCGTCCCGTCGGTGCGCCGCCTGCTCGGCAGCAGCCTGTCCTTCTATATAGGGGTAATGCTGCAGGCGGCCACGCTGGGCAAGCAGGTATTCGACATCACCGGCCGTGTCATCGACATCGGCTGGCTGGGTTTCGCCGAGTTCATACCGATCGTCCTATTCGTATTCGTCAGCGGCAGCGTGGCCGATCGCTTCAACAGAAAGTACGTAGCGGCGCTCGCGCTCAGCGGCGAACTGCTGTGCTCGGTCGCACTGAGCCTGTACGCGTTCAGTGAACCGACCGCCGTATGGCCAATTTTCGTGATCGCGGTGTTCTTCGGAGCGTCGCGCGCGTTTTTGTCGCCAGCCACTCGGTCGATGACGCCGATGGTCGCGCCAGTGGGCGGGCTGCCGCCAGTTGTCGCTCTATCGTCGATGGTCTGGACCTCGGCGATGATCGTTGGGCCCGCAGTTTCTGGTTTCTTGTACAGCGTTCACCCCGGCGTCGCTTACACCACAACATCGGCGTTGATTATCTTCGGCATCATCGGTATTCTGCGTGTGCAGTTCGTTAGCGCGCCGATTGTTCGCAGTGAAGCAGATAAACCGACCCTGCACTCGGCTTTCGAAGGCCTGCGCTTCATTCGTCGCACGCCGATACTTCTGGCCGTGATCTCTCTCGACCTGTTTGCGGTTTTGTTTGGCGGCGCAATCGCGCTGTTGCCAGCGATTGCCGCGACGCAATTAAATGTCGGCGACATTGCCTACGGGTGGCTGCGCGCCTCGGCTGGTATCGGGGCCGCAACGATGGCGGGTTTTCTGGCGCTTAGGCCACTGCGGCGTAATATTGGACGAATGCTGCTTTTCGCCGTCGGCGTATTTGGCGCCGGCACTATCGTTCTCGGTATGACGTCTTCGTACGTTGTTGCGTTTGTCGCCGTGATGGTCTTGAGCGCCGCCGACATGGTTAGCGTGTTCGTGCGCGGCTCGATCGTGCCACTCGTGACGCCAGATGACAAACGCGGCCGCGTAAATGCAGTAGAGAACGTCTTCATCGGAGCGACCAACGAACTTGGCGCGTTCGAGTCGGGCTTGGCGTCGCAGGCGTTCGGAATACCGGCCACTGTGATCGGCGGCGGCATCGCCACCATCGGAGTCGTCGGCATTTGGTGGAAGTGCTTCCCTCAGCTGCGTAACATTGACCGCTTCAGCGATTTAGAGACGCCCGAGAACCCGTCATGAAAGTGATCACCACGTGCCCGCTCGATTGCCCCGATACATGCTCGCTTGAAGTCACGGTAGATGCCGGACGAATCACGAAGATCGACGCCGCGCCAATAGAGCAGAGCGAGAATAAACTCACCGACGGTTGGATCTGCAAGAAAGTCAAGCACCACGCCAAACGCGTGTACTCGGCGGAGCGAGTGATGACTCCGCTCGTGCGTTATGGCGTTAAGGGGTCTGGCGAGTTTCGCGCCGCAACATGGGACGAGGCGATTGGACTCATTGCCGAGCGGATTCGTAGCGCGATAGCAACACACGGCCCAGATAGCGTGCTGCCGTTTTTGTACAATTCGTCGGCCGGCGAACTTGAATCTAATTTTTTGACGCCACACTTGTTTGAGCGACTTGGTTGCCCAGAGATCGAACACACGGTCTGCGCCGGAACATTTACCGCGGCGTGGGAGCAGGTCTACGGCGAGATGTTGTCGACTGACCCGCTCGACGTGTTGCACTCACGACTCGTGGTCGTGTGGGGGGCGAACCCTGGCATTACCGGAACGCACTTTTTGGCATTGCTGAACAAGGCCCGCGCGGCTGGCGCGCAAGTTGTCGTAATCGATCCGCGTAAGACGGCCGCAGCAGCGCGCGCAGACCTGCATCTGGCCGTTCGCCCAGGCACCGACGTCGTGCTGGCTTACGCGCTGGCGCGATGGCTCGCGCACGAGGGTGCAGTCGACGCAAAATTCGTTGAGCAGCACACGAGCGGCTCGACTGAGTTCATTGCCGCCGCTCAAGAGTGGACGATAGGGCGCGCCAGTGAAACTTGCGGCGTGCCCGCAGAAGACATTGTGCGACTCGCGCGGTTAATCGCCACGACTCGACCAGCGATGCTGAGAGTTGGGTGGGGGATGGAGCGCAATCGCAACGGCGGCAGCGCGCATGTTGCGGCGCACGCGATGTGGGCGCTGTCTGGCAACTTTGGCGTGCGCGGCAGCGGTGTACTCGGTTCGACTTCGGCGTCTGGTGCATGGCGTACGCCGTTGGTCGCGCAGTGGCCACAGGGTGTGGCGCGGCCAACTCTGAACAAGATCAACATGAACCATGTCGGGCGTATCTTGCGCGCCGTGCCCGGCTCTTGGCACGCGCCAGCCAAAGTTCTCGTGATCCAGGGGGCAAACCCTGCCGTCACAGCCGTCGATCAACGTGGCATGCTCGAGGGCTTGGCCCGCGAAGAAATATTCACGGTGGTGCACGATCAGGTGATGACCGACACCGCGATGTACGCCGATGTGGTCTTGCCCGCGACTACACATTTTGAAGTTGCCGATGTGGTTGCTTCATACGGAACATTTACCGCCCAGCGCAACGTGGCCGTTATCGCGCCCGTCGGCGAGTCGCAAAGCAATAATCAGCTCGCCTCGCGGCTGGCTGCTGCTCTGGGTCTACCCGCAGCTGAATTCGATGTCTCTGAAGCGCGACTCTCGACGCTGATCGAAAACGCGATGCCGCTCGAGGCCGTCGTGCGCGGCGCCGACACGAGCGTGCAGTTTCGCGATACCTGGCCGAGTCACGAAGATCGGCGCGCGAAATTGTTTGCGCCCGATTCAGAGTTGCCGCTGCCGCGATTTGTTGCGCTAACCGATTCGAAGTTTCCGCTGATACTGCTGACTCCCGCAACCGCGCAGACAGTGAACTCGATGTTCGGCGACACCGAGCCGGCGGCGGCCGTGCTCAAGTTGCATCCGCTCGATGCGGATGCGCGAAAAATTAAATCTGGCGAAACTGTGCGTGTATTTAACGACCGCGGCGAGATTTCGGTGAGTGTCGAGGTCGACGCCGCGATGCGCCCAGGCGTATGTGCGATGCCCAAGGGTTTGTGGAGGCGTAGTATTACTGATGGCTTAACGGCCAATGTGTTTGCCCCCGACGACTTATCTGACCTCGCTGGCGGCGCATGTTTTAACGACGCGAGAGTGGAAGTGACGAAAGCGAGTAGCTAGCGAAGATGAATACCCCCCACAAGAAATTGATGGTCGGCCAAGAGTTCAAGTGGTTCATCAATTCGCGACGAACTGCGCCAGCAGAGCTGATGACTAAACGCTGATGGCTGGGCGTGCGCGCGCGAGATCACTGACCCGACTCGCTTGTTTAGTGATCGTGACAGCGTTGGTCGCGGGCTGCGGAGCGTTTGATTTTTTGAATGAAGACGACGGATTCGTGAAGGGAGTCGGTCGCTTGCCTAGCGGCGACTTCGACACTCTCGTGACGTTGCCACAGGGCGTAGAGATCTCGTTCCCAAACCTGAACGGTGCGGTGATCGGGCCGCAGGTGCGCGGGCCGCGCATCTTGATGATCGGTGACTCGATTCTGTCTTCGACCTCTAGTCGCTACGGCAATGAAATGTGTGATGTGATGGTGCCACTCGGCTGGCAGGTCGAGGTCGAGGCTGAGGCGAGTCGCTTCATCGAATTCGGCTCGAAGGTTCTCGACTCGCGACTCGCCGCGGGATGGGATTCTGCGCTCGTATTTCTGGGCACCAACTTTACGGGAAACCTCGACGAGTACGAATATAGACTTCGCTCAATATTCGACCGCCTGTCGCCGATGCCGTTTGTGGTGGTGACGACACCTCTATACAGAGATGTCCAGAAGGATGTCAACATGGTGATCACTGCTGTGGCACAGCAGTACGACAACGTCACTGTGCTGGAGTGGGCTCAGATCGCCAAGAATCCGGGAGTGCTCAACCGCGACCGCGTGCACCTATCCAAAGTCGGTCGCTCTGTGTTTGCTGCCGCGGTGGCTAGATCATTTGGATTTGCGCCACCAGCGACGGGTGCGTGTTTGCCATCTGTGTTTAGAAACGACTCGTCTGCTGCCCATGGCGTGATGCCAGACTTGACAATCGCGGGAGCAGTTACCGAGACTACTGTTGCCGGCGCCACGCCAGGCGCGGTTACCAGCGTGCTTGGCGTGACGCCGGCGGCCGTGTCGACAACTGTGCCGACAACTGTGCCGACAACTGTGCCGACAACTGTGCCGACAACTGTGCCCTGATGCACCGACGGTAGCAATCAATCGCTAGCGTGACCGCTATGAAAATTGGAATCACCAGCGGCACGGCAAACGGAACAATCGCAGAAATCACGGCGGAGGCCGCGCAAGTAGAGCGCGACGGCTTTGATAGTTACTGGATCTCGCAAATTTTTAGCCACGACGCGCTTACGGTTCTCGCGTTAGTCGGTCAAAAAGTACCGCGCATCGAACTCGGTACAGCAGTTGTGCCGACATACCCGCGCCACCCGATGATGCTGGCGCAGCAGGGTCACACCGTCAACGCGGCCATCGACGGTCGCCTCTGCCTCGGCATTGGTCTCAGCCACAAAGTCGTAATCGAGGGCATGATGGGCATGTCGTTCGACAAGCCAGTGCGCCACCTACGCGAGTATCTATCGATTCTCGGCCCGCTTTCACAGACACAAAAAGTTTCGTTCGCTGGCGAGACGCTCACTGCGCGCGCCGACATTGCGATCGCTGGCGCCAAGCCGTTCGCCATTGTGGTCGCTGCGTTGGGCGAGCAGATGTTGCGCCTAACCGCCGCGATGGCCGACGGCACGCTGACCTGGTGCACGGGCCCAGTAACTCTGGCAAAACTAACGGTGCCGACGATTCGCCAAGAAGCCGAGAAACTCGGCCGCCCAGCGCCGCGCGTAATTGCATCGTTCCCTGTGTGCGTGACCAAGGACGTTGCTGGTACGCGCGAGCGCATCGCCAAGGCACTCACGGTCTACGGCCAGTTGCCGAGTTACCGCGCGATGCTCGACCTTGAGGGCGTTGGCAGCCCGTCAGAGATCGCGATCTGCGGAACTGCAACAGAAGTTGTTGACCGCATCTCAGCGCTGAAAGAAATCGGAGTATCTGATTTCACGGCCGTCGAGTTTGGCGCTAACCCAGACGAAGTTGCCGCAACTCGCGCGGCACTCAAGAGCCTCAACAAATAATTCGCGCGCGACAGCGCCAGTCCGTACTTAGAGAATATTTACTGGCGTCGCAGGCGCGGCTAAAATGGCATCGAAGAAATCGTTGCCCTTGTCGTCGACGACGATGAAGGCGGGGAAGTCTTTGACCTCAATCTTGAACACCGCTTCCATACCGAGTTCCGAATACTCGAGCACTTCGACTTTGGTGATGCAGTCTTGCGCCAGGCGCGCCGCAGGGCCACCGATAGATCCGAGATAAAATCCGCCGTAGGTTTTGCACGCGTTTGCCACTTGCCGCGAGCGATTGCCCTTCGCCAGCATCACGAAACTGCCGCCTGCGGCTTGAAACTCGCCGACGTAAGAATCCATTCGGCCTGCAGTAGTCGGGCCGAACGAGCCAGAGGCGTAGCCAGTCGGAGTTTTTGCAGGGCCCGCGTAATACACGCAGTGATCCTTCATGTATTGCGGCAGACCCTGACCGGCGTCGAGGCGCTCCTTGATTTTGGCGTGGGCGAGGTCGCGGGCCACAACCATCGGGCCCGTCAACATCACGCGAGTCTTTACCGGGTACTGCGAGAGCGTGGCGCGAATTTCTGCCATCGGTTTATTGAGATCGATCGACACAACCTCGTTGTTGAGTTGCTCGTCCGTTACTTCGGGCAAGAAACGCGCGGGGTCGGTTTCGAGTTTTTCGATGAAGATGCCGGAACGGGTGATCTTGCCGAGCGCCTGACGATCGGCGCTGCACGAGACGGCCATCGCGACGGGGCAACTGGCACCGTGGCGCGGTAGGCGAACGACACGCACATCGTGGCAGAAGTATTTGCCGCCGAACTGCGCGCCGATACCCGTCTGTTGGGCGAGTTTGAGAACCTTGGCCTCGAGATCGAGATCGCGAAAGCCGTGACCCGCCGCGCTGCCCGAGGTTGGCAGCGTGTCGAGGTAGCGCGCGCTGGCGAGTTTGGCGGTTTCGACCGCGAACTCTGCCGAGGTTCCGCCGATGACGATTGCCAAATGATACGGCGGGCACGCTGCCGTGCCCAGAGTTTTCATCTTGTCGAACAACCACGGCAGTAACGCTTTTTCGTTGAGAATTGCCTTCGACTCTTGAAACAGATAGCTCTTGTTGGCCGAACCGCCGCCCTTGGCCAGAAATAAAAACTTGTACTCGTCGCCGTCAGTCGCCGAGATCTTGATCTCGGCCGGAAGATTAGTGTTGGTGTTGGTCTCTTCGTACATCGACAGCGGCGCGAGTTGGCTGTAACGCAAGTTGCTAGTCAGGTAAGTGTTATAGACCCCGTAGGCGATTGCTTCTTCGTCGCCGCCACCCGTGAATACGAATTGTCCTTTTTTCGCCTTGATGATCGCCGTGCCCGTGTCTTGACACATCGGCAATACGCCGCTCGCGGCGATGCTGGCGTTTTTGAGCAGGTCGAGGGCGACGAAGCGATCGTTATCGCTGGCCTCTGGGTCTTTTAAAATGTCTGCCAGTTGCTGCAGGTGACCGGGGCGTAACAGGTGAGCGATATCGCGCATGGCGCGCTCGGTGAGCAGTGTGATCGCGGTCGGCTCGACGCGCAAAAATTGCCCTTGCAGAGTTTCGAAAGTTGAAACGCCAGCAGTCGAAATCAGTTCGTATTCGGTGGTGTCTGGCCCGAGCGGCAAAATCTGGCTATGAAAAAATGGTGACGGGGCCGACGACGTCATGACCCCACGCTATGCCGTTTAGGCCAGTGCAGGAGTGCCGCGAAATGCCACTGGGTCTCCAGCACTCGGGATCAGCGGTGACTTCCATGAGACCGCTGTGGCGATGGCGTCGGCGACAGCACGCCAGGCCGGCGCGCTCCAGCCCTCAGCCGCGACCGGCACAGTACCGTCGATGCGCAAAAACACGAACGCCGGCAATTCGCTGAGGCCGAGTTGCTTGACCAGCACGCGATCTGGGTCGGCGAAGGTTAGAAACTCTTTCGCTAGCGGCCCGAGAAATTGGTTGGCCTCGGCGTCACTCGCGGTGACGATGAAGTTGACGCGAGCCGAAGCGCCAGAGAACTGACGCAAGATTCGCGCCGCCGTGTCGAGTATCCAACCACTTTCGTTTGTGTATGGGTCGATGACGACAGAGGCGAAGTGAAAAGTTGTGAGCCACTCTCGCAGTGGGCGAGCGTCGCCGACTAGGGGTTGGAGCATTGTGTCAAGGGAAGGTGCTGTAGCCACGACAATTACGGTAGCAAGGCTGCACTAGCGTTTGAGAAATGCACCCGATTGAGCATCTGCGATATGTGGCACGGGCGACCGGTGCCGACCCGACGAGTTTGGTGGGCGAGACCGCGATTGCCCTGCGGGGCTTACAAAATGAGCCTGCAGGGTTGGTGCTCGCGTGCCGACGGATCATCGAGCGTCACCCCACGGTCGGGCCGCTGTGGTGGCTGTGCGCGAAGTTGTTGTCGTCGCCTGAGCCATTCGAATTGGCGGACGAACTCGCGGCCGAGATTTCGGGCGACGCCAGCGCGGCGCATTTGGCGCGCGTGTTACCCGACGAGGCGACGCTGTGCGTTGTCGGATGGTCGCCGGTGGCGATGCAGGCTGCTGTGCAGCGCGGCGATTGTCGCGTGCTCGTGATCGACAGCCACGGCGACGGTCAGGCAGCGGTTAACGCGCTCGAGCGCGCCGATGTGAGTGTCGAATACGTCGCGCTCGAAGGCGCGGCAGGCGCAGTCGCGATGGCCGATGTTGTGATCATCGAGGCACTGGCGTGCGGTCCGACGCAGGTGCTGTGCGCAGGCGGGAGTCATGGTGTCGCCAGCATCGCCTATTGCGCGTCACAACCAGCATGGCTCGTGGCTGGCGTGGGCACGCGACTGCCCGAACCGCTGTGGTCGGCGATGAAGGATCGGGTTGTTGAGGGGCGCGAGTTATTTGAAGTGGCCACAGATGTTGTTGCGGTCGAGATGTTCGCCAAAGTGATTGGCACTCTCGGTGTTTCAGTTCTAACCCCCGATGCGCTCGCCGCAGAGTGCGCGCCGACAACCGAACTGCTGCGAAAGAGTGCGATGTAACCATGGATCCGGATGCTTGATCCCGAAGGCAATGAATTCTGCATCGTTGAAGCTCGTGGTTGACTCGTGCACGGTACGGGCCTGGCCCTAAACTAGAAGCCATGTCCGCACGCTCAAAAGACCTGCCCCGTCGTTCTTGTTTAGCTATCCCTGGTTCGTCTGAAAAGATGATGGGTAAGGGGCCAAGCACAAATGCCGACATGGTGTTCTTGGATCTTGAAGATGCGGTTGCGCCGAAAGAAAAAGAAGCGTCGCGCAGCAAGATTGTGAACGCGATCAAGACGCTCGATTGGGGCGACAAGGTTTTGTGCGTGCGGATCAACGACTGGTCGACAAAGTGGACGGCTTACGACATTATGGAAGTCGTCGGCAATTCTGGCGATCGTTTAGACGAGATCATGCTGCCCAAGGTAGAGAACGCGGCGCAGATCGTGGCGGTCGATCTACTGCTGCGGCAAGTAGAGATCGCCAATGGTCTAGCGGTTGGACACATCGGCATCGAAGCGCAGATCGAGACCGCTCGCGGGTTGATCAACGTCGAAGAGATCTGCGCCGCCAGCAAGCGAATTGAAACAATTGTCTTCGGGCCAGCCGACTTTTCGGCGAGCATGGAGATGCCAGTGCTCACTGGTGGCGTACATATATCCGATTATCCAGGCGACCATTTTCACTACGTGTTCAGCAAAATCTTGATGGCTGGGCGCGCCAATGGCCTGCAAGTAATCGACGGGCCTTTCTTGCACATTCGCGACAACGACGGCCTGCGCGACTACAGCAAGCGCGCACGCACGCTCGGCTTCGACGGCAAGTGGGCGCTGCACCCCGACCAAGTCGATGTGCTCAACGACGTGTTCTCGCCAACGCAAGAACAATTCGACAAGGCCTGGCAGATTTTGGACGCGTACCGCCTAGCTACCGAAGACGACGGCAAGGGCGCAGTGATGTTCGGCAACGAAATGATCGACGAGGCCAGTCGCAAGATGGCTCTCAAGTTCATCTCGCGCGGCGAACGCGCCGGTCGTACCCGCTCACCGCATGAATAGTTCGCGCTTTGACGCGATTCTTTTCGATGCGGGCGGCATTTTTGTAGTTCCAGATCCGGTCACCATCGGCACAGTCGTGCGTAAGTTTGGCGGCGCTGGTCTCGTAGAGCAGTTAATTCGCGCGCATTACGCGGGCATGGCGTCTTTGGATGAATTCGCTACGCGCCAAGCGAGCGGGTCGATTGATGTCTTTAGTTGGGAGCCGTATCGCGATGCCTATGTGGTCGCGGCCGGTGTGCCAGATGCGCAACGTGAGGCGGCGGCGGTGGCGCTGCGCGAATACTTCTCGCCGTTTTTATGGCGCTTCCCACTGCTCAACTCTGTAGCTGCGCTGTGGCGGTTGCACCTCAAGGGCATGCCAATCGGGATTGTCTCAAACGCGTCTGGGCAGATCGAGCAAACGTTGGTCAGTCAGTGTGTGGCTCAAGTTGGTGAGGGCGCAGGCGTGCCCGTGTTGATCGTGACGGACTCGCATGTTGTCGGTGTGGCCAAGCCCGACCCGAAGATTTTCGACAATGCGATTGCCCTGCTGGCAACGATGGGAGTCAACAAAGATCGCGTTGCCTATGTCGGCGATTCGTATGTCAACGATGTTGGCGGGGCGCGCAACGCCGGGCTGACACCGATCTTGCTAGACCCGTATGACGATCAGGCGCACCAAGACTGCGAGCGAATCAAGTCGCTACACGAACTTATTTAAGCGCGAGTCTATTTAGCAGCGTCGATGAGTCGGCGCGCAATAACTTTTAGGCACAGTGTCTCGTCGGCGCCCTCGAAGATCGACAGCACTCGGGCATCAACGAACAAGCGGCTCACCGAGTATTCTTCGGCGTAGCCGTAGCCACCGTGAATTTGCATTGCCTCGCGGGTGACCCATTCGGCGGCCTTGCAGACGTAGGCCTTGACCATGCTGGCCTCCAGTGCGCCTTCGCCTTTACCCATCATCTTGGCCACCGCATATGCAAATTGGCGCGAACCTTGCACAACGAAGGCCATGCGTCCGAGTTTGATTTGCGTTAGTTGATATTCGGCGATGTTGTTGCCGAATACCTTGCGGTTGTCGGCGTACGCGAGCGCGGCCTCGTAGGCGGCCTGCATCACGCCGACTGCGCGCGCCGCAGTTTGCAGGCGACCGTTTTCGAACCCGCCCATTTGGTAATAAAAGCCCTTACCGAGTCCGTCCCGTTCACCAATCAGGTGATCTGCGGGCACCCACCAGTTTTCAAGAGCAATCTCGTACGAGTGCATGCCGCGGTAGCCAATGGTGTCGATTGGGCGGCCTTCCATCTTGCCGCCATCAGGTTGCGCAAATTGAAAACCGTGGGCGTCGCCGCGCGGCTTGGGCACGATGAATACGCTCAAGCCGCGGTGTGTTTTAGCGCGATCGGCATCGGTGCGCGCGAGCAACATCAAGACGTTCGCTCGGGCCGCGAATGTGCACCATGTCTTGACGCCGTTAATCACGTATCCGTCAACGCCTTCAGCATTTTTTGCGGGCACTGCGGTGGTCTTGATGTTGGCGACATCGCTGCCGTAGTCAGGCTCGGTGACGGCGACGGCGGCCATAACCTCGGCGGTCGCGAGCTTTGGTAACCAATATTGTTTTTGTGCTTCGGTGCCTCCGGCGACAAGTGCCCGCGTCAAAATCTCTGGCCGAGTGATCAGCGATCCGCCGATGCCCAGCGATGCCCGCGACAGTTCTTCTGTGGCGATGCAACTGGCCATGTACTCGCCGTCGCCGCCCTCTGAGAAACCGCCATACTCTGATGGCACCGAAAGACCGAACGCGCCGATCTCGGCAAGGCCGGAGATGATTTCTTCTGGAACGTCTTCGTTGAAACGATGCACATGTTCCGCGCGCGGAGCAATCTCGTTCGTGGCGAAACGTCTAAACGAATCTTGCACCATCTCGAACTCGTCTTCGAGGTGGCGCGGGCCTTGCATCGTCGCCAGCGAGGCGACGAATTGTGGGTCGCGATACTTAACCAAGAAATCGTGTGCGGCGCCGAGTGGGTTGGTGGCTAAACCCCACTGCAGTTCACGACCGACCAATCGCGACATCAGCTCGTGCAACATGTCGGCGACGAACGCGCACGTTAACAAGCCTTCAGAGTTGCCCTTGGCGCCGTAGTCGAGCATTAGGCGCGCCATCTCGACAGCAGATGCGCTGTGCGCGATGTCATATGCGAGTTGCTGATGTACATCTGGCCCGCTGCTTGACGCAAGTTGTTGCACACCTTTATCGACGACGCTGTTGGCGAGCGCAATCACTTCTGCCGCGCGGGCTAAATCGGGAGTTGCGGTCGTCGTCATGGGTTAAACGCTAGTTATCGCGCGACACCAGAACCTAACCAAGGCTGCGAGTTACGTGCGATGGCGACCTGGCCGACGTTCGAATCGCTCACCATCTAGAATATTGGCGTGACGGCTACAACACGGCGGGCCAGACTCTCTGGGCTACGAGCAACCTTGAAAGCACTCAAGTATGTGCTGTTCTTCGGCGTGATTTATTTTTTCGTGCTGCCCCTGATCCCGAGTTTTCGCGAGGCCGTTGCAAAATTAGGCGAGATCAACGTCTGGCTGTTGAGTCTCGGCCTCGGCCTCGAGATCGCGGCGCTGTTTTGCTACTCGTTGCTCACCCACGCGGCGCTCGGGCCACAGGCCGATCAGATTTCGATCTGGCGACTGTTTCGCATTCAGTTGGGGACCAAGGCGGCGGGCAACCTGGTGCCAGGCGGCAGTGCTGCTAGTTCGGCGATGGGTTACCGCCTGCTAGTGCACTCGGGCGTACCCGGCCCCGATGCAGGATTCGCGTTGGCAACCGCTGGTCTCGTTTCTGCTGTCGTACTGAATGTGATCCTGTGGTTGGGTCTAATTGTTTCGATCCCATTACGCGGTGTCAACGCGATTTACGGCACCGCAGCGATCGCCGGTGTCATCATGATGTTGCTCGTCGCCGCCCTGATTTTTGGTTTAGTGGATGGACAGGGTCGTGCCGAGCGGGCGTTGCGCCGGGGCGCGCGCATGTTGCGGATGAACGAAGATCGCGTCGGCGAAGTGGCCAAGCATCTTGGCAACCGTCTAGAGGGTTTGGCGCGAGAGCCAGGATTGTTGCGACGCGTTCTCATCTGGGCGGCCGCCAACTGGATTCTCGACCTCGCGGCGCTATGGGTTTTTTTGCGAGCGTTCGGCGGCTCTGTTGATATCGACGGGTTAGTCGTTTCGTTCGGTATCGCCAATGTGCTCTCGAGCGTGCCGATTACGCCTGGTGGTCTCGGCATCGTCGAAGGTATTTACATTCCTAGCCTCGTTGGTTTTGGTTTGGATCGCTCGACTGCGACAGTCGGCGTGCTGTCATATCGAGTCGCCCAGTATTGGGTGCCGATCCTCATCGGCGGGGCGGCGTACCTGTCGCTGCGCGTCGGGCCATTCGCGATCGAACGCCGCGAGAAACTGGTGCCACTGCGCCGCGTCGCGTTCGACCCGAACGTGTATCGGCGCAGCAAGATGGAATGGATCGAGCACTACGCGCCGCGCGACCGCACGGGCCAGTTTCCATTACCAGACTTCAAGGGCATGGACCTTGACGACACTCCGTCTGACCCGCAACAGCGCCCTAGTGAGTAGCGTTAATTGATATGACAACTCACGAGCGTAGTTTTGGACGAAGCCTCGAAGATTTTATAGTCGGCGATGTCTATCGGCACTGGCCTGGCAAGACGATCACCGAGGCCGACAATCACCTGTTCTGCATGATCACGATGAATCATCACCCGTTACACACCAACGACTGGTTCGCGGCGCAGAGCGTGCAGGGCCGCAACGTCGTGGTCGGCAACTTGGTGTACTCGTTGGTGCTCGGCATGAGCGTGCCAGATGTGAGCGGGGCGGCGATTGCCAACCTCGAGGTCGAAACCTTGCAGCACAAGTTTCCGACATTTCATGGCGACACGATTCACGCCGAAACGCGAGTGCTCGACGTGCAAGAGTCAAAATCGAAAAATGACCGCGGCGTTGTTACGGTCGAGACTAAGGGTTTCAATCAGGATGGCAAAGAGGTCTGCTACTTTCGCCGTCGCGTGATGGTCTGGAAGCGCGAGTTCACACCCGCGCGCACGCGCCCGTATGACGGCACCACCGTGTGGGGCGAGTAGCAAAGACTGAACGAGTTTATTTTTGCGAGACCCAATCGACAATTAGTTTGTTGACGGCCGTTGGTTGTTCGAGTTGCATGAAGTGACCGGCCGACTCGACGATTTGCACGGAAGCGCTTTGTGGTGCGCGGGTGGCGGCATCGGTGGCAACTTCGATGCCGATGCAACCATCGTTGCGCCCGTGTAGGTAGAGGGTTGGTTGCGTCGGTGTCTCTGACTGCATCAGCGTTTGTAGATCGGCAAGGTCTGGGTCGCGGTAGCCAGTGCCGAGCGTGGCGCGGTAGTAGCCGAGAGCGGCTTGCAAGTTGGCAGGGTCGGCGAGGCACGCCTTGACGTTGTCGCGGTCTTCAATTGACTTTAAACCGGGCGACCATTGATCCCACAACATGTCAATGAAGGCGAAGTCGTTGGCAGAGACTAAGAAATCTGAGAGGGCGTGTTGAAAGAAAAACATGTACCAGCTGCGCTGCAGTTGCGGCAAGTTGCTGACGAACGCATTGCCCATCGCGCCCCACGGCGGCACGCTCATACCGACGACGCGACGCCAATTTCTAGGTGTGCTGATCGCGGCGCCGTAAGTGGCGGGCGCCCCCCAGTCGTGGCCGATGATCACCGCGTCGTTGTCGCCGCCAAGAGCTTTGTGCAGGGCGTTGGCGTCTTGCACCAGAGCCGCGGTTTGGTACGCGCCGTTTGGGGCAACCGACGTTGGCGCGTAGCCGCGCATGAACGGGGCGACGGCGTGAAACCCGGCATCGGCGAGCGCCGGTAACAAGTGGCGCCAAGTGTGCGCCGAGTCGGGGAAGCCGTGCAGGCACAACGCGAGTGGGCCCTCGCCGCATTCGAGAATCGTGAAGTTGATCGAATTGGCTTCGACCTGTCTCTGATTAATGGTGTTCTGGGTTGACATAGCAAAACCATAGTTGAGTAGCCTCTTACTGATGTACGCCGCATTCGACAGCAGCCACTTTCGTCATGTGCTCGGCCACCTGCCGACCGGAGTTGTGGTCGTCACCGGTGTCAGCGCAGAAGGCGAGCCAGCGGGTGTGACCATCGGTTCGTTCGCTTCGGTGTCGCTAGATCCGCCGCTCGTCGGTTTCTTTCAGGGCACCAATTCGCGCACGTGGCCGCTGATCGTGCCGAGCGGCTCGTTTTGCGTCAACGTTCTCGCCCAGTCGCAAGAAGAGTTGTGTTGGAGGTTCGCCAAAGAGGCGACAGACGGCGGCCGATTCGACGAGATTGACTACACGCTCTCGCCGAACGGTTCGCCCGTGTTGCCGGGCGTGTTGGCGTGGATCGATTGCAGCATCGAGTCGGTGACACCAGCGGGCGACCACATTTTTGTGCTCGGCCGCGTCAGCGACCTGCACACCACCGAATCGCACGAATCGGCGATGGTGTTCTTCAAGGGCAAAGTTGTGGGTGTTACTGCGCACTAGGCAGGTGACATGAACTCGCAAGATATTTCATGGCTGGGCGCTGGCGTCGTGGGTGCAGTATTCGTATTTGCGGCCGTCGCCAAGTTTTTCATGGGTTCGAACTGGTTGCTGCAGGCGCGCGACCTTGGCGTGCCGCGCGCGCTGATGGTCTTCGTGCCGTGGGTCGAGTTCGCAGTCGGCGTGGCGTTGTTGGGGCGGGTGGTGCCGATGTTGACATATTCGCTAGCCGCGCTTTTGCTGGTGGCCTTCACAGCGCTGATCGTTAGTAAGTTGCTGCGCGGTCAGCACCCGCAGTGCGCATGTTTCGGGAGGCGCTCATCAAAGCCGATCGGTTGGTCGAATGTCACCCGCAATCTTGTGTTGATTGCACTAATTGTTGTCGCCGCGTTTGCCTGAGCGTGCGCCGCGGTCACTAGCGTAATTGCAATGCGCGTGTGGATCGACCAAGACTTGTGCACCGGCGACGGTCTGTGCGTCGATCAATGCCCCGACGTGTTCGTGCAACTTGAAGACGGCATCGCCTATGTCGCCGAGCGTGGCGTGGCGCTCAACAACCCTGGCAGTTCGGGCAGCCTGGCCCAAGTTGAAGAGCGAGATTTTGCAACCGTTGTTAAGGCCGCCGAAGTTTGCCCTGGCGAGTGCATCTTCATTGAGATCGAGGTCGGCGATCTAGCCCCTGTGCGGGAGTCGAGCGCGGCGTAACTATATTTTGAGGCGCTCTGTACGCTGAGATCATGAAGTGGCGCATTGTTGCGAATGGCGCAGCGTTGGTCGTAACTATTTCGGTCGTCGTCGCGGCGGGTTCGACGAGTTTGCCGACGACGCAGAGTTCGGCAAGCGCAGCCAGCCGTGGCAACGCGCTGGAAATTTTGGCGGGCATCCGCATCGAGAAAGAACAACCGAGCGGCTACCAACGATCGCTGTTCAAGCATTGGAGAGACATCGACGACGACGGCTGCGACTCGCGCGAACAAGTTTTGATCCGCGACAGCAAGTCGCTGCCGCAAATCGACGGCTATGACTGCTCGGTCGTGGCCGGCGATTGGGTCTCGCCATACGACGGCGCACGATGGGGAGACCCGAGCAATATCGACATCGATCATGTCGTGGCGTTAAAAGAAGTTTGGGATTCGGGTGGGTGGGCGTGGAGCGAAGCAACCCGTACGGCGTACGCCAACGACACCATCGACAAGCGCACGCTGCTCGCGGTCACCGATCGTGTCAACCGCCAAAAGGGCGACAGGGATCCGTCTAACTGGATGCCGCCGCTGCGGGGTTACTGGTGTCAGTACCTGAGCGACTGGATTTCGATCAAGGCGCGCTGGAACTTATCGATGGATCAAAGCGAGTTTGGGCGAATCAAAAACGTGGTCACGAGTTCGTGCACAGGGTTAACGATTGCGGGTTGGAAGGAAGCGCCGCTGATCGGCACGATGTTGCCAATCACTGTGCCGGTCACGAGCGCGACAACGATCCCCACGACTAGAACAACGGTGACCGCGACCACGTCGAGCGCAGTCAAGTCTGGGGACATCAGACCAGGCGCTTATTGTGCACCCGAGGACGGTCTCGGCACATACAAAGGCTTGTCGTATATATGTTCGAAAACGAACGCCGTCGGGTTGGCCTACAGCGGTGGTCGG
>Ga0209702_10005186_pt1 | contig 18070 bp, 18 predicted proteins | sample FRY01_FD_187210 | JGI IMG/M metagenome (GOLD analysis project Ga0209702, IMG submission 187210) | Freshwater microbial communities from Lake Fryxell liftoff mats and glacier meltwater in Antarctica - FRY-01 (SPAdes) (version 2) | ecosystem: Environmental > Aquatic > Freshwater > Ice > Glacier...
TTCGAACCGCCGCACTCGTGCCCGCCACAATTCCGATAACTCTGCACCCTTCAATCGATTCATCAAACTGGCCTCCCCCGATTCAGATTTCGATACTCGAAACCCGACACGGTAGACCATGTGTCAATTATGGAACTGCTGTACGCTTACAGCAATCAGTCGATTGCCAGCGTCAATGCCCAGGGAATCCGTTCGTCGCAGGTTTATGATGTCGCGGGACGCGGTGTTGCGTCGGTGAACCCGCTGGGCAATCGCTGGACGACGGTTTACAATCTCGCCAGTCAGAGCGTTGCCTCGGTCGATCCGCTGAATCGCCGGTCCACGACGGTCTACAATAATGTCGGAGCCGTCACCGCCTCGATCAATGCAGCAGGCAGTCGCAGCACGACCGTGTACAACATCGCTGGCCAGACAATCGCGAGCATCGACACCAAAGGCGCCCGCAGGCTGTCTTCATAGGGCAGAGCTTCTGGTTGAACCCAATCGAAAATTTTCAAAAGTTGCCGCGACACGATGAGAGACGATGGAAAAATTCGTTTGCATCACACTGAGACCCACACCACAGCGAATTCAACTCTGCGCAGACCGCCCAGGATTCGCATCATATTTCATTTTTTGCCATTTTGCATTGCTTGGCGCGCGATGCAGCAATCAAGTTCATCAACTTTTTCAAATTGAACGCCGTACAGCACCATTGCCATTCGGCCTGGACACCCGCCAGACCTCGTAGCAGGAAACGACGCATGTCGTAGCAGACTTTCATGACAGCAAATGGCATTTCGCCAAAGTGCTGACGCTGCTTGTAACGCTCCGCCGATTCTGGTTTGTTCATGCGATCGCGGTGGCGTTCGCGAGCCTCTTCGTGTTCATCGCGTGTCACCTTGCGACCCCGTTCTGACTCCGGATTCTTGCGACACTGCGGGGCCAGATCGCAGCCCTCGCATGCGTCGCCGAAGTAGATCACATGCAGCACGGGGCCACCCGCAGTTTGACGAGTCTCCGTGCCGCCACGAGACAACGTCTTCCCCGCCGGACAGTGAAACTGATCAGCCTCAGCATCGTACACAAACGCCGACCTGTCGAACCGTTTGGACTGCGGATTGATGGGCAATCGTTTGACATCTTCGCCAGCCACCGGCACCGTCGGATCAGCACGCAGAGCCGGATTGTTTTCACACTTGACCTCGGAAAGCGGCGACAGAAATTCGATGCCCCGTTCTTCCATCGCCGAGATGTTGATCCCCGTTGAAAACGCAGAATCGGCGAACAATGCATTGATGTCATCCGCATACGTTTCGCGGATGGTATTAATGATCGTGATCACGTTCCGGCGGCAGTTTGGCGGGCGATGTGCCGTCGTCGAACATCTCGTCGATGCTGTCGTTGGTTTCCATTTCGGCCATCGCCGTTTCGATCTGACCGTCGAGTTCCTTCAACAGCTTTTCGACGCGGTCTGCGGTCCATGTCTTGTGACGGCTGGCGTTGGCTCGAACTCGCGTACCATCAATGCACAGTTCTGACAGCTTCGCGACGCCCATGTTGATGGCCGCGCGAAGCATCTGCCGATGGATGTCTTTGAGTTCTTTCTTATGCTCGCGTCGGAAGTCGCTGATGGTGCTGTGGTCGATGGTGCGGCCCGAGACGAGCCACATGAAATCGACCGAGTGTGCGATTTCGTATTCGATGCTTCGCGAACTGCGGATGCGACGGATCATGGCGAACAGCAAAACGCTGCACAGGACGCGAGGATGGATGGGCGGCTGGCCGAGTTTTCGATTGTACGTATTTTCCCATGCTGTCCAGTCGAGCCCACCGAGAATTTCATCGAGCAGCCGAACGGGATGATCGTCCAGGATTCGTTCTTCGAGGCTGGTTGGGATGAGGATGATTTGGTTTCTGGCACCTGGCGGCGTCTGCCAGTAGCTTCCATTGACCGATTTCTGCGACATTTGCCTGCGTCCGTGGTTTCCAGGCGTTTCGGCGGGGACCGATCTGCGGTACTATAGCAGAATACTCCCAGTGTTGATACATGTACGTAAGGCGTTTCTCAACTAAATCGACAGCCTGCCAGCCGACCCACGCGGCAACAATTCGGCGAGCGAATCAGACTTAAGTCGGCTGAGTGAGGTAAGCCCAATGTCTCTTAATTTCCCGAGAGACGGTCCATCCTGGCAAATGGTTGTCTTGACAATTGTCGTCTCAACGGTGATGCTTTGAATATGGCGATACCTTTGACACCACCGTCTTCTCGGAAGCCGAGATTCGATTCACCGGAACAGGAAGCCTTCCTGAACCTGTGGCGAACCTATGACTGCCTGAAGGCGTTGGAAGAAGAACTGTTCGCTAAATTTCATTTGTCCGCTCAACAGTACAATGCGATTCGGTTGCTGCGTTCCGTGTATCCGGATTCGATGCAGACTCAGGCTTTGGGAAAGCGATTGATTTCCCGCAGTCCGGACACAACGCGGATGCTGGATCGGCTGGAGCAACGGGAATTGATTGTTCGTGAGCGTCGCAACGAGAATCGGCGAGTTGTGGAGATTGCCATCACGAAGCAGGGGCTGGATCTTCTTGATGAAATGGCCACGGAAGTCCAGGCGATGCACAAGCGACAGTTGGGACATTTGAATATCGCCGAACAACATGAATTGACAGCGTTGTTGAAACGAATACGAGAGCCTCATGAAGACGCCAGTTGTGACTGGCTGGATGAGTAGATGCGACAGATCGCAGAATTAGAACGACATTGCAGAATTGGAACGACGGCTTAAACCGTAAGCCTGCGGAGGAAACCCCCACTATGAAAACTTCCACGATCACATTTTTAAGTCTCTGCCTTTTATCGCAGGCGGCCTTTGGCGAAGACTGGCCTCACTGGCGCGGCCCGCACTTTAACGGGCATTCGTCGGAAACCGGCTTACCTGAGTCCTGGTCACCCAAAGGTGAAAACCTTTTGTGGCGCAAGGAAGAGTACGCGACACGATCATCGCCCATCGTAATGAATGACCGCGTCTACGTTGTATGCCGCGCATTTCCTGAGACGACTCAGGAAGGTGAAAAGACTGTCTGTATCGACGCCAAAACCGGCGAGAAGATCTGGGAAAGCATTCACAACGTCTTTCTGTCAGACGCACCAGCCGAACGCGTTGGATGGTCGAGCGTCGTGGGTGATCCAGCGACAGACACCGTTTATGTTCTTGGTCTCGGTTGTGTCTTTCAGTGCCTGGATGGGAAAACCGGGAAGACGATTTGGGAACACTCCATGAGTGAAGAATACGGCATGCTGTCAACGTATGGCGGTCGTACAAATTTCCCCGTGATCTTCGAAGATCTGGTGATCATCAGCGGGGTCATGACGGGCTGGGGAGACACTGCAGTTCCGGCACATCGCTTTGTCGCATTCAATAAGAAGACAGGTGTCGCTCAATGGTTCAAGAGCACACGCCCGAAACCAGAAGACACGACTTACAGCACTCCCGTCTTCACAACGTTCAAAGGCCAGGCGGCGATGGTATTTGCGGCTGGTGACGGAGCGGTCTACGCGCTTCAACCACGTACTGGCAAGCAGATTTGGAAGTACCAGGCGTCAACTCGCGGCATGAATTCCAGTGCGATTATTGATGAAAATGGAATCGTTTATTGTGGTCATGCGGAACAGAATGCCACAGATACCACTATCCTTGGAGCGGTGTTTGCATTCGATGGCAACGTTGAGGGAGATATCGCGGAAGATAAACTGCTGTGGAAGATTCCAAAGCAGACGCTCGGCCGCAGTTGTCTCGTCAAGCTTGGCGATCGAGTCTACTTCGTTGATGATGGTGCCACGCTGAACATTGCGGATGCAAAGACCGGCGAAAAGATTGGCCAGAAGAAACTGGGACGATCGATGTTCGGCAGTCCGATCGTTGTCGATGGCAAATTGGTTGTCGTTGAAAATTCAGGACGTTGTTACATTTTGAAGCCTACCGACAAAGGAGTGGATGTTGTCAGCGAAGCACGATTGCCTCAGGGTGAAGAGGTCTTTGGTTCGCCGGTGATTTCCAACGGTCGCATGTTCATCCCATCGATCGAAGCACTCTACTGCATTGGCAAGGCCGATGCTGTTGTCACCAAACCATCTCAGGTGCCGTTTGGACCGGAAACTCCCGCAGCGAACGACAACAAGATCGCTCAGATTTTGTTGACGCCTTGTGAGCTGCTGTTGTCGCCGGGACAGAAAGTGAATTTGGAAGTTCGAGGCTACAACAAGAACGGCCAGTTCGTCAGCACCGTGAAAGATGCTGTAATTACAATAGCAGGTGGTGGAACTGTGGGAAGTGACATGGCCTACACAACACCAGCGTCCGGAATTTCCACGGCTGTTTTGACAGCAAAGTCCGGTGAAATGTCGGCCATAGCTCGCGCCCGCGTGTTGCCTCCGTTGCCATGGAAGTTCGACTTTTCTGACGACCAGGTTCCAGCAGTGTGGATCGGTGCCAACTATCGTCACAAGCCATCTCCGCTCGACGGTCAAAAAGGATTGGTCAAAATCAGCACGATTCCCAAAGGTACACGCAGCCAGTCATGGATGGGGCAGCCTACTCTGCATGATTACACCGTTCAGGCGGACTTCAAAGCCTCAGAAACCAACGGCCGGCTTCCCGACATGGGGTTGATCAATCAAAGATATACGCTGGATCTTCAGGGATCACAGCGTCTGCAGATGCGTTCATGGGTCGCTCGTTTAGAATTGCGATTTGCCAGGACGATCGACATGAAGTGGTCAGCAGACAAGTGGTATACGATGAAGTTCCAGAGCGAGAACAAAGACGGCAAAGCCATCCTTCGCGGAAAAGTCTGGGAACGTGATCAGGCGGAACCAAAGGAATGGCAGATTGAAGCGGCTGACGCCACGCCGAACAGTACAGGAAGTCCCGGTCTGTTTGGTAATGCCACTGATTCGGAATTCTTCATTGATAATGTTCAGGTCACGGCCAATAAATAGTTCCTCGAAAAACAAATAACAAACTTCCTCCATAAGGAAATCAATCATGTTGAAACTGAAGGATCAAATCCTCACCGGCGTGTGCCTCGCGGCAGCGGCAATGCTGTTCGGAACGGCGAAAGCGGGCGAAGACCCGACTGCATTTTTGACAAAGCAGATCTCTGGCATGAAAGTTGGCAAGTTCGACTGGCCACAATGGGGCGGCAGTACATCCCGCAACAATACGCCGGATGCCAAAAATATCCCGATCAAATGGAACGTTGAAACAGGCGAGAATATTCGTTGGTCAATGCCACTGGGTTCCGAAACATATGGCAATCCCGTGATCGCCAACGGTAAGGTCTACGTCGGCACCAACAACGGCAATGGCTACATCAAGCGATATCCAAGCGCGGTCGATCTGGGCTGCCTCATCTGCTTCGATGAAAAAGACGGCAAGTTCCTGTGGCAGCATTCCAGTGAAAAACTTTCGACAGGCCGAGTTAACGATTGGCCGAATCAGGGGATCTGTGCATCTCCCTTCGTGGATGGGGATCGACTTTGGTACGTCAGTAGCCGTGGTGTTGTCGTCTGTCTGGATACAGAAGGATTCCATGACGATGAAAATGATAGCCCATACGTCGAAGAGCAAGTGACTGACAAGGATGAAGCCGACGTTGTTTGGGAACTGGACATGATGAAAGAACTCAAAGTTTCCCAGCACAACATGTGCAGTTGTTCGGTAACCGGTGTCGGCGACTTGCTGTTTGTGAATACGGCGAACGGGGTTGACGAAGGTCACTTCACGATTCCGGAAGAAGACGCTCCCAGCTTTATCTGCATCAATCGCAACTCCGGCCAGGTGCTGTGGACAGACAATACGCCCGGTGCCAACATTCTGCATGGTCAATGGTCATCACCGGCCTATGGTGTTTTCGACGGTGTTCCTCAGGTGATTTTTGCAGGCGGTGACGGTTATCTGTACAGCTTCTCCACAGAAGGCAAAGATGGCAAGTCGGAGCTACTGTGGAAATTTGACTGCAATCCCAAGGGCACGCTGTATACGCTCACACGAGCCACGCGAAACCACTTGATTGCCATCCCTGTCGTATACGATGGGTATGTTTACATCGCTGTCGGAGAAGACCCGGAACACGGCGACGGTCAGGGACATTTGTGGTGTGTTGATCCTGCCAAACGTGGCGACGTCAGCCCCACGATTGTCTACAACACCAAAGAACCAGACAAGCCGATAGCTCCAAAACGTCTGCAGGCGATGGACGAAAAGGCAGGGGACTTTGAACGCGAGAATCCTAATTCCGCAGCGGTTTGGCACTACATTGGCGAAGATCCATCAGCCTTTGAAACGACTATGCACCGCACGATGGGAACGGTCGCGATTAAAAACGACCTTCTGTTCCTGTTGGACTTTGGCGGGTTGTTCCATTGCGTTGACGCCAAGACGGGTAAAGGCCATTGGACTTATGACATGTTTGCCGAATGCTGGGGTTCACCGCTGATCGTGGAAGAGCATGTTTACATTGGTGACACGGACGGAGAAATCTGCATCTTCAAGCTGGCTCCCGAAATGGAACTAATGAGCGAAGTAAACATGGGTTCGTCGGTGGTTGCAACTCCGGTTGTTGCCAACGGAACAATGTTCATCGCGAACCGCAATCGCATTTTTGCGATTCAGGAGGGCGCGAAGAGTGAGCCTGTAAAATAGTGTTTACAGGTATCAGCACGGACCAAAACTACGGAAGCCGCGATGATTAATTCATCGCGGCTTCTTTGTTGGGAAAAGTGAGCGGTCGGAGACTCGTAGTACATCCCCCGGTTCGCCGCACCTCACGGTTCAGAGATTCCGAGATCTCGACAGATCTTTCGGATTAGGAAATCATTGATTTTCCGATGCCTGGGAACCGCTGATGTCTGGCTGTTGGACGGGTTAACGTACACTGAATGCTTTCCACCCTCGCGCATCAGTTCGCACCATTGTTCTCCAGATGCCGAATCAAATCTCTTCGCTTCATAGCGGCAAATCGAAGGATTCTCGCGAAACAACTTTTCCGACAATTGAACGCTCAGCCAATTCTCGGTTGGCAGCTAGCACAAGTTGCACCGCTTCGACGAGATTTTCGCGAGTCTCGTCCAACGTCTCACCTTGGGTATTGGCCCCCGGCAATTCCTCAACGAAGCCAATGTAGCCTTCCGGTACGGCCATAAATACAGCGGTCATTTTCATGGTTATTTCTCCAGCTTCTCCAGCATACCGGGAACAATTAGCAAGAGCAATCGAGGATCACGACCGGGGCGGGAATCGCATTTTTAACAGGAGGGCGCAGAGACAGCAGAGAAACGAAGCATGGTCTCTCGTCCCGCTGCGAACAATCAAAGCGCAAAATCATCCTTGAAGGGCTCTATATTCGTGCCAGGTACAGCATCCTTCGGTGGCGGCACTTCGCCTTCTGATCCGAAATAACGACCGCTACCAGGTTCTGCTGGCTTGTTAAAGGAATCCGTTGGATTCGTTGTCCCCGGCGTTGTTGGATTGCTGTAGGTCGATCCGCCCGGGGTATAAAGTGGCGCATTCGATGGCGGAACGTAAATCGTTCCGGGTGCCGCAAAATTTCCCTGCGGGGCATACATTTGCTGTCCGTATGGTCCCTGTTGAGACATTGGCGGATACATGCAGCCAGCCACAGCAAGCATTGAAAACGGAGCCACAAATTTGAAGGGGAACCTGGACATCCTGTCGGTTTCCTGCAACGAACTACGTAAAATACCTGACCTTCAGAAAGTCAGGCTCTGCGACCGGACGCTGGCGACTCTGTTCGACCTCATTGAAAACTCAGAGGCGAACACAAAAGAGTCATAAAATCAGCAATCCTTGCGGGTTCACCGCAGGAACTCGCAGAATCTGCCGGTGGTTTATCGGATTTGCAAAATCGTGTCCAGACGAAAATTCCGGCTGAATTGCGTATCCCCGCGCCGACGGAAGCTTTTTTGAGTCCGGCGGGATGCAGACCTGAGGGCAGGTCTGCCTACGTACTCCGACCTGTCCCAGGTCGGATTCCCTCAGCGAGATAATATCTTTGATGAACCATATTCTTCAGCATCCCCCGGCAGCGGCAGGAAAAGAATGCCCACAGCCAAGTCTACTGCCGGGCAACCACTTGCCTTCCACACTGCGAAGGGATGCAGACCTGAGGACAGGTCTGCCTACGTGACATCGCGGCGATCAATGACCGAATCCCAGATTGCGTTCAATATCCCGAGCCTTCTGAGACTGCAGATGCTTTCCAAACCATGGATCAGGGATTTCTTCGCGATCCATTCCAGCTCGGCCCTGGTCGCCAACGAACTTCCATGGATCTTCGGATTCTTCTTCCTCTTGTTCACCATCCTCATCGTCGCTGACGTCTTGATCTTTGAACTTCTTGTCGTGGGCCATCTTCCGTTCGGTGGCCCGCCGTGATTCCATCGTGGCACAACCCGTCATCTGCAACACTATCAGGCTGGCAGTCAGTAACATCAATCGCGATCGAATCATCGAAAATTCCTGCACAATGTTACGCCGTGTGCGCTGACGTGGCGGAAAAGGAATGTCACACTTCGTCACTTCCATAAGTTTAGCCCCGGACCCAACTGCGCCCAGAGGACTTCATGCAGCCACTTGACATCCTTGTCATTGCCCCACACCCCGACGACGCGGAAATCAGCGTAGGCGGCACAATTGCCGTTTCCCTTCAGCAGAATCTGCGCGTCGGCGTGATTGAATTGACGTCCGGAGAACCGACGCCGCACGGCTCGCTTGAAATCCGCCGTCACGAAACTCAAAAGTCCACGGAGATTCTCGGCCTCACCTGGCGTGCGAATCTTGATCTTCCCAATCGCAGTCTGCAGCCGACACTGGAAGCCCGGCGAAAACTGGCGGAGATCTTTCGGACCGTGCGACCGCAGGTCATTCTTGCACCGTACTGGCAGGACGCACATCCGGATCATGTGGCCGCCAGTAGCCTTTGCGATGACGCCAGATTCTGGTCGAAGCTCAGTCGATCCGACATGGTCGGCGATCCATTCTGGCCTCCATTGCTGCTGCACTACTTCAGTATCCATTTGCGGATTCATCCCACACCGTCAATCGTGATGGATATCTCATCGCAGATCGACACCAAGATGGAAGCCGTAGCAGCGTATGAGAGCCAGTTGATCACCGGACGTCAGCAGGAATTCCCAACGGTGATTGATGACATTCGTGATCGAGCCCGCTATTGGGGCTGGTCGATTGGCAAAGCGTTTGGTGAACCTCTGATCAATCGCGAATCCACGGGCATCACATCTTTGTCGTCGTTGGTGCGTTAAGGAGGCGATGTTTTTGGAAAATCGCCTGCAATGTATGATTTTTGTGGTAACAGAATGTGAATCCTTTCCGCTTGCCGATACAGTCGCGATGCTGCAAAAATTGCGTAGTACGACTCCAAAGTTTCTTTGATCGTTGAGTTCTGAAAACAGGATAATTTCGATGACCTGCAAGACATTTCAATTTCCACAACGATGGATGCTGCTTGCTCAATGCCTGCTGCTGGCGATCATTGCAGGCGGTTGCAAGCAAAATGAAAATGCTGCAAACGAGATCCTGATCGGTCACTTTGGTTCCATGACAGGATCTGAAGCAACATTTGGGCAATCGACCGACAATGGTATCAAGCTGGCCGTCGATGAAATCAACGAAGCTGGCGGCATCAAAGGCAAAAAAATCCGCCTGATCACTTACGACGACAAAGGTGATGCGCGAGAAGTCGGTACAGCCGTCACACGATTGACCACGAACGACGGCGTTGTGGCAGTCCTTGGCGAAGTGGCTTCCAAGTTGTCATTGGCAGGAGCTCCCGTTTGTCAAGACGCCGGTATTCCGATGATAAGTCCGTCATCGACAAATCCGCAGGTGACAGAAATTGGAGACATGATTTTTCGCGTCTGCTTTATCGATCCTTTTCAAGGCGGCGTCTGTGCAAAGTTTGCCAGAGAACATGAGGGACTCAAAGCCGCGAAGGCTGCGATTTTGACCGATCAAGCGTCTCCTTATTCCGTTGGCCTGCAGGAAGAATTCGAAAAAGCCTTTGAAAAGCTGGGTGGCAAAATCGTCAGCAAGCAATCTTACCAGGCTGGTGATCAGGACTTCTCTGCTCAACTGACGTCCATCCGCAGCAGTGAACCGGATGTTATCTTCTTACCCGGTTATTACACCGATGTTGGTAATGTTGTTCTCCAGGCTCGCAAGCTGGGCCTGACGATTCCAGTGCTTGGTGCGGATGGTTGGGATTCGGTAAAACTTGGTGAGATCGCAGGCAGCGCGATTGATGGCTGCTACTACTCGAATCATTACTCACACGAAGATCAGAATCCACGCGTGCAGGACTTCATCAAAAAATACGATGGCCGTCATCAGCAGATTCCCGACGGCCTTGCCGCGCTCGGATACGACGCCGCTCGAATCCTGTTTGAGGCCATGGAACGTGCGGAGTCGCTGGATGGTAAAACATTGGCGGCTGAACTGGCGAAGACGAAAGACTTCGACGGCGTCACAGGCAGTATTTCCATCGATGCGGATCGCAATGCCGTTAAGCCGGCTGTGATCCTGGAGATGAAAGACGGCAAGCCGAAGTATGTCACGACGATTCAGCCGTGACGACACACCAAGCATGACGTCCTTGTTCCGAGGCTCCTGCCTCCCGGCCGAGTTGTGGAGGCAGGAGCCTCCGGGACAATGCGTTCCAGGGCTGGAGCCCCGGAACGAGAGTCCGCTGCCGCCGTCCTGTTAAATCAAACACAATCTCATGTCCGACTTCGCTCAAACCCTAATCACCGCCCTTGCCATCGGCAGCCTGTACGCACTGATCGCGTTGGGTTACACGATGGTCTACGGGATTTTGAAATTCATTAATTTCGCCCACAGTGATATTGTGGTGTTGGGGGCATGGAGCAGCTACAAGCTGGCGATCTGGATTCTGCCGGCGATCGGGCTGGATCCGCTCAATCTCAAAGCCCCGCCGCCGTTCTGGGTGCCTGCTGTTGTGATGCTCGCGGCAATGGTGCTGTGTGGAGCTGTGGGATTCGCTATTGAACGTCTTGCGTATCGCAGGTTAAGACGTGCTCCCAGATTGAATGTGCTGATCACAGCCATAGGCGTTTCATTGCTGCTTCAGAACTTTGGTCAGCTCAGCTTTATCTTTGGAGCCAGTCCTCAAAGCATGCCTCAGTTGATGCCAAATCTGGAGCTGGTTTCGTTCTCATTCGGTGAAGGTGAATCGGCTCAGCGTGTCGTCATCGGACTGGTCGATGTGGTGATTTTTTCCCTTGCCACAGTCCTGATGCTGTTGATGCAGTATCTGGTTTTCCATACAAAGCTGGGTGTTGCGATGCGAGCAGTCTCGTTCAATACAGACACGGCCGCGTTAATGGGCATCAATGTTGATCGAGTGATCTCGTTTACATTTGTCCTGGGATCAGTTCTGGCAGCTGCTGCCGGGTTTCTGCTGGTGATGAAGTATACCAGCATGAATCAACCGGCACATGCAACGTGGGTTCTGTTAGGACTGAAAGCGTTTGTGGCAGCAGTGATTGGTGGTATTGGCAATGTTCGCGGGGCAGTACTGGGAGGCTTTGTGATTGCTTTTGTGGAGCAGTTCGGGGCGTTCTACATTTCATCGGCTTACCGTGACGTGTATGTATTTGCGTTGTTGATTGTCATTCTCCTGGTGAAGCCCAGCGGTTTGCTCGGCACACCCATGCGGGAGAAAGTGTAACCATGACGACACCACAAAAATCAGATCACACGAAAACGTCACAGGCCACCGTTTCATCTTCAACCCCACCGTCATCAACATCTGGTGGAGCCGTCAGCAATACTCTCACCGGCCTCTTGCCGCTGGCAATAGGAATTGCAGTCGCATTGACGCTGCACTTTGGACTGCCGCTCATCGTAAATGCGTTTTATGCTCGCATCGTGATGGATATTGGTATCGCCATCATCATGGCCGTCTCGCTGAACATCGTGAACGGCATGACGGGACAGTTTTCGATCGGCCATGCCGGCTTCATGACGCTGGGCGGTTATCTCGCAGCGTTTATCACTTATTACGGATCGATGCTCATCTGGGGCGATGTTAAAACGCATGGCGGCCTGCTTGGACCTGGCGAATTGTTGTTTGTTTCGTCCTGTATCATGGGCGGCGTGTTGGCCGCTGGCGCTGGATATGTCGTGGGACTTCCTTCTCTGCGTTTACGTGGTGACTACCTTGCCATTGTGACTCTTGGATTCGGCGAAATCATTCGAGTCGTGCTGCAGCAAACAGGCCGCGTTATCAATCATGCGGATGCTCTGAAACAGGGTGGCTTGTCGCAACTGATACCGCCACCTGTGGGTGGTGCCCTGGGATTTGGCGGCGTGCCGAAATACACGAATATATTCTGGGTCTATACGATCCTGACGATTACGATCGTTGCCGCGTATCGTCTGAAGCGTTCCAGTCTGGGGCGTTCGATGATTTCCATCCGCGAAGACGAGATTGCCGCGCAGGCTATGGGTGTGAATATCGCTCGACAGAAAATTCTGGCCTTTGTCATTGCCGCGTTCTTCGCGGGTGTTGCCGGGGGACTGTTTGCTCACGAATCGGGAGTCATCATCAGTCCTCAGGACGCTGGCTTTCAGCGTTCGTTCGACTACGTGATTATGACAGTTCTGGGAGGTCGTGGTTCGATCACAGGTGTGATGCTCGCCGCCGGGATTCTGACGGCATTGCCCGAGTTCCTTCGCGACTTTGACCAGTACAGGCTGATCGTGTATGCCCTCTTGTTGATCATCATGATGCTCGTGCGGCCGCAGGGGCTCTTTGGGATTCACGAAATCTGGAACATGTGGCCATTGCGGCGTAGGACCACGAAAGCCACAGTAAATGCCCCGTCACAGGAGGCAACGTAATGACCGTGCCGACCTCCAGAACTTTGGACGTTAAAAAATCTGAGAACGGCTTACCAGCGTTACTCGATGTTGATGCGATTGGAATTTCGTTCGGTGGTCTCAAAGCGGTCGATGGGTTTTCGCTGCAGTTGCCGACGGCGGGATTGTTCGGACTTATCGGCCCCAACGGCGCTGGAAAGACGACGGTTTTCAATTTACTGACTGGCGTCTATGAACCTGACTGTGGCAAAATCCAACTGGGGTCACGACGGCTGATAAAATGCAAGCCACACGAAATCACTGCGGCAGGCATCGCACGCACGTTTCAAAACATCCGTTTGTTTCCGGACCTCACGGTGCTGGATAACGTGCGATTGGCTGGCCAGTTACACAATAAGCATGGATTGTGGTCAACTCTGCTTCGCACGCAAGGCCATCGTCGCGAAGAAGACGTTCTGAAAGAAAAGGCGTACGACCTGTTGAGGATTTTTGAGCTACAGGATCGAGCCCACGAACTGGCCAGTAACCTCAGCTACGGCCATCAGCGCAAGCTGGAAATCGTGCGAGCGCTGGCAACCGATCCCAGGGTTTTGTTGCTGGATGAGCCTGCTGCGGGACTTAATCCTCAGGAAAAAATCCTGCTGTCGCAGTCGATTCAACAGATCCGCGAACGGTTTCAAGTTGCAGTGCTGTTGATTGAACATGACATGCCATTGGTCATGGAAATCTGCGAGCGTATCATTGTGCTCGACCACGGAGTGACGATCTGCAAGGGCACGCCGTCAGAAGTTCAGAACGATCCTCGCGTGATCGCAGCATATCTCGGCAGCGGCTTGACCGACGACTAAGTCTCCGAAGCCGGCATTGCGGCGGCTTCGTCGGCGCAATGACTTTCCTCAGGCGCGAAGCGTTCGAGAAGGCGATAAAGCTTACGTCGGTGAATTCCCAGTGACCGTGCTGCGCGCGCTTTATTGCCACCACATCTTCGTAGTACTTCCAACACGTGATTCTGTTCGATCACCGCCAGGCTGGAATCATCGTTCTGCGGTTGATGAGAAATGCAGGCAGGTTCGCTGTTGACTGCCAACTGTCGTGGCTGAATACAGGGCTTGGCCGCAGCAGCAACGGCGTTAAAAACCTCACCGGGCAGGTCGTCGATGGTGATGGAATTGTTGTCAGCCAGCACTGTCGCACGTTCAATGACATTGCTGAGTTGTCGCACATTTCCGGGCCAGTGATAGACTTCCAGCGCGGCCATTGCGTCGCCCGTGATTCGCCAGCCTTTGGGAAGGAAATAATTTGCGAGCAACGCGACATCACCGAATCGAGTCCTCAAAGGCGGCAGTTCCAGAGACATGACGTTGATGCGGTAGTACAGGTCTTCGCGAAAACGATTCTGTGCTACTTCCTGCTCCAGCCGTCGATTTGTGGCGGCAATAATTCGCACGTTCACGCGACGTTCAACGGCAGAACCAACGCGCCGCAACGATCCATCCTCCAGCACCCGCAACAATTTTGGTTGCAGCGATAGAGCAAGTTCTCCGATTTCGTCGATGAACAACGTGCCACCGTCAGCCACTTCGAACAATCCAGGCGTAGTTCCGGACGCCCCGGTGAATGATCCTTTTTCATGACCAAACAATTCACTCTCGATCAATTGTTCCGGCAGAGCCGCACAGTTGATTGTTACGAATGGCTTATTGGCTCGCTGGCTGGCACTCTGAATCGCTCGAGCCACAAGCTCTTTGCCTGTGCCACTTTCTCCCTGAATCAAAACTGTCTTGTCTGTAGGTCCGACGCGTTCTATCAGCCGAGACAATTCCTTCATCGGCGGAGACTCACCAATGATGCGATTTGTCGGTCGATGTCGGTCAAGGATAATCACGAGGTTCGTATTTTCACGACGCAGCCTGCCGCGCTCCGCTGCCAACTGACAGCGATGTTCCAGTTCCGATAGTGGAAATGGTTTTGTGAGATAGTCGCAGGCACCAAGCTTCATCGCTTCAACGGCTGACTGCACGTTGGCTTGGCCAGTGAGAATAATCACCTCCGAATCGACATTGTCCGACTTCAGACGCTGCAACAGCTCCAGCCCGCTCAGGCCCGGCATGTTCATGTCGGCAAGAACCACGTCGAAGCGATGGCGTTCACAAAGCCACAAGGCCTCCTGGGCATTTGGGGCAGACTTAACACGGTGCCCCTTTCGTTCCATCCATTCAGTCGACATCGCACGAAACTGCTCGTCATCCTCAACGATCAGGAGGTCGATGGAAGATTCGTTTGCCATGTCCAGTCTTCCGGTGAAAATCACGATGACGCTATTACGGCAGGTCACGTGAATAAGATCTGTGATACAAAGGGAGCGGTCATAGAAGGCGCAGTGACTTGCCGCATCATTTTTTCGTTACGTGACGTTCAATCTGAGCATTCAACGTACCGTGAACGTCGAATTTTGAGAATTGTCATCGAAATTTGCTGTAGAATTCAGGAGTTCCCTTACACAGCAGATTCTAAACTGCCGTTGCACACATGTGACACATAAGCACATTGTGTGCGTATCGGTAGCGTTTCACAACAGTCTATTTCGATGTTCCACGTCATCGGCACCGATCTCATCCGGGTTAAGCATTAGAAACGAGTCTGGCCATGCCTGAATCTCTTGAGTCCGAATCACTGCGATTGATCATCGATTCATTGCCCACGGGAACGATCATTGTCGATCAAGCCGGCAGGATTGTGATGTTGAATCGTAAGATCATCCACTGGTTTGGCTATTCGAAAGCAGAGATTCTGGGACAGCTTGTGGAGTTATTGATTCCCGAACGATTTACGGGGAATCATCCTGCCTATCGGGAAGATTATTTTGCCCATCCCAACGAACGTCCGATGGGAAGCGGTAAATCACTTTTTGCCCGACGCAGAGATGGAAGTGAATTCCCATGTGACATTTCACTTCATCCGCTGCCATTGAAGAACGGAATACACGCTTTGGTGCATATCGTCGATGCAACATCGCGTTTGCAGTCAGAGGCTCTGCAGCGGCACGAAGAATCGCTCCGTCGCATGAAATTTATGGTTGAGAATCTTCCGACCGGTGCCATCTATGTTTCTCTGGACTCAAAAACGTGGATGGTCAATCGAGCCTTTTCTGCAACGACCGGATATTCTTCGGAAGACATCGGCGATATTAAAAGTGCCTTTGCTTTGTTGTTTCGCGATCAGGCTGAAGAAGTCCAACGCTTTCACGACGGAGACAAAAAAAATAGTTTTCCCGTTTCGCGGGTACTGAGATACCATCGCAAAGATGGACGTCAGGCGTGGGTTGAGGTGGCCGTCTATCGCTACAACAACCATGAAGTCTGGTTATGGCACGATGTCACAGATCGCCTCGCGGCTCAGGAGCAACTTGTGCAATCTGAGCGACTGGCGGCGATCGGCGAAATGGTCACCGGTCTGGCACACGAAAGCCGAAACGCACTCCAACGGGCCATGGCATCTCTGGAAATGCTGGACCTGGATCTCGAACAACAGCCGCACCTGAAAGTTCTCTCAAGACGCGCGGCGTCGGCAATTGATGAATTGCAGCGACTTTACGAAGAGGTTCGCGACTACGCCGCACCAATTCAACTCGACCTGCGCGACATTGATCTCGCGAATTTTTGCCAGGAGACGTGGAGTCAACTGAATGAAACGCATCTCGACAAACAAATTCACCTGAGCATCCATTGTTCGGACAGTGCAGCCAATATTCACATTGATAGACATCGCATACGGCAGGTCTTAAGAAATGTGTTTGAAAACGCCATTGCTGTCCTTCCAGCCACAGGCGGAGAAATTGATATCACAGCGTGTGTGGTCACTGAACTGAACAGGACGCAGTCGATCGAAATACGAATTCACGACAATGGCCCCGGTATGAACGCCGAGCAAAAGGCAAAAATCTTCGAGCCGTTTTATACGACAAAATCCAGAGGCACCGGCCTGGGGATGGCAATCGTTCGTCGCATTATGCAGGCCCACGGCGGCGACGCGGCAGTTGGATCGCCTGATCGAGGAGCGTTAATTATTCTGCGATTGTCGAAGCCGTGATGATTCTCGTTCCGAGGCTCCGGCCTCGGAACACACTGCTCCTGAGGCTCCTGCCTCCAAAGTCCACGTCGCGAGGTAGAGTGTCAATTTAGTCACAATCGTGAGCCGCAAGGCGCTAGCCGCGGGTGATTGCCCTGTCTTTATTGCACACCCGTGCATGGCACCTGCTGTAACTCTGCATGCAGGGATTTGCAAGTTTAAGAATCGGCCAGTGCCATCGAACAAGCACGAGTCCGACTAAAGCAAACGACGCAGGCCCTAGTACAAGCACTGCCAGTAGACTCAGTTGCACAAATCGAAGACGTCGCCAAGATTCCATGCTCACCTCAATGGCCAAGACTTGTTTTCGGTTCCTGCCACCTTAAATGCTTCTTTTTGCCAAGGTGGGGTTGTTCTGAATTTAACACTTGCGCCGCCTGCGATTGTTACGCATGGTATGTCGCGAGTGTCAGCCGTGTTGGTTGGCACCGTTTGTAAACCATTCAGAACAGAAAGTTACTCCCATGACACCATGGCAAAATCGCGTTGCTGGCATCACACGCCGCATGGCCGACGACATGAAGCTGCGAAACTATTCGCAAAGCACGATCGATGCTTACACGTATCACGTCGGCAAGTTCGCCGAGTTTCTCGGCAAGTGCCCGCTCGAAGCGACGCCAGAAGATGTACGGTCATTTCAACTCCACATGATCGAAGTCAAAAAACTTGGCTGGAGTTCCTTCAACCAGGCCGTTTGTGGACTACGGTTCCTCTTTCGAACCACATCTCCCAAACCGTGGCCTGTCGCCATGATTCCTTTTGGCAAGCGCCCGAAGGCGGGAGGCCCGCAGCCGATTCGAGCTACCGCTCGGAGACATGCTCAAATTTGGCTCTGGTCAGCCGTCTGTACCGCCGAATTGAAAAATTACCGGCAGTGCTCAGCGGTGCTGAAGTGAATAAGCTGCTCTCGTGTGTGAAGTGTCACAAACATCGCGTGTTTCTGCTGACTCAGTACGCGGCCGGAATGCGTCTGAACGAAGCCGCTCATCTGAAGATCAGCGACATCGACAGTCAAC
>Ga0209702_10005187_pt1 | contig 18069 bp, 15 predicted proteins | sample FRY01_FD_187210 | JGI IMG/M metagenome (GOLD analysis project Ga0209702, IMG submission 187210) | Freshwater microbial communities from Lake Fryxell liftoff mats and glacier meltwater in Antarctica - FRY-01 (SPAdes) (version 2) | ecosystem: Environmental > Aquatic > Freshwater > Ice > Glacier...
TCAACTCAAGGATTACATATCGAAATATGGCGTAAATAATCTCGTTCCAGAATCTTGGACACCAGAACAACAGCATGCATTTATGTTGGGAGAGAAAGTAGAAAACCCGAATACAAAAAAACCAGGCGATTGGACTGAGATCCGCAAGTTCAATCTCATGTTCAAAACCTCTCAAGGTGTGACAGAAGATTCATCCGCTATGGTCTATCTCCGTCCTGAAACAGCTCAGGGTATTTTCGTTGATTTTCCAAATATCGTTCGTACCTGTCGTCGTCGTGTGCCATTTGGTGTGGCGCAAGTCGGTAAAGCATTTCGCAATGAGATTACTCCAGGAAATTTTATCTTTCGTACACGAGAATTTGAACAGATGGAAATCGAGTTTTTCTGTGAACCAGGCACACAAAAAGAATGGCACGAAAAGTGGAAAGTAGCCTGCAAAAAATTTCTCATGGAGACGGTCGGTATTAAGGAGGAAAATCTTCGATTCCGTGAACACGAGAAAGATGAGCTCTCGCATTATTCTGACTGAACTTTTGATATCGAATACGATTTCCCGAGTATTGGTTTCTCAGAGCTTCAATGAATCGCATCTCGTACAGACTTTGACCTCAAGGCTCATATGACTCAGAGCAAAGAGGATATGAGTTACTTTGATCCGGTGAAAAATACCAAGTTTGTGCCGTATGTTATTGAGCCATCTATCGGTCTCACGAGACTCTTCCTCGCGACACTCTGCGATGCGTATGATACTGTCAAAGAAGCAGATGGAAACGACCGCATCGTACTTCGTCTCAAGCCAGAAGTAGCACCAGTGAAAATCGCGGTACTTCCTCTCGTGAAAAAACTCAACGAAAAAGCAGAAGAAGTATTTCAGATGCTGAGCAAGCACTTCATGACATGGTATGACGAAACAGGTTCTATCGGAAAACGCTATGCGAGGTTTGATGAGATAGGGACACCGTGGTGTGTCACTATTGATTTCGATAATACCCTCGAGAAAGACATGGTCACCATTCGTCACCGAGATACGATGGAGCAGGAGGTGGTGGCTATTAGTGAGTTAGTTGAATATTTCCAGAAACAGCTTTCCAAAGGTTAAAAAATGTTTATAGTTATAACATGATGGTTTGACGAAAGTTCCTCCTCTTCATGTCTCTCTCTAGTCTGGTATTTTTACCTTTCTATAGTATTAGTGAATGAACTTTGTTTTCTTGGGTATTCCAGCAACCGACCTATCTCCTAGAAAAAGACACGCCAGGACTCACGAGCTACACCTGCGATATTTCTCGAGATTCCTGCAAAGTTAATTTTGATTTCACAGCGAGCGTGCCCACTGATGCGCCTTCAACACATTATTCATGCACGATAGATTTCTGATTCTGAGTAACAGGGCAAGAAAATAAATGTAATCCGAGTACGGTGGAATTTCCAATAGGGAATTGGAGTGTCCATCTCATTGTAAAAAAAATTGCAGATGACACTATAGTGAATGAGTGAACTGTCACCATTGTTCATCCTGATGATGCGATAGATCCACTTCGAGTGACGCATACAAGAGAATGGCAGTCTCCGAGCTTCCTTTTCGAAAAAGATAATACTTCTCTGACTGAGTATCTCTGCGACCCCGAAGAAGTAGAATGCAAGATAAATCTCAAAATCATACCATTGCTCGATGGCATCGAATCATCGCAGCTCGCCTGTGAGATTATGACTGATTTTGAGCTCGTTCCTACCGCAGAACCCTGCAATCCCAATACTTCTATTGTTCCAAAATGAGATCATATACTTACGATTAATATTCTCGATAAAGTGCGTGGAACTTTGCTTCAAGCGAGTAGTATCACGATAAAAAATCCAGAAAAAGATAGAATTGATCCAACTCGAGTAGTCACAGAGCTCATATGGCAACAGCCGACCTATTTTCTCGAAAAAGACGATACTTCCCGTGAGAGCTATACCTGTGATCCGTTGAAAAATCCTTGCAGATTCAACCTCCAGGTCATTCCAAAACTTGACGGAGCTGAGTCCTCTCAACTCTCCTGTCATATCACGACTGATTTCGGCACAGAAGAGAACGATTGCAATCCGAGTACCATCGATGTACCGCAGGGGAATCATGTCATCACGATTGAAATACTCGAAGTTGCCACAGGTGCACTTATCTCAACTCGCACCCTCGAGGTTATCTGACTGACACCTCCTGTTTCTTCCTGAGGTTGAGGAGGCAGTAGTCTTCCTTCACTTCTCGATTTTTCCTGAACTCAAATCATCGTACAGAGCGGGCTCGATGAATTATTCGTTTGCAAGACTGATATTTGTCAGGTAAATTTTGATACCGTAGTACCAGCGGGAGCTCTCTGTAATTGGAATTTTTGAAGTGGAATATTTGAGACGAAGGACACGGATCAGAAATGCAATCCAGGATATGTGAAATTTCCCGCTGATACAAATGTGAGGCTGACTGTCATAGACCCAAATAATAGTGCGAATACTTTTACCAAGACTATTGCAGTACAGAGAAAAGGCAGTCTTGCAATACTTGAAAACAATGCCATTTTTGCGCAGATAGACATCCAAACCAAAATCACAGCCACAAAAAAAATCACACAAACAGGGATTATTTGTGCTCTTGGTAAGGCAGAGAAATGTAGTCTCAATTTCACAGGAGAGAAGAGCATTGGAGCGAAATCATGGTTCTGGGATTTCGGAAATGGTTCCACCAGTGATAAGGAAAATCCAGGAGCTCAAAACTTTTGAATCGGTACATACACACTTCGTCTCATCGTTTCTGACGGAATCTCTTCGCATACAGCGAATTATGATATCAAAATTGTCTCAAAATTTGAACCAGAACCTTGTGCAGAATGTGAAAATATGAAAGGAAAAATCCAGATATCAGCCGTTCTCCCGAATCCTCCGAGGGCTGACACTGTCGAGTGGATAGAAATAAAAAATATTTCAGGTCAGAGTTTTTCGCTTGGACTATGTGAATTGAGTGATGATACTCGTACCTATAGTCTGAGTTGAGTCATTGCTGGACACAAAACAGTCAGATTGCGTCAGGCAATAACAGGTATCACGCTCTGAAACTCCAGAGAGAGTCTTTCTCTCAATTGTTGAGGTGTGCTGATTGATTCTTTTGTTTGGGACTTCGCTATCCCTACAAACTATATCCTCCGTCGAGAAGTACTCTACGCAATTCCAGAGCAGGCTACAGTCACGAGAGTCATTGATGGAGATACTGTAGATGCTATGATAGCAGGCGTTAAAACTCGTATTCGCTTGTTAGGTATAGATACGCCCGAGACTGTCCATCCACATAAACCTACCGAAAAATTCTGAAAAGAGGCGAGTGATTTCGCGAGAAGTTCGCTCGAATGAAAAACTATCTGGATGACCTACGATCACGAGCCTATCGATCACTACTGACGCAGACTGGGATATATCTGGCAATGTAGAGGTACATTTTCAGAGTCTGCGTGTACGCTTTTTAATCGAGAAGTGGTGTTGCAATGATATTGACGGATGGAGAGGAGATTTCAGTTTAGATTTTATGATGATTTTGTCAGTTTTGAAAAACAGGCAAAGGATGCAAAAAAGGGGATATGGGGTGATCCAGAATTTGCTCGTGAAATGAATAAGCTCGCAGCTGAGGAGCGAGAACTGCTCAAAGCAGAACAAGACAAAGAATATCTCCTCCTCCAAGAAGAACTCCTAGAGGAATGTATCGACGAGGAAATAGAAGGATGTGATACTGAAAAAATATCATGGAAAAATATCACCGAAAAACTGAGCACTCTCACCGTGAGTCCAAAAAAATCATGACTCGTCAATATCTCTGGTCGGTCGTGGTGAGATTTTCCTGTTCGTATAGAGATACTTCAGGCGAACCAAGTGATTGAAACTTTTACTCTCGAGAGTGATGAGCTCGGAAATTATGAGACCATATGGATTCCTCGGATAGGGGGTGAATATACCGTTAGGATGACTGTTTCAAAAGATGCAGAAAGTGTAGAAAAAGAAAAACAAATAATTATAGAAACTATTTCTCCACATCTCACAACACCTCTCACAGCCAAAATAATTCTTCAAGGGAAAATGACGAAAAATAGATGGGAAAAAGATAGCATATTTCACTGCAGGAGTCGCGGCTCTTGTTCGGTCAATCTCACAGTGGAGACAAATAGAGAGGCAAATGTGAATTATTTCTGGATTTTCCCGGATGGTTCTATGAGTGACGAGAAAAATCCCAGAGCTATAAAGCTCGGGTATGGAGAATATGAGATACTACTCTTCGTCTCGGATGATATAACTGAGGAGACTCAGACGTGAATTATTCATATTGAGCACAAACCAATTCCAAAAGCTAAAAAGTCTTCAAAAAGCTCAAAATACACGCTCGATTTAAAAGATATGCCTCAGGATATCGGATGAGGTGTAGGTATTTCCGAGGAGAAAAACTCACTATGGAGACATATTAGCATTCTCTTTTTATTGTCCTGAATAATATGATTTATGTTTCGGGATGAAATATTCTCTAAAAAGGATTTTCAGTGAAAATAAATAAATTTCCTATTTTCCTGCTTTACTCTATACTAGCGGCGATTATTTATCTATTATTTATCTATGCAAGCAACCAGTAAAAAACTCAATGCTCACACGTTTGAAGTGACCATAAAAGAAAGTGCTGCCGAAATGGAACACTACAAAAAAGCAGCTGCCAAAAAAATTGCAAAAACTCGTCAGTTTCCAGGTTTTCGTAAAGGTGACGAAGTACCGACTGATGTCGTCGCACGTGAGGTAGGAGAGGATCGTCTCATGGCAGAAGCTCTCGAAGAAGCACTCCAAGCCGTCTATCCAAAAGCTCTTAAAAAACTTGAGATCCAGCCTATAGAAGTAGGGGAGCTCTCAAAAGTAGTGTCTATGTCTCCACTCGAGGTTATCCTCCATGTCGAAGTCATGCCCGAGATAAAATTAGATTTCAAGAAAATTGAGAAAATCAAAGTCGATGTGCCAGAAGTATCCGTCACAGATGAAGAGTTCCAAAAAGAGCTCGACGAGATAATCGGTCGAAGTACGCATTTTCATGCTCGAGGAGCTCATCATGGCCATCATCATGATGAAAATGGCGATGTTGATGAGGTCACTGATACTGCGATTCACAATGGTGATAAAGTCCGCGTCAATGCTCTCGGATCCGATAAAAAAGGTGGGAAAATCGATGAGCGAATGGCACTTCATGATTTTGAGCTCACGATCGGTGCAAAGATGATGATTCCAGGATTTGAAGAAGCGCTTATCGGAGCAAAAGAAGGTGATGTCGTAGAATTCGAAGTAACATTTCCAAAGGATTACCACAGTGTTGATTTTGCTGGAAAAGGTGCATTTTTCTCATGTACAATTCTCTCAGTTGAATATCCTCACATACCAGAATGGAGCGAAGAATTCATCGAACGTGTCTGGGGAAAGAAACTCCCATTATCAGATTTCCATGTGGAATATCGAGAGGCTATGCTCTCAGATAGAAAAGACAAAGCTCGCTCAGAAGCAGAAGAAAAACTGTCTGGAGAATTTATCAAAGTCTCTGAAATCGAGGTCGGACCAAAGATGCTCGCAAAAGAAGTAGAAAATCTCTGGCAACACCATAACCGTGAGATCGAAAAACAAGGCATGGAAATCAAATGATATCTCGAACACCTGAAGACAACAGAAGACTTATTTAAAAAAGATCAGATAGAGCCATCGGCGACACGTCGTGTCAAATCAATGCTCATCCTCGAAGAGATGAAAAAACACTACAAACCTGACGTATCAGCAGATGATGTCATGAAGGAGATGAAAAAAGTATTTGCTCGATATGCGTGAGATGCTGATTTTGAAAAACGTCTCATCGACCTCGCAAAACCTGGAACAGATCATTTCGATGATATAAAATCACGCCTCGAATATCGAGCGGTGATTGATAGATTTTTGAAGTAGTTCTAGGTACTCTTCTCAGTATTTTTTTGTATTGGGTATTTATTAACATCTACTAATGTGCTCGGAATATAGAGATAATTTTGTTGAGTTATTCCCATTGAAGTTGCCGGAGTCTTGTTAACTTTTTGGTTCTTTATAAGATTTGAAGCGTCAGAATAACTCATAACTTGAAAATCTTTCCCTATATCAAATCTGGGACTTCAAGGTGTTAAAGTGAATCTTCGTGATAAATTATTGGAATCCTTATTTCCATTATCATACACCTCTCTCATTCAATTATTACCATTAGACTGAAATAATTTACCATTTTGGTACACTATATTGTTTCCATCAGTAGGATCTAAAATAGGTCACTTTTTATAATCCTCCAGAGCATAAAGAGGAGTGGCATCTACAATATTATATCCCTTTGGATTGAGCGCATCATTTAAGTCATTCATTTGAACTTCGGAGAGGGAATCCCCAGGGAGTTCATTCACATAACCCTCGATGTATTCCCGAGAATCCTCAGCCTCTGCGGATGCTTTAATGCTTGTTATGAGCTGATCTATTTGTGCCTTTTCCTTGTCTTCACTTTCTTCATACTTACCAGTTTCTGTATTTAGTACTTTTCCCGTAGTCTCATCTTCATTCCCTACCCATTTCTTCTGCTTATCATCATAGGTGAGTGATTTTCAGTCTGGATCACGGGTATCACCTTCATGATCGGCGCTATCGGTACTTTTTGCTTTTCGTTCAAGTTCATTGAGTTGTTCTCTATTGGCATTTTCTTTCTCAATTTTTTTGGCATTTATTTCCTGAGTCTCTCGTTCATCTGTATCAATATCAGCGACTCGTCATTTGTCTGAAGATCTATCTCAGTCGTTATCATATTGCTCTGTGTCGTACTTCTCAGTAATTATATTATCCGCTACTTCAAGAGTTTTCCATCCTATAATTCCATCTCATTTTCATGGACCTGCTAATCCATTTTCCTCTTGCCATTTTGCAACTTGTTTTATAAATTCTGCGCTATTCATACCTATATCGACGCCTATTTCAACTAAGACTGCTTTTTTCCCTGCTTCACCGAGATTTGCCTTATCCATCCATTTCATAGCAAGTTCTTTTTTCCCATCATCAGTCTCGATAAGCCTCTTGTCTCGAATCTTTTCTTTCGAGAGTTCCTCTTTATGTGCTAACCTTGATGCATTATCTTGTAGTAATTCGCGACTATATTGAGGTGTAGGTTCTTCAGCCATAAAAAAGTAATTAAAATTAGATTACTTCATTACTCTACACGATATTTATACAGAATGCAAAAATAGAGTGGATTTTTTATATATCTCCGTCATACCGCGCTTGATACGGTATCTAGGTCAAAACAAAATTCCTTCCTGCACTTAGATGATAGTATTTTCACCTGGATCCCGTTCTTCAACGGGATGACTCATTTCCGTCATACCGTGCTTGACACGGTATCCAGGTTAGTGAAAAATTCAGTTTATTCGATTAGTATTCTCACCTCGATACCGACTTTTCATCCCCTGAAGTTACTTGAATAAAAGCCTGAACACTACAGAGAACGGGTCGCGGGGATGACGGGAATTATTTCTGGATCTGGAGTTTCACGAGTTCTACTGTATTTTTCCCACGGCGAAGGATAGTGACATCATAGTCACCATATTCGATGGTTTCACCAGCGTTTGGTATACAGTCAAAGATTCAATTGATAAATCCAGAAATAGTATCATATTCATGACTTTCTGGGAGAGGTGAGGGGAGGAAATCATTTACATCGAGGATAGATGCATCAGCTCGGACGATGTAGGTTCCTGGACGTTTTTCTATGACGACAGATTCTTCTGTATCGTGTTCATCATGTATCTCTCCGACGAGTTCTTCCATGATATCCTCGAGCGTGACTATACCTGCGGTTTCTCCGTGTTCGTTTGTCACTATGGCCATCTGTATATGGAGCTTTTGGAAGTCCTTGAGGAGTTGTTCAATTTTCTGACTCTGTGGAGCAAAATGTGCAGGGCGGACGAGACGCTTGAAGTCGACTGTTCACTGATTTTTGAGAGCTGGGAGAAAATCCTTGAGGTAGACGACTCCGACGATATTATCAAGTGTCTCACGATAGACAGGTATACGAGAATACCCTTCTAGTACGATGGTGTCAAAATGTTTCTCAAAATCATCATCGATATCAATAGCATACATACGACTACGTGGGACGTAAATCTGTCGCACAGTTCTATCATCAAATTCAAATACGTTTTGGATGAGCTCATTACTTGCTTCACCGATGACACCGCCTTCTTCGGATTCAGTGAGGAGGAGCTTGATTTCTTCTTCTGTGTGGAGGTGATTTTTATCGACATCATTCATACCTATCACATTCATCAGTGTCCGAGAGCTTACCTGGAGGAGCCAGATAAATGGAGAAAAAATAGTATAAAAGACTTTCAAAGGCCACGCGACGAGGAGCGCGTACCGAACAGGGTTTTGAATTGCTATGCATTTTGGCAAGAGCTCTCCTATGAGTATCTGTACAAATGTGAGTACCGCAAATGCTAGTGGAAAAGCAAGAGCATCGACAGCTTCTGCACTGAGAGGGAAATGGAGGATGATGATCGCCCTCTGGATGAGAGTCCCAAAAACGTCTTGACCAATCCATCAAAGTGCGAGGCCTGCGCCAGTGATAGCGAGCTGAGTAGCTGAGAGGTATTTATCGAGATTTTCTACTATATGCTGTGCGAGCTTGGCTGACTTGTGACCTTCTATGACTTTGAGTGCGAGTTGTGATTGGCGTACTTTGACGAGGGCAAATTCTGCAGCAACGAAAAAAGCATTAAACACTATAAGTCAAAAAGTGATGACTAGTGCGAGACTGGGGTCTGGATTCATATGAGCTCATTGTAGAGGAATTTGCTTATTTTGCAATCGTATTCACTGCGGTACTGCTAGTTGAGCGAAATTCTGGATGTCGTATCTGCCCTCAGAGGTAGCCTACATAACTCAGTCAGAGTATGAGAAGTGTGTTTGGCAAGAGAGTGATTATGTAGAGGCGTTTCTCCCATCTATTCGTTCTTTTCCAGAAATAGAGCTGGAGAACTATCAGGACGAGTATGATCTAGTACGTCTATGCCTGATAATTCTTTCAAAATCACCTCAGTTTCTGCGAGAGTCTGTGTCATAGAGAGACGTTTGCGGTATTCCTTTACCCCCTCGAAACCATGGAGATAGTGTGTAAAATGTTTCCGTATCTCCATACAGGCTCGATGTTCTCACTTTGTCTCAGACATCCGTCTCATATGATCACTCATAACTGAGAGCCTCTCATCCCAGGTCGGTTCATAGTTTCACGGCAGAAAACACCAGGGATTTCCGAGACTTCATCGGGCTATCATAAATCCTGCCAGATTTCACATTTTTTTCATTCAGTCTTCGTAGTTTTTACAATCGCCATTTCCGAGAATAGGAATTGAGACGTGTTTCTGGAGTTCTTGTATCGGTCACCAATCAGCACTTCCGGTGTATTCCTGCTTAAAAGTTCTCCCATGGACAGAGATGAGCTGAGCTCCTGCTTGCTCGAGGGATTTTCAGAATTCTACGAGCTCTTCCGCATTACTCCATCAGAGGCGAGTTTTGACGGTCACAGGAATTGAGAGATTTTCTGCGAGGATATTCACGATCTTCATAGCACGATCTCGGTCTATGATGAGTCCTGATCCATACCCACATTTGACGACTTTTTTTGCGGGGCAGCCCATATTGATATCCACTCCTTGAGCACCGTAGGATTCGATGATTTTGCCAGCCGAGAGAAACATCTCTGGCGTATTACCAAATATCTGAAATACGAGTGGATGCTCGATAGGATAATGTGTGAGGACACGTTTTACGAGAATAGGATTGTGATGAAGTCCATCTGCGCTATAAAATTCTGAGAATACGACAATATCCGGAGCAACTGATCGACATGTCGCCCGAAAGGCACTATCTCAGTATCCATCCATCGGAGCGAGGGCTACAATGGGTTTGTTGTGTGATGTAAAATCGGTTATCCAAGACATGTGAGAAACTAATTAAAAATTAAAAAAATGAAGTATTATTTGATTATGTGCCTTCTCTGAGTTGGTTGAGTTTTTATTTGCTTTTTGAGAGAAATATGATACTATATTCTTGTATCACGACGAAAGAGTCTTCAAAAAGTGTTGGTGCTTTAGAACGGCTCTTTTTTTGTAGCCTTTTTTCGGTAAGAAATTTTTCGTTGTACATCAGGTAAACTCAGATTGATTCCATAATTATCTTTAAACGGCTTGTAGAGCGAAGAATACTGCTTATTTGGGAAAAGTATTTTTTTGAATCTCTTTTTTTCAATGAGATATTTGACCATTTTGATATAGTCTCCGTCACCTGTCACGAGGACTATTTGGCCAAAATCATCTTCTTCCAGAAGCCTTTTCATAATTTCAAAGACGATATCGACATCGACATTACCCTTTTTCTTACCGGTCATGTGAGAGGTATGTTCACGAAATACTATGATATATCAGGCTTTTTGGAGATTTTGATAAAGATTTTGTTGGTCTGCATCGAGAAATCCTAGGAATATATAAGCTTCTTCAACGGCAAATTTTTCTAGCAAATACACTCGGAATCGCTGAAAATCAATTTTCCATTTTTCACTCATGGTTCCTAGGTGCAAATTTTGGGAATCAATAAATGCTATGTTATGTCTTTTTTGTAGCATGAATGGAGTATAATTACTTTCAAAAAAACTCAATGTGACACATCTGTAGAGAGGATCTATGTAATTTTTTTCAAATCACGAATAACTTGATCTATAGCTATCAGATTATTTGTTTGGAATTTTTCTAGGACATCGTGAAGTTTTTCAATATATACAAAAGCATTGTCTGGTAAATCATTAATGTCGTCAAGACTATACCATTGTGCGCTTAAAACTTCTGAGGGGTTTCATCTAGGTACACCACTTACAATTGTACCAGAAAAAATATAATGAAAAGAGGAATTACTTCTACCGAGATATATCCCTATAAGCCCCGTGAGCTCTATATCTACTCCAGTTTCTTCTTTTGCTTCCCTTACTGCTCACTCCATTGGACTTTCCCCCTCTTCTAGATGACCACCGGGGAGATTGAGTTTATTAAAATTTACTTCCTTTTTTTCTGTGACGAGAAGAATGTTGTTATTACTATCCGTGACGAGTGTGCTTGTATAAATAGCGAAAGTCATAATTATTTTTGGTTATGTAATTTTTTGATTGCTCACCTTCTCCAGAGTAAAAAAATCACAAATATTGTCTCCATGATTGCGAGAAAAACAGGGTAGAGGAGATTTGTGAGAGTCGGATTATTCACGGCGAGAGCAAATGCTATGAGCTGGAAAGTCCACAAAATATAGGAAAAGAGTTTTTCGTCATAGGGTTTTGTGTAGGATTTTTTGAAGGTAAAATAAAAGGCACTCGCATCTATGAGACAGACGAGGGTGATGGCTATGAGATCATTTTTTGTGAACTGCCAGAGAATTATAGTCAGAAAAGCAGAGAAAAGGAGGTATCTATCCCTTTTTGAGAGATATGTTTCTCCATATTTGAGTGAGAGTGCTGCGAGAGTGAGATTACATCATGCCATCAGTCACGATATGAGGATAGACCACCCTGCATCATTGGTGATTTGTACTATAGTGACGACAGTCCCCAGTATTCCCCAGAGGAGCCAGGTGTAGAGATGGGGCTTTGTTTTACCATGAAAAATACTCCAGACATACACACTGAAAGCAAAAATCTGGAGAGTCACTCAGAGTAATGAAAAGTAAAGGTGCATAAATATGACCTCGAGTGTATTCATTTCCCGATTTTTACAAAAACTCATATAATGCCCTCATGAAAACTTTTGTTCTTTTTGGTTCCACTGGTGACCTCGCGACACGGTATGTCCTCCCAGCACTCGGTACATTGATACAAAAATGAGCCTATGATAACCTCATCTGTGTCGGTCGTCGTGACTGGAATCGTGATGATTTTCGAGCTTTCCTCGCTCCCTATACTGACCTCCTCAATCATACAGAGACTATCTCCTATATCCGATTGGATATTGAGGGAGGGGATTTCTCATCTTTAAAAGAAGAATTGGAAAAAATCTACAATGATGAAAATAATAAAACTACTGACATGAAAGAGTGAGAATGAACACAGGGGGATGTATCAAAAATAAATCCTCAGTCTTCTTCTTCGACAAGCTCAGAATCAGACAGCTCCTTCAAAAAGGAGCTCATGCAGATAACCTATCATCTCTGTCTCAGCCCTGAATTCTTCGTTCAGGTTGCACAATGACTTGCCTCCGTCGGATTAAACACCGAAAAATCAGTCATTATGATCGAGAAACCTTTTGGTCATGATTTGAAGACAGCCATTGCGCTGAATCTCGAACTCCAGAAATATTTCCGAGAAGTACAGATTTACCGAGTCGATCATTATCTGGGGAAAAATTTTGTCCGTGAACTCTATGAATATCGATTGGCACAAAAAGGAGACTGGTACGGTGATAGAATTTCTGAGATTCATATCACAGCTCGCGAAACATTGCTCGTGTCAGAGAGAGGAGAATATTACGACAAAAGTGGCGTGACGAGAGATTTTCTCCAGAATCATCTCTTGCAAATATTGGCTATTTGTACGATGCGTATGCCACATATTCGCTATGATAATGCTGAAATATGACTCTGAAATCCTTCACTCGAAGAAGACGAAATACGGGATAGAATCTTTATGGCAATTTCAAATATTTCACCACTCCTCATTGATCCCAGACATGATATCGTGCTGGGTCAGTACGCAGGGTACAGAGAAACTCCTGGAGTTGAATCTGATTCTAGAACTGCGACATATCTCCGAACGAGCCTTGTAATAGATGATTCTAGGTGGAGAGATGTGTGAATATTTATAGAAACAGGCAAAGCCCTCGATCGAAAAGAGAGCTCTGTTCGTCTCGTATTTAGAGACGGAAGCGAGAAATTATTTTCAGAGACGGGAGAAAATAAAAACAATGCGTACGAGACGCTGATAGAAAAAGCGATCCTCCGAGACCCGAGTTACTTCGTCCGTTGGGATAGTGTCCGTGCCGCGTGGCAAGTGGTAAATGAATTACTCCACTGCACAGATAATTGTCCGATTTTGCAGATTTATGAGATTGGCCAAGCACCTCAACCCATTCATCCCTAGTTCCATAACTGGAGAAAAACTCCAGCATAATGTACGACGACGTAGAGGAAAAATATATACCCGAGTATTCAAACTATGAGAGCTATCAGAGCGGTATTGATGATCTCGTTTCTTCTTCGCTTCGCTTCACCGAGAGTACAGACGCCTTTTCCTCGGAAATACATCCAGAGCGAGAGGAGGAGGGCGAGCAGTCCAGCTATTCGAAATACCCATTTATAGTCTCCGTAGAGAGTATCAGCGAGTGAAGCTCAGAAACTGACTGTTCCGAGTCCTAGTAAAACGAGGATAACAGGGGAGAGGCAGCAGAGAGACGCTGCGATGACGGGTCAGGTGATGATTTTTGTGAGAGATTTGAGTGAGATCATAGTTTTATTTTCTTGATTTTCTAACGAATTGCAACAATATAGAAGTATGAAAATAATACACACCTATGAGGATGTGACTCTCTGGTTTCAGAAAAATCTAAGAGATATGATGGAGATTACTTCAGAAATAAATATTGGTCTTCCAGGTGGGTCCTCTCTCGATGGATGGTACGAATATATACTCCAAAATCCTGATACATGGAATGGAATTGATGTGACAAAGCTCCGCTTTGGTCTCGTAGATGAGCGATGTCTCCCGGTGGGGGACGAAGAGAGAAATGATGTACATATTTTGGAGAAATTTATCTGACCGCTCGTAGAGATGTGAATCCTACAACTCTCTCAATGTATCACTCCATGAGAAAATGTCGTAGCAAGAGAATACGAAGAGAAAATTGCGTTTTTTGATATCGCATTTTTCGGGCTCTGACCCGATGGGCATATTGCTTCGCTCTTTCCCCATCACCCGTGATTAAAAAATACAAACTCGCGGTATATAGACGTGGCGAATTCACCGAAGCCACCGAGTAATCGCATATCCTTGTCCGCTTCTGGGGTTCAGATACCCTTTGTGTGCCTCTTTGCGGTTTGAGACCAAAAAAAAGAAGCTCTTGCAAACTTCCTCGATGATGCGGTGAGTGTAGAGGACTGTCCTGCGAAATTATTGAAGCCCGAAATAGTCTATTCGAGTATTTAGTAGCTAGAGGGTCCCCGTATCGAGATGTTTTCTTCTTACTACTCAGTACAAGTAGCTAGTCTGGATATTTTACTAGAATTCTCCCGTACCTTCTGTACTCAGGAGTCTGTTACCACCGTCAGTCATAGAAATACCGACATTGGTGAGGTTTATAGAGTGAACTTCTGGGAGTATCGGAGTGAGAGTCCACGTAGCGAGAGTATCTCATTTTGTGATAGTTGCTGGTCGTGAGAAATTGAGTGTGATTTTTTTTGTAGCACCATCATCAGCGATATCGAGAGTACCTTTTAAAAAAACGGGATTACTGAGAATGACAGATTCATCATCATAACTCATAAATCACTCGATTTTTGTGACATTGGTAGCAGTGATATTTACCTTGAATTCCAATGCTGTATCACTGGCGACGAGATGTGCCTCAGCGTGACTCGTCGTATCACTCTCGACGATAGCAGTCTGGAGACGATGACCATTATCAGTAAAAAGTACCGTGTGGACACCAACGGCGCAGAGAATGCCTAGGATAAGTGGTGATGTAAGTCTTCGTTTTATCTTCATAAACGTTCTAGTATTTTTCGAATTAATCATTTAATTTCTCGAATTACAGGAATTTGTTCGAAGAGAGGTATTGGAACTGCTTGTCTTATCAGGAGTTGATCTTCTGCAATACAGCTATCTTGATGCAATGGTAATTTTTTCAGATCAGGTCTCATGGGCATTTCTTTGTACATTTCTACGATTTTGGGGTATTTATGGACGGGAACAGAACAAGCTGGCATATTAAAATATTTTTTGATTAGATTCTTTCTGATTCAGACATTCCTGGCAGAATTCTTCTTCCAGAGCGACGATATACCCACATCGTTTGCACGTTGTGAAGTTATAGATTGCTGCATGTCGGGGGGCAGTAGTATTCATAGTAATTCTAGCCTATCACTTCTTTTTTTAAAAAGCAAATTTTTTGGGGGTTTCATCTCGTACTCTAGAATTTGGTGATTTCAAGTGCGCATCTCGCAGAGCCCTATTGAGTTCTTGCAAGATTTCATCTCTAATACTTTCTATTGTTTTATGTTCCTTTGGATCTGTGTCGTGCAGAGCGGTTGAATTAGGGGTTCCGAGACGATACATATCTTCGAAAAAAACTATCATATCTTCTGCTTTGCCTTTTTTTCATTGAAAATCTGTATATACATCTACGAGTAAATCTCGTATTTCTGTTATTGCATTTCATTCCTCAGGCATAGCTTCGCCCATCGAGAGACTCTCCACCAAATCTATTTGTTCCTCGGTGAGCTCTATTTTATGTTGCTGACAATATCGTAAAAGTCACTCAGAAATATTATGAGCATGCTTCCTAAAAGATTTATCAAAAAATCCATCATGAGCGTATTGTATGAAAGGTCATCGCGACATTACATCGCCTATAAAATCACATCAAAAGATTTGTTCGAGACATTCTCTGACACTAAAATTAGGTCACTCTTAGATTTGTGGGGCTTGACTAAATAAATTATTCATATTCTGTATATTGATAGTTTTTTATTTTTTGCAATAAAGGACAAAGATATATTATAGAGCATATGCGCACTATACTCCTCGATATAGCTCCAAAAGATAACCGTCTCCTGGCTGGATACAGTCTCGATGATCGTATCTTGGAACTCCAAAAGCTAGTCTCAACCTATCATGGAGTTATCGTCTTGCAAACATTGCAAAAAAGAGATGAACCTGATTATATGACATATGTATGAAAAGGCAAGCTCGAAGAAGTGCTTGATTTAGCTGACGCACTACAGGCTGACACACTCGTGATAGGTAATATACTCAAGGCTCGGCAGATTTATGCTATTATCCAAGAAGTGGAGAAAAGAAAAATGAAACTCCAGGTATGGGACAGAGTAGACCTGATACTCAAGATATTTCAAAAGCATGCAAAAACACCAGAAGCAAAACTGCAAATACAACTCGCATCGCTCAAGCATATGGGCCCTCGAATATTTGGTATGGGTATGGAGCTCGACCGACAGGGCGGAGGAGGCGGAGCAGCAAATAAATGAGTCGGGGAGACAAATACAGAGATCATGCGAAGACATCTCCGAGAGATGGAGAGGAAAACTAAAGAAAAAATCAATCACTATAGAAAAGTACGAATACAAAACCGAAACGGTCGAAAACGTATGAATGCTGTGACTGTGGGTATCGTAGGGTATACAAATGCCGGGAAATCAACACTGATGAATGCTCTCACTGATAAATGAGTGTATGAACAAGACGCACTCTTTGCGACACTCGGGACGACCGTTGGACGACTTCGGCTTCCTCAAAATGCCTACATAGATGAAGCAGGCCAATTCAATGCTCGTCCAGATATTCTCATCTATGATACGATTGGATTTATCCGTGATCTGCCGCCAGAGCTCATTGATGCATTTTCATCAACTCTCGAAGAATCACTCTCGTGCGATATCCTCTTGCAAGTGGCTGATGCGAGTGATCCACACATCGAGGATAGGATAGGAGTGACAGATGATATATTATCACGAATTGGTGCGAGCCAGCCACGATGGTATATCTTTAATCAAATTGATAAGTGTACTGCCGCACAACTAAAAAAACTCAAAAGTACCTACAAGCATCTCAAACCTATCTTCGTCTCAGCGAAAACAGGGGAGGGGGTGGAAGAGTTAAGGAAAAAATTATCTAGTCTCTAAAACTATTTCGTGAGTTCTGCTTCGATTATGCTGAGTAAATTTTGCCCTTTTTTTGTGAGGCTCAAAAATATCACCCTTCTATCTTTTGGATCATATTTCCTCTCTACATATCAGAGTTCTACGAGACGTTTTGCAGTTCCAGTGATGGCTGCTGTTGTTGTACCGGAATATTTCGCCAATTTTGTCATGTTATTACGCTGTTGTTTTAATTGTCAGAGGAAGAGGACGAGATATATTGAGAGTTTATTAATGCTCTCATAGTCTTTTTGAATAGTATTTATTGCAGCGAGTAGTTTATTAGCAGGAGCAGCTCAGATAATCCCATCTATTTTTTGGCGTACATATTGTGCAATTCATAGCATGACTAGGAAATTACTATTTTCTAGACTTGCAAGTATTTTTTCACTAGTTTCTGGTGTCCAGAGTACTATGTTATGCTTTTTAGCTATGCTAAGAGCAATTAGGAGGATTCTTTTAATATTTTCGTCTCCTTCCCCCGACAGGAAAGCGTCTGCCTCTGATTCTGAATTATTTAGTATCTTCATTGCTCTGACGAAATCTTCTCGAGAGCAAGGTATGTTGTCACTAGTTATGTCATCAACAGTCTCGACTCATGATAAATCTTGCTTATCCATAATACAAAAAATAATACAATTAAAAATGAATAATATTCAAATTATTTTATTGTCAAGTATACTATTCCAGTCTTTTTGACAAGATTCATCTTCTTGATTTCCTTTTTCCCACCATTTCTCGTTGAGAGGAAGCGGTCGAGTTCTTCAATCAGCGCTGTTGAGAGGCCATGAGTTGATCCGTTTGTTTTTTCATAGAGAAATCGGAGTAACTCATGCTGAAATCCGAGAGGGAGACCGTGATACCAATCGAGATCGAATGATTTTTTCTCGACGACTTCAGTGAAAAATGCATCAAAGCTCATCTTGAGTTCTCGTGCTGATTGGCTGAGACGAGCAAGAGCAGTATTTGTTTCTGGATTAATGCGTTGCAGCTTTGGGAGGACCTCGTGACGAAGGAGATTCCGAGGTAGAGTGATATCATCATTTGTCTCATCGAGCCCAAATGGAATAG
>Ga0209702_10005188_pt1 | contig 18060 bp, 15 predicted proteins | sample FRY01_FD_187210 | JGI IMG/M metagenome (GOLD analysis project Ga0209702, IMG submission 187210) | Freshwater microbial communities from Lake Fryxell liftoff mats and glacier meltwater in Antarctica - FRY-01 (SPAdes) (version 2) | ecosystem: Environmental > Aquatic > Freshwater > Ice > Glacier...
GTGGGTGCGCCTAGCACCATCTCCTGAAATCTCTAAATCTTTGCGCATCGTGTCCACCATTTGTTGCGTGCACACGATCTTGCGAGAAAAGGCGCGTCAGCTCAAGGTGTGTTGGCCATGCGCTTACACAAGATCAGACATTTGATCTTGTCGTGAGCATGTTTGGCGCGATGTTTGCGCCAAGGCCGTTTGATGTGGCTAAGGAGATGGTGCGCGTAACTCGGCCCGGTGGTCGGATCGTCATGGGCAACTGGATTCCAGGTGATCCGACGTTGGTGGCACAAATTCTGAAGATCAGTTCCGCATATTCGCCGCCACCGCCGGAAGGCTTCATCAGCCCGATGACATGGGGAATCGAGAGCCACGTTATCGAGCGATTCGTCGGCGCGGGAGTTCCCAAGGAGAAGATATCGTTTGCCCGCGACACGTTTACGTTCAACTTTTCCGGCGCACCTTCAGAGTTCGTGACGGAATTTCGAACGTACTACGGGCCAACGATGAATGCATTCGAAGCCGCAGAAAAGAACGGTCGATCCGCTGATCTGCAAAAGGAGCTAGAAGACCTATTCAATAGCCAAAACAAAAGTCCGCGCAAGGATGCCACCTCTATTCCTGCAACCTTCTTGCGCGTTACCGTCGCACTTTGACAACGTGGCAGGTGGGAAGGAATTGGTGACGCCTCGACGCCTAAGCCCTTGGTGCAGCCGGCGTGCCAAAAGGCGGCACGCGCCTGAAGCCGGACATTGCGGGATCGGCTGCCAGGTAAAGCCACAGCGCCTGGGCATGGCTTTTGGCTGATTCGCTGGAGGCCGGGCGCTCGCGGTAAACACGGATGTCCATGGTCATCTCGAGCTTGTCGCCAGCGCTCACCAGCTTTTTCGCGCGCAGCTCTTTTTTAACCGCGCTGTAGGGTAAAAACGCAATGCCATGCCCTTCCAGCGCCATCGCCTTGAGGCTCTCGGCCATGTCGGTTTCATAAACCCTGTCCAGGTGAATTGCGGTACTCGATTGCTTCAATATCAAATCAACCACCCGCCCCAGATAAGCGCCAGGCGCATAGCCAAGATAGGGAAGTGGATGCCCGGCCCGGCCCGGCAACTTGAACATCGGCTCGCCGTCAGCATTGGGTTTGACAAAAGGCGCTAGTACTTCGCGCCCCAGCGTGACCATTTCATAGCGGTTCGGGTCAAGCTGAAAAGGTTGCGAGTCGTGATGGTAGGCGATCAGCAAATCACAACTGCCCTCGACCAGGCGCAGCACCGCATCGTGTACGTTGAGTGCGATCAGGCGGCTTTTGATGGGGCCAAACTTTTCGCGCAGGCTGCTGACCCACGCCGGGAAGAAGGTGAAAGCCAGCGTGTGCGGCACGGCGAACTCGATCACGTCCTGCCCGGCCGAGTTGTGGCCGCGCAGCATGGCGCGGGTTGACTGCAGCCCCTGCAACATCTCCAGCGACTGGCTGTACAAGGTCTCACCGGCAGGCGTGAGGCGCGTGGGGTAAGAACTGCGGTCTACCAGATCCGTGCCAGCCCAGGCCTCCAGCGCCTGGATGCGGCGCGAAAACGCCGGTTGAGTGACGTGACGCAGCGTGGCCGATCGGCTGAAGCTGCGGGTTTCAGCGAGACTGACAAAATCTTCCAGCCATTTGGTTTCCATGGCCCGATTATCGGCGCGGGGTCTGCGCCAGGGATAGGAAAAACAATGATGTCAGATTTGACCCCCTTATTTCGTTGATCTGCCCGCGCTGCCTAAACTTTGAGCAGGCTTGAGCACAGACAAGACCCATGAGCTTTGTACACTGACGCCGGTACCACCACCACACAGGACAGCATGGCCAAGGACTTCGACCAGATGGAAGACAGCAATGCTTCCGCCAACCCCAGCATTCATGACGTCTCCGACCCGGCGCGCCGCCAGATTCTGCGCGGCGGCCTCGGCTTGGCCACGGCCAGCGTGTTCGCGCAGCTGGCGGCGCGTGCCAGCCCGGCCGGCATCGGCTCGGGCGGCCCCAAACTGGGCTTCAAGTCCATTTCAGCCTCCAGCGCCGACGCCCTGGTTGTTCCGCAAGGTTACGTGGCCCAGGTGATTGCCCCTTGGGGCGAGCCAGTGGGCATCGTCGGCGCCATGCCGGCGTTCCGCGAGGACGCCTCCAACAGCGCGGCCGAGCAGGCGTTGCAAATGGGCATGCACCACGACGGCCTCAACTACTTCCCGCTCGACGGCAGCCGCCGCGGCCTGCTGGTGATGAACCACGAATACACCGACGACGGCCTGCTGCACAGCGACGGCATGAAGACCTGGACGCATGAGAAAGTCAAAAAAGCGCAGGCGGCGCACGGCGTTTCAGTGATCGAAATTGAACAGCGAAATGGCCAATGGCAGATGCTGCGGCCCAGCCCCTATGCCCGCCGCTTCACCGCCAACACGCCGTTCACCCTCGGCGGCCCGGCCGCCGGCCATGTGCTGATGAGAACGGCCGCCGACCCGGCCGGGCGCACCGTGCTGGGCACGCTCAACAACTGCGCCAGCAGCATCACACCCTGGGGCACCTATCTGTCGGGCGAGGAGAATTTCCGCTACTACTTCGCCGCTGGCGACAAGCTCGATGCCCACCAGAAGCGCTGGGGTCTGACGAAAACTGCCTGGTTTCGGTGGCCCGAACATGATCCGCGTTTCGACGCGACGAAAACCCCCAACGAACCCAACCGCTTCGGCTGGGTCGTCGAAATCGACCCGCTGGATCCGAGTTCCACGCCGGTCAAGCGCACCGCGCTGGGCCGCGCCGCGCATGAAGGCGCCTGGGTGGCGGTCACGCAGGACGGCCACGCCGTGGTCTATTCGGGCGAAGACGCGCGCTTCGAGTACATCTACAAATTCGTCAGCCGCGACCGCATCGCGCCCGGCGGCGGTGGCTTGACCAAAGCACAGGCCAACCGCGAACTGCTGGACCACGGCACGCTCTATGTGGCGCGCTTTGACGCCGACGGCAGCGGCCGCTGGTTGCCGCTGGTGCATGGTCAGGGTCCGCTGACGGCCGCCAACGGCTTTGCCGACCAGGGCGCGGTGCTGATCAAGTCCCGCCAGGCCAGCGACGCGCTGGGCGCCACCAAAATGGACCGGCCCGAATGGCTGGCGATCGACCAGAAAAACCGCGAGGTGTATTGCACCCTGACCAACAACAGCGCCCGCGGCACGCCGGGCAGCCCGGGTCCGGATGCAGCCAACCCGCGGGCCGAAAACAGGATGGGTCAGATCATCCGCTGGAAGGAGACGGGCGACTTCAACGCGCTCGCGCTGCACTGGAGTCACCTGGTGCTGGCCGGCGACCCCGTCAACGAAAAACCCGATGACCGGGGCAACATCAAAGGCGACCTGTTTGCCTGCCCGGACGGCCTGATATTCGATGCACGCGGCGTGCTGTGGATCCAGACCGACACCTCGGCCACCGAAATGAACAAGGGAGCGTTCAAAAACATCGGCAACAACCAGATGCTGGCCTGTGACCCGACCACCGGCGAAATCCGGCGCTTCCTCACCGGCCCGGTCAACTGCGAAATCACCGGCGCCACCCTGACGCCCGACGGCAGCACCCTGTTCATCAACATCCAGCACCCGGGCGAGACGCCGTCCGAGCGCAGCGACCCGGCTGCCCCAATCCGGTATTCAACCTGGCCCCATGGTGGCCGCCCGCGTTCGGCCACGGTGGTGATCCGCCGCGCCGATGGTGGCCCGGTTGGAACATGAACGCGGGAGGGACTTACCGCTAGTTCAAACTACTCCAAAGTAAAAGAAGTGTCCGACCCGAGCAGGGCTTGGCCTGTGGCGTTTCAATCAGCAGGTGGTAATGGTTGTCCATCAGGCAGTAGACGTGACAAATCCAGGTAAACCGGCCGACCACCTCGGCAGCAGAAACCTGAGCTGCAAACGAATCGGCCTCAAAGCCATGGCGAGCCTGCGATCATCGAACGTGGCATCAACTTGCCTAGTACATTTGTACAAATTCTTTTATATCCTACACTAGGTTCTTTCTGGCAAGCGGGAAAACGTCTTGTCGAACCCACTGCTGCCTCCCGGCGCAGGCCTGCCCGGTACAGACCATGCGCGCAACGGCGAGTTGCGCAGGCACTTTGCGCCGGGCTGCTGGATGGCCGGCATCACCCGCGCCACCGTTTCACCGGCGGCGCCATCCAAGGAACCATCATGAACACCTTGCAACAGATCTGGAGCGAACTCACGAGCGTTCTGAGCAGCTACGACGGCCTGGCCATCTCCGGTCTGCGCATTCTGGGGATCGTGATCGGTGCCTGGGTCGTGATCCTGGTCGCGCAGCGCGCGATCCGCACGCTGCGAGTGCATATCAGCGGTCACCTCGGTGCCGAATCGGCTCAGCGCGCGGCCACGCTGGGCCGGGTTTTCCGCTACCTGTCGACGGTCATCATCTCGCTGCTGGCCGGCATGCTGGTTCTGTCCGAGATGGGCGTCAGCGTGGCGCCGATCCTGGGCGCCGCCGGTGTCGTCGGCCTGGCCATCGGCTTTGGCGCTCAGAGCCTAGTGAAGGACTACTTTACCGGTTTCTTCCTGCTGGTGGAGGACCAGATCCGCCAGGGTGATGTCGTCAAGCTCGGCGACCATGCAGGCCTGGTCGAGGAAGTCACGCTGCGCTACGTCCAGTTGCGCGACTACGACGGCCACGTCCACTTTGTCCCCAATGGCAGCATTACCAGCGTCGTCAACATGGGCCGCGGTCATGCGCAGGCCGTCATGGATATCGGGGTCGCCTACAGCGCCGACCTTGCCGTCGCCATGTCGGTGATGCAGGTGGTCGCGCGCACGATGCGCGCCGAGCCGCAATGGGCGCCCCGCATTCTCGATGACCTGGAGATGGCCGGCGTGGAGCGCTGGGCGGATTCGTCGGTCATCATTCGCGCCCGATTCCGCGTTGCGCCGCTGGCGCAATGGTCTGTGCGGCGCGAGTACCTGCACCGCCTCAAGGAAGCGTTTGACCGCGAAGGCATTGAAATCCCGTTTCCGCAGCTCACGGTGCACCAACCCGCTGCCGCTGCCGCTGCCAAGCCATGACGCCAAGCCACAGCCCGGCCACGATGGCACGCTGCGCACGCTGGCACTGACCTACTGCGTGGTGGTATTCTCAATCTTGGCAGGGTTTGAGCATCAGCCGTGTTGTCCGCCAGGCGGTGCAGCATGGAAGCTGGGTACGCCCGGCCAGGCTGCCCAGACGAGCAGCGCGACCATCACTACACAAGGAATATCTCATGCGCGCACGAATACTGCTGGTTCTGCTGACGATCGCGTTGATCGCCGCCTTTGCTGCGATCAACTGGTCGGCATTTGCCGCGCCGACCGTGCTGAGCCTGGGTTTCACGTTGATCGAGGCCCCGTTGGGCATGGTGATGCTGGGCCTGATGATTGCCGTGACGCTGGCGTTCGCCATTTACATGGCGCTCTGGCAAGGCTCGACTCTGCTAGAGACGCGCCGGCATGCCAAAGAACTACAGTCCCAGCGCACGCTGGCCGAGCAGGCCGAGGCGTCGCGCTTCACCGGACTGCGCGCTGCGATGCAGGCCGAATTCGACAAAGTAGCGGGGCAAATCACGCAGGTACAGGACACGCTGCGCAGCGAGATGCGGGACAGTTCAAATTCACTGGCGGCGATGCTGGCTGAAATCGACGACCGGATGAAGCTGCACGCCAGCGCCGACCGGGACGCGCCGCATTGACCCGTTGCCAACCGCTCTGCCACGGGCGCGGCGCGGACAGCGCTATCCGATGTCGTCTTAAACCCGCTCGCTGGCCTGCTGCTGTAGTGCCCACATGTCGGCGTAGCGGCCCTGGGCGGCCAGCAGTTCTGCGTGCGTGCCACGCTCGACGATGCGGCCACCTTCCATCACCAAAATCTCATGTGCATCGACCACCGTTGACAGGCGGTGCGCAATCACCAGCGTGGTCTTGTTTTCAGCAATGCTTCTGAGTTCGGCCTGAATGGCGCGCTCGTTGGCCGAGTCCAGCGCCGACGTGGCTTCGTCAAAAATCATGATGGGCGGGTTTTTAAGCAGCGTGCGGGCAATCGCCACGCGCTGCTTTTCGCCGCCCGAAAGTTTCAGGCCGCGCTCGCCCACCATGGTGTTGTAGCCCAGTGGCGTAGAGGCGATGAAGTCATGGATGCGGGCCGCACGCGCAGCGCCTTCAACCTCTTCACGGCTGGCGCCCGGCCTGCCGTAGGCGATGTTGTATTCAACCGTGTCATTGAACAGCACCGTGTCTTGCGGAACGATGCCTATGGCTTGCCGCACGCTGGCCTGCGTGACGTGCTTGATGTCCTGCCCGGCAATGCTGATGCGGCCGTCCTGCACATCGTAAAAACGGAACAGCAGCCGTGCCAGCGTGGACTTGCCCGCGCCCGATGAACCCACCACGGCAACCGTCTTGCCCGGTGGGATTTCAAAGCTCACGTTTTTCAAGATGGGCCGAGCCGCCTCATAAGCGAAGCTGACGTTTTCAAATCGGACAGCGGGCGAGGCATCAATCCTGATAGGCTGGGCACCCGGCTCATCGGCAATCTCCCGCTCTTTTTCTAACAGGGTGAACATCTTGTCAAGGTCGGTCAGGCTTTGCTTGATCTCGCGGTAAATCACACCCAAAAAACCCAATGGAATATAGAGCTGGATCATGAAGGCGTTGACCATGACCAGGTCGCCCAGCGTCATGCGCCCGTCCACCACACCCTGGGTGGCGCGCCACAGCATGGCCACCAGGCCCACCGCAATGATGACCTGCTGGCCGGTGTTGAGCATACTGAGTGTGCGCTGACTCTTGATGGCGGCCCGTCTATAGCTTTGCAGGCTTTTGTCGTAGCGCTTGGTCTCAAAATTTTCGTTGTTGAAATATTTGACGGTTTCGTAATTTAAAAGTGAGTCAATCGCATGGCTGTGCGCGGTGGAGTCGAGCGCGTTCATTTCCTTGCGGAACTTGGTGCGCCACTCCGTCACCGTGACGGTGAAAGTGATGTAGAACACCAGTGCGGTCAATGTGATCCAGGCAAACCAGGCATCAAACTTGACCGCCAGCAGCGTCAACACCAGCGTCACTTCAAACAGCGTGGGGATGATGCTGTACAGCGAATATGAAATCAGCGAATGCACACCGCGCGTGCCGCGCTCGATGTCGCGCGTCATGCCGCCGGTCTGGCGCTCCAGGTGAAAGCGCAGGCTCAGAGCGTGCAGGTGCCTGAACACCTCCAGCGAAATCTTGCGTGCAGCGCCTTCGGTGGCTTTTGCGAACACCAGCTCGCGCAGCTCGGTGAACAGCGTGGTCGACAAACGCAGCAAGCCATAGCCCAGCAGCAGGGCCGCCGGCACTACCAGCACGGCCTGCGCATCGCCCGGCTTGAAGTTCATGGTATCAACGAGATTTTTCAGCAGCAGCGGTACACCCACATTGCCCAGCTTGGCCGCCAGCACAAAGCTCAGGGCCGCCATGACGCGCCACTTGTAGTCCCACAAATAAGGGAACAGGCGTTTCAGCGTGCCCCAGTCGGTGCGGGCTGGCGTGTTGGCTTCAGGCGTGGGTGGTGAAAATTCAGCGGTAGGAGCAAGCGAGCGCATCAGGGACAATCATCATTTGGTTACTTAATTCTTTAATCCTTGCAGATTGTGCCTATGTCTACCGAATCAAGCACCGACTCAATGACTCCGCCTGATGCGTCCAGCGTGGAACTGCCCACCGACAAAGAACTGGTCCTCAAGGTCATACCCATGCCGGGGGACTGCAATGCCAACGGTGATATTTTTGGCGGCTGGGTGATGTCCCAGGTCGATCTGGCCGGTGCGGTTTTGCCTGCACGCTATGTTGATGGTCGCATGGCAACCGTGGCGGTGAACCAGTTCATCTTCAAGCAGCCGGTGCGTGTCGGCGACCTGCTGTCATTTTTTGCGTCGGTGACGCGCATCGGCACCACATCCATCACGGTGCAGGTCGAAGTCTATGCCGAGCGCCTGCGCAGCCAGGGCAAGTACCTCAAGGTGACCGAGGCCAGCCTGACCTATGTGGCGATTGATGATTTTGGCAGGCCGCGCAAAATCGTCAATAACAAGCCAGGGTGATGCGAGCTGTAACCTTACAGCCTGTCAAACCTTTGAAAAGTCCGGTTTGCGTTTTTGCATAAACGCCGTGAAAGCTTCACGCGCTGCGGGCTCGCTCAACATGCGGCTAAAGCTCAAGGCCTCTTCTGCGATGCGCTCTGCTACCAGGCTGGCGTTGCCTTTTTTCATCAGACGCTTGGTTTCAATCAGGGCACTGAGTGGTTTGGCGGCCAGCTTGCGGGCTTGCTGCTGGGCCAATGCGTTAGCTTCAAGCGGTGGCACGATGCGGTTGATGAAACCCATTTCCAGTGCTGTCTCTGCGCTAAAAGGCTCGCCAAGCAGCAAGGCCTCTGCGGCACGCGGATAGCCCATCAGTTGCGGCACCAGCAGGCTTGATGCCGCTTCAGGGCACAGCCCCAGATTGACAAAGGGCATAGAGAAAGCGGCGTTGTCGCCCGCATAAATCAAATCGCAATGCAGCAGCATGGTGCAACCAATACCAACCGCCGGGCCACAGACCGCCGCAACGATGGGTTTGGTAAAGCTTGAGATGCCGCGCATGAAGCGGAACACAGGTGCGTCTGGCGTTGTTGGTGGCTGGTTTAAAAAATCGCCAATATCGTTGCCAGCGGAGAAGATGGTTTCATGGCCCTGTATTACCAAAGTACGCACAGCGCCGTCATGCTGGGCTAATGCCACGGCATCGGCCATGACAGCGTACATAGCGGCGGTGATGGAGTTTTTCTTGCCCAGACGATTGATGCTGAGCGTCATCACGCCGGCGTCGATGTGGATGAGGATTTCAGGGATGGGGTTGCTTGTGGTCATGGTATTGAGTATGTCAAAGTTTTCTAAAAGTAATGGCATCGGTATGATCTAAAAGGCGTAGCTGGCGGGATGAGATGCAAGGCGGACGTAGCGGACCAACCGGAACGTACTAAAGGTACGTGAGGATTGGGAGCAACGGACCAACGCCGCAGATCGCCCGCCAGGTAGCCCCTAGACCCGCTCAAAGATGCCTGCTGCGCCCTGCCCCATGCCGACACACATCGTCACCATGCCGTACTTGAGCTGGTGACGTTGCAGCGCGTGGATGACGGTGGCCGCGCGGATGGCACCGGTTGCGCCCAGCGGATGACCGAGTGCAATCGCGCCGCCCATCGGGTTGACCTTGGCCGCGTTCAGACCCAGTGTGTTGATGACGGCGAGGGACTGCGCAGCGAAGGCTTCGTTCAGTTCAAACCAGTCAATATCGTCCTGCTTCAGGCCCGCGTAACGCAGCGCTGCGGGGATGGCCTCGATCGGGCCAATGCCCATGATGTGTGGCGGCACGCCTTTGGCGGCGTAGCTGACGAATCGCGCCAGTGGCTTGAGGCCGAATTGTTTGACGGCGTTTTCGCTGGCCAGAATCAGTGCGCCTGCACCATCGGAGGTTTGCGAGCTATTGCCAGCGGTGACCGAGCCACGCGCGGCAAAAACCGTCTTGAGTTTGGCCAGGCCTTCGAGCGAGGTATCAAGGCGCGGGCCTTCGTCGAGGCTGACGCTGCGGGTCTTGCTGGTGACTTCGCCAGACTCCAGATTGGCGGTGCGGTCAGTGACTTCAACCGGCGTGATCTCACGGGTGAATTCGCCCGTCTGCTGGGCCTTGATAGCTTTGAGATGCGAGTCAAGCGCGAACTGGTCCTGCGCTTCGCGTGAGACCTTCCATTGCTGCGCGACCTTCTCGGCCGTCAGGCCCATGCCGTAAGCAATGCCGACGTTCTCATCATTCGCAAACATGGCGGGCGAGAGCGACGGTGAGTTACCCGACATCGGCACCATGCTCATGCTTTCAACGCCAGCGGCCACCATCACATCGGCCTCGCCAACGCGGATACGGTCAGCCGCCATTTGCACAGCCGACAGGCCGGAGGCGCAAAAGCGGTTGACGGTGATGCCGCCCACGCTGGTCGGCAAACCTGCCAGCACCGCACCAATGCGCGCAATATTCAGACCCTGCGGCCCTTCGGGAATCGCACAGCCACAAATGATGTCTTCAATCGCTTTGGGGTCAAGCGATGGCACTTGTGCCAGCGCTGCTTGCAAGGCCTTGACGAGCAGATCGTCAGGCCGCATGTTGCGGAAAAACCCGCGCTGCGAGCGGCCTATGGGCGTGCGCGTAGCGGCAACGATATAGGCTTCTTGAACTTGTTTGCTCATGGTTTCTCCTGTGTGTTTTATCTTGATCAGTTGCGTACCGGTTTACCGGTGGACATCATGCCCATGATGCGTTCTTGCGTTTTCGGGTGTTCCAGCAGTGAGCAGAAGGCCTTGCGCTCCAAGGTCATCAAATACGCTTCTGTCACCATGGTGCCCGCGTCCACATCGCCACCGCAGACCACGTTGGCGATCAGGCTGGCGATGTGAAAGTCGTGCGCGCTGATGAACCCACCGTCGCGCATGTTGACGAGTTGCCCCTTGATGGTGGCCAGACCGTTGCGACCCACGACTGGAAAGCTGCGCTTGTGTGGTGCGCGGTAGCCGGAGTTGAACATGGCACGCGCTTCGTTGATGGCTACAAACAGCAGCTCATTGACGTTCGGCACGATGACATCGCTATCGAGCAGATAGCCAATTTTTCGACTTTCAATCGCACTGGTACCGACTTTAGCCATGGCGGCTGCGGTGAAGCCTTCAATCAGGAAAGGCAGCATGTCTTTGTTGGTTGATTTGGCGGCGTTTTCAGCGGCGCGGCGTGCAATGTAGGTCAGGCCACCGGCGCCGGGCACCAGGCCCACGCCGACCTCCACCAGGCCGATATAGCTTTCCATGGCGGCCACGCGTTTGGCTGAATAGACGGCCATTTCACAGCCGCCACCCAGCGCCAGGCCTCGCACTGCCGCAACCACTGGCACAGCCGCATAGCGCATTTTGAGCATGACTTGCTGTAGCTCGGCCTCAATGCCTTCGATCATTTTCACGCCGCCCGCCATGAAGGCTGGCAGCATGCCCTGCAAATCTGCGCCGGCAGAGAACATCTCGTCGTTCGACCAGATAACCATGCCCTTGTAGCTTTTTTCAGCCAGCGCAACACCCATCGCCAAACCCTCGGCCACGGCCGGGCTGATGGCGTGCATTTTGGTTTTGATGCTGGCAATCAGCACGTCGCCCACCTCACCGTTCACGCCGTCCAGTGTCCAGAGGCGGATGGCATCGTCTTCGTGCAGCGTCGTGCCTGCGGTGGTGAAAGATGCTGCGCTCGATCCCAGCACGTCTTCAGGAAAATGCTGGCGCGCATACACCGGGAGATTGCGGCGGGGAATAAACTTTTTGGCAGATGCGCTCCATGAACCTGCCGGGGTGTGAACACCTCCTGCCCCATTGTTCGATTCAGCCACCGGGCCTTTGAAAACCCAATCCGGCAGCGGCGCTTTTGACAGGGCCTTACCCGCATCAATGTCTTCCTTGATCCACGTCGCGACCTGCTTCCAGCCAGCCTGTTGCCAGAGCTCGAACGGGCCTTGCTTAGCGCCAAAGCCCCAGCGCATGGCAAAGTCGATGTCGCGTGCGGTTTCGGCAATGGTCTCTAAATGCACAGCGGCATAGTGAAACTGATCACGCAGGATAGCCCAGAGGAAACGCGCTTCGGCGCCTTCGGCTTCGCGCAGCAGCTTGAGGCGCTCGCCTGCAGGCTTTTTCAGCATACGGCCGACGACCTCATTGGCCTTGGCACCGCCTGCTACATACGCCATGCTTTCCGGGTCGAGGCGCATGATGTCAGGGCCGACCTTCTTGTAAAAACCTGCGCCAGTTTTTTGACCGAGACTTTTTGCCTCTAACAGTTTGACGAGCACGGGCGGCGTGCCATACATGCCGACGAAAGGGTCTGGCGTTTTACCCTCAGCGTCGCCCAAATTGTCTTGTAGCGTTTTGATGACGTGCGCCATGGTGTCCAGGCCGACCACGTCTGCAGTGCGAAAAGTACCTGAGCTGGCGCGGCCCAATTTTTTACCCGTCAGATCATCGACCACGTCATAGGTCAGGCCAAACGCTTCGGTCTGTTTGATGATGGCTAACATGCCTGCGATGCCGACGCGGTTGGCGATAAAGTTGGGCGTATCCATCGCGCGTATCACACCCTTGCCCAAAGCGCTGGTGACAAAGGCTTCCAGGTCGTCGAGCACCTTGGGTTCGGTGGTGGGTGTGTTGATGAGTTCCACCAGCGTCATGTAGCGCGGCGGGTTGAAGAAGTGAATGCCGCAAAAGCGCGGCTTGATGGACTCGGGCAGCGCTTCGCTGAGTTTGGTGATCGACAGGCCCGAGGTGTTGCTGGCGACAATCGCACCTTCGGAAATGAATGGCGCGATCTTGTGGTACAGGTCGGTCTTCCAGTCCATGCGCTCGGCAATCGCTTCGATGATGAGGTCGCACTCTTTGAGAACATCCATGTGCTCTTCGTAGTTGGCCTGCTGGATCAGCGCCGCGTCTTCGGGTACACCGAGTGGCGCGGGCTTGAGTTTTTTTAAACCCTCAATGGCGCGTGTGACGGTGCCGTTCTTTGCACCTTCCCCGGCAGGCAAGTCGAACAAAACTACGGGGACTTTTAGATTCACCAAGTGCGCTGCGATTTGTGCGCCCATCACACCGGCGCCTAGAACGGCGACTTTTTTGACTTGAAAACGGGACATAGATTTCTTTCGATAAGTTTTCTGATCTGATTCAAGCCAGCGCTTCGTCGGTGTCCATCAGCGACTTGGCTCCTGCGCGTGCGCAACGCATCAGCGTGGCCGTTTCAGGTAACAGTTTTGCGAAATAAAAGCGCGCCGTCTGCAGCTTGGCAACGTAGAACTTGTCGGTGTTGCCCGCCGCGATCTCGCGCAATGCGACCTGCGCCATGCGGGCCCAGAAAAAGCCAAACACCAGATGGCCGGCCACGCGCAAATAGTCAACCGCAGCAGCGCCCACTTCGTCAGGGTTCTGGAAACCCTTGAAGCCCAGTTCAGTCGTGAACTTGGTCATCTGCTCGGCCAGCACGGCCAGCGGGTTGATGAACTCGGCCATCTTTTCGTTCACGCCTTCTTCTTGTACCAAGGCACCGATGAGCTTGCCAAATTTCCTCAAAGTCGCACCGTTGTTGCCCAGGATCTTGCGGCCCAGCAAATCCAGCGACTGGATGGTGTTGGTGCCTTCGTAGATCATGTTGATGCGGTTGTCGCGCACGAACTGCTCCATGCCCCATTCCTTGATGTAGCCATGGCCGCCGAAGACCTGCATGCAGGCATTGGTGGCGATGTGGCCGTTGTCGGTGAGGAAGGCTTTGACGATGGGGGTGAGCAGCGAAAGCATTTCGCCGCTTTCCTTGCGCACTGCTTCATCAGGATGCGCATGCTCTTTGTCGAGCAGCACGGCGCAGTAGGTGGCCAGTGCGCGGCCACCTTCAGCGTAGGCCTTGGCGGTCAGCAGCATCTTGCGTACGTCAGGGTGAACGATGATTGGGTCAGCTGGTTTGTCTTTGGCCTTGGGGCCAGACAATGAGCGCATCTGAATGCGGTCTTTGGCATAGGCCAGCGCGTTTTGGTAAGCCACTTCGGTCAGGCCCAGTGACTGGTTGCCCACGCCCAAGCGGGCCGCGTTCATCATCACAAACATGCCTTGCATGCCCTTGTTGGGCGCACCCACCAGCGTGCCGATTGCGCCATCCAGAACGATTTGTGCGGTGGCGTTGCCGTGAATGCCCATTTTGCGCTCCAGGCCGCCGCAGTAAATGCCGTTGCGTGCGCCCAGCGTGCCGTCTTTGTTGACCATAAACTTGGGCACGATGAACAGGCTCACGCCCTTGATGCCTGCAGGCGCATCGGCCAGGCGAGCCAGCACCAGGTGAATGATGTTGCCCGCCATGTCGTGCTCACCGGCGCTGATGAAAATTTTGTTGCCGGTGATCTTGTACGTGCCATCGGGCAAGGCTTCTGCCTTGGTGCGCATCAGGCCCAGGTCGGTGCCGCAATGTGGCTCGGTCAGGCACATGGTGCCGGTCCATTCGCCGCTGGTCATTTTGTGCAGGTAAGTTTGTTTTTGCGCTTCAGTGCCGTGGCTGTGCAGCGCGGCATGCGCGCCATGCGTCAGGCCCGGGTACATCGTCCAGGCTTGGTTGGCGCTGTTGAGCATTTCATAAAAGCACTGGTTGATGACCAGCGGCAAGCCCTGGCCTCCAAAAGCCGGCTCACCGCTCAGTGCAGGCCAGCCACCCTCAACATACTGCGCATAGGCTTCTTTAAAACCCTTGGGTGTGGTCACGGCGTGGCTGCTGATGTCGAGCTTGCAGCCCTCTTCGTCGCCGCTGATATTGAGCGGGAAAATGACCTCAGTAGCGAATTTCGCGCCCTCTTCAAGCACCGCATTGATGGTGTCGATGTCAGCATCAGCGTACTTGGCCATCGGCCTCAATTCTTCAGTGACTTTGAGCACTTCGTGCATCACAAATTGCATGTCGCGCAAGGGTGGGTTGTAAACAGGCATTCAATGACTCCTTGAAAAAAATAAAAACTAGACCGAAGGTGCGCTGCCGTAGCGCACCAAAATGTTGGCAAAACCCGTGTGGGCTCTGGCTATCGAACCCGGGGTTTTTAAAAATCGGGCTTCGTAGTGCAAGGCAAGAATGAGGCCGTGAATCTCGAACGCCATCTGGTGCTCATCCAAATCGCCGCGCAAATGTCCTGCCTGCTTGGCTTGCACCACGGCACGGTTCATGGCGGCCAGCCAAATTTTGACCGAACCCGCCAGAGCGTCGCGCACGGGGCCCGGGCGGTCGTCAAACTCAACCGCACCGCTGATAAACAGGCAGCCCGAATCAATCTCGACCGAGGTCCGATTCATCCAGTTTTGAAACAACGCTTTAAGCCGCGGCATGCCCTTGGGGTGCTGTAGCGCGGGGTAAAATACCTCTTCTTCAAAGCGGGCGTAGTACTCACGAATCACCGATATTTGCAGCTCTTCACGCGAACCGAAATGTGCAAACACACCTGACTTGCTCATGCGCATGACTTCAGCCAGCGCCCCAATGCTCAAGCCTTCCAGGCCAATCTGCGTGGCCAAGCCCAGAGCCGCATCCACAATGGCCGCTTTGGTTTGCTGGCCTTTGTGTATGACTACGCCCGTCGCTTGGGCGGGCGTAGCGCGTACAGCTTTTGCGGGAATTTCAACAACAGCCATGGTGTACAAATTAAGTAAAACAAAATAAAACGAACGGTCGTTCTATTTTGCAGCAATTTGCAGGCTAGCAAGTCGTTTTGGAGTGAAATACCGCTTTATAGATGCGGTTATCTAGGCAAACAAGGGGTAAACCCTGGGTTGTCTATTTTTATGTTCTATTTTTTAAAGGGTAGGACCACCTGTCGCTGCTCACCCAAACCTTCAATCCACAAGGTCATCACATCGCCTTTTTTGACATACAGCGGCGGCTTCATGCCCATGCCCACGCCGGGCGGTGTGCCGGTGGTGATGATGTCGCCGGGCTCGAGCGTCATAAACTGGCTCACGTAGCTGATGATTTTGGCGACGCTGAAAATCATGGTTTTGGTATTGCCGGTTTGCACGCGCTTGCCATTCAAGTCCAGCCACATGGCGAGTTTTTGCGGATTCGGCACCTCGTCGCGCGTCACCAGCCAAGGGCCGATGGGGCCGAAAGTGTCGCAACCCTTGCCCTTGTCCCAAGTGCCGCCGCGCTCGATTTGAAATTCACGCTCGCTCACATCATTGATGGTGCAGTAACCCGCCACATGCTTGAGCGCGTCTTTTACAGACGCGTAGCGGGCACGCGCGCCGATGACCACGCCCAGCTCAACCTCCCAGTCAGTTTTGACCGACCCCTTGGGCAGCATGACCGGGTCATTCGGGCCCTGAATGCAACTGCTTGCTTTCATGAAAACAATCGGCTCTTTTGGAATCGGCATGCCGGACTCAGCCGCGTGGTCGGCATAGTTCAAGCCGATGGCGATGAACTTGGGCGTGCCCGTCACCGGGCAACCCATGCGGGGCGAGCCCTTGACGAGCGGCAGGCTGGCGGTTTTGATTTTGCGCAGCTTGGCCAGAGCCGCATCACTGAGCTGGGCCGGGCCAATGTCTTCGATGTGTGCGCTCAAATCGCGCAGTTTGCCTTCCGCGTCAATCAGGCCAGGCTTTTCTTTGCCGGGGTTGCCATAACGAACGAGTTTCATGGTTTGTCCTTTTTAGTCAATCAATACGTCGAACGCCCGCCCGACAGGTCGAACACCGCGCCGGTCGCGCCACCGGTGATCACCGCATGCCGGCCCTTGAAATCGAGCTGGTTCATATGGTCATGCCGCCGTCAATGTTGTAGGACTGGCCGGTGACGAGTGCCGTTTTTCCTTTGCGTCTCACGATTTTTTCCTTCCGGGTTTTGCCGGATGCTGGCCAGATGCTTTTATGGGATTATCAATTGGCCTGACCACTTGTCCAATTGTGACTCAGGGGTATATGTACTGAATCGTGCCAGTAAGGACACCAGCAAAACCGCCAAAGGTACGGTGAAACTGTCGATTCATGGCGCGCAGCGATTGCAGAACACGAAGCCCTCTTTCAAGCCATACACAGCCACGACGCGGTAGCGGCACGCCTGGTGATGCATGTAAGCATGAGGGTATGAAGCCACATTCGAAGATAATTAAAACCTTCAAAAAAGATCAATTTTAGATGTCAAAAATTCTTCAAGCCGCCGGTTTACGCGCGCAACTAGCTCCTGTTTTAATAGCCTGTGGCAGTTCCACCCTAGAGGCCGAAAAGGTTGTTGCCAACCTGGTGATGGCCAATTTGAGTGGCCATGACTCACACGGTGTGGGTATGCTGCCGCGCTATGTGGATGCCGTACTCGAAGGCGGCCTGAGCCCCAACACCAGCGTACAAACTGTGTTGGATACCGGCTCGCTGCTAACGCTCAATGGTCAGCGCGGCTACGGGCAAGTGGTGGGCGAGCAGGCCATGCAGCTGGGCATGGCGCGGGCCAAAGCGCATGGCAGTTGCATCATGACGCTGGCCGATTCCCACCATCTGGGGCGCATTGGCCACTTTGCCGAAATGGCCGTGGCCCAGGGCTTGGTGTCGTTGCACTTCGTTAACGTGCTGTCGCGCCCGGTGGTTGCACCGTTTGGTGGAGCCGATGGGCGCTATGGCACGAACCCGTGTTGCATCGGCATTGCGCTCTCGGGAGGCAACAACTTCATTTTGGATTTTGCTACCAGCCGCGTGGCACAAGGCAAGATGCGCGTGGCGCACAACGAAGGGCGGCAGGTTGAGCCCGGCATCTTGATTGATGAAAACGGCCTGCCCAGCACCGACCCTGGCGTGGTGGTGGTGCCGCAAAGCAATGGCTTGTTTGGTGCGTTACTGGCCTTTGGCGAGCACAAAGGCTATGGCATGGCGATAGCCTGCGAGCTGCTGGGCGGGGCGCTAACCGGCAGCGGCACCTGGCACAAACCCACCGACCCCAGCGTGCGCGCCGTCATCAACGGCATGTTGACGATCTTGATTGACCCCGCCAAGCTGGGCACGCAAGCCGCGTTTGAGCAAGAAGCTACGGCCTTTGTGGACTGGCTGCGGGCCGGGCCAGTAGCACCCGGCTTTGATGCAGTGCAGATTGCCGGAGACCCAGAGCGCGCCTACCGTGCGCAGCGTGAGGTTGACGGCATCGTAATTGATGCGCAGACCTGGCACGACATTGTGGCGGCGGGGGCCAAGGTGGGTGTGGCGGTGAACTCCTAGCCAAGGATCATGGCCAGGCTGGCATCGAGGTGCTCCGAAGGCAACCGCCTGAAGCCCGAACGCGCAAAGCGTTGCAGGCGACCGACCATAAAGGCCACGATCACGGAGGCCCTGACCTGTGCATCGACCGTCGGCGTGGCTGCACCGCTGGCGCTTGCTGCGTCACGCAGGGTTTGCTTGAGGCTGGACTCCAGCTTGTCAAAAAACT
>Ga0209702_10005189_pt1 | contig 18060 bp, 21 predicted proteins | sample FRY01_FD_187210 | JGI IMG/M metagenome (GOLD analysis project Ga0209702, IMG submission 187210) | Freshwater microbial communities from Lake Fryxell liftoff mats and glacier meltwater in Antarctica - FRY-01 (SPAdes) (version 2) | ecosystem: Environmental > Aquatic > Freshwater > Ice > Glacier...
TCCGTGAAAACCATCACGCCACTCATTGGACGAATTCTGATGGAGAATGAGACGCGTCACGGGCAGAGCGAGAACACGGAACTTCATCTCATCTACAACCGACCCGTTTCCGGAGCGGTTTACGCGCTCGTCAGCCAACGCCTGCTACCGTTGGATGCAACCTGGCACCGCGAATTGGCCCAACGCCCCTGGCCGACGAAGAACTTGCCAGAGGTGCTGGGAGGACGCACAGGGACTCTAAGATCGCTCATCCGTGAATACCTATTCGTTTCGCTTTTCAGAGCCTGTGCAGAATCGCTCGCCAGCGAAAACGCCAGCCGCCTTGCCGCCATGCAACGCGCCGACAAGAACATCGACGAATTATTAGGAACGCTCCATACTACCTTTCATCGTCAGCGTCAGGGCGGCATCGACGAGGAACTGTTCGATGTTGTTTCCGGCTTTGAGGCGTTGTCAAGAAAACATCATTAGCTCGACAGGCGTACGCAAGTGCGGAAAAACGTACGCCTGCGGCTGACGGTTAAACGAGGTTTTGCCAATTTCGTTGTGCATAGGTGCTTAGGCATGGCAACTGCCCGGACGAGAGGGGATTCCAAAGAAAACAGCACGCCGCGGCCTGCTTGCTTCGTGGATGCGAGATTTTTGTGAATTCTGCGGCAACAGAATGCGAGTGACTCAGCTTAAGGCGTAGCGGAAGTCGTCAAGACTTTCGGCACCCCGGTTTTTGAAGGGAAAACCGAAACTCTTGGCGAGTTCCGCTACAAGAAAATTGCTTAAGTCCACGCCATTGGACTCCAGGCCGGCGGCAACACTGTTAACGAGGACGCTTTGCAGGTGATGGAACGGCACGTGATCCCGTTGGTACTTCAGCATGCGGCAGGCAATCAGTTGCAGGCCGCAAAGTTGCTGGGACTGTCACGCGCCAGATTGCGAACCAAGTGCCGCCAATACGGCATCACCGTTGATAAAGTTGTCGATAGTGGCGAGATGTAGAACAGTTCCCCGCCGCAGGAACGGACATTGAACTTCGCACGGCCAGAAATGAGTCCGGCAAGCGGAGCGGCGTGAGCCCTCCGGTATCTCGTTTTTGTACCGGCAAGCTGACGCATGCCGCTCGCCAATTCTCTCACTCACGACCGCGTACAGTATAAGATACGTTTCCGACATTGCCGTCATTCTGGCAATTAGGAACGAATTTCAGTACCCTTTGCAACTTACGCCCCGCGTCTGTTTTCTACGATCTGCCAGCTAAATCATGCTTGAACTCCGCAATCCACACAGTATCAAAGCCGCTCTGGAAGTACGTCCCAAGGCCGTAAAACTGGTTCGCGTACATTCCGAAAAGGCCGGCGAACCGTGGGATTCTGTCGTGGCACTGGCCAGGGAGAATAATGTTGCCGTCCGCATCGGCGCGCCGGATCCGAAAGACCAGCGCGGCGGACGTGGTGGCCGCGAAACAGAACGCACGGGTGCTGGTTCCGCCACGGTCGAACCACCGTCACCGATTCCGCTCGACTTTCTGTGGAATACCGACGAAGCATCGACCGGCCTGTGGCTGGCTCTTGATCAGGTGCAGGATCCGCAGAATGTGGGAGCGATTTTTCGGCTGGCTGGATTTTTTGGAGTCCGTGGGATTGTGCTGACTAAGGATCGCAGTGCATCTGTGAATGCGACGGTTTGTGATGTGTCAGCCGGAGGAGCGGAGCACGTTCCTTTCGCCATAATCGCAAATCTGGCACAGGCCATGGAGAAAGCTCAGCAGAATCAGATCTGGGTTCTGGGGACGTGTGAGCGAGCCGATTCCACTATTTACAAAGTGCAGCGCGATCGCAACTGGATGCTGGTTCTGGGCAATGAAGGCGCAGGTTTGCGACGATTGACTCGCGAACGTTGTGATCAGCTTTGTTCGCTGCCGCCGTTGGGGCCCGTTCCGTCGCTCAATGTCGCAACGGCCGCCGCTGCCTGTCTCGCCGTTTTGACCACACCAGCAATTTGAGCGGGCGTTGAGATATGGAACTTCGCGCCTTTGCTGAACTGATTCTGTACTCAGATGATTTGAGCCGCAAAACCACGCGCATTGCTGATTCACTGACGGACGAAATGCCCGGTGTTGCCGTGCGAGTTGCCGAACCAACGCGACCGGAAAATCTACAGTTTTCCGCGCGTAAAACCGCGCCAGCTATGCCCAGGGCGGAATCGTTGAAGGACCTTAAGAAACGGGCCATCGCACATCATGTCATGGCGAATCACGAATTGCAGGCGTTGGAAGTCATGGCGATGGTGCTACTGGCATTTCCTGAAGCACCGGCAGAATTCCGAATGGGCCTTGCACATGTGATGTTCGATGAGCAACGACACACACGCATGCACGTTCAACGCTGCGAAGAACTTGGAATATGCTTCGGCGACTTTCCAGTGAATGGCTGGATCTGGAAGAAGGCTCAGGATTACAGCACGACACTGGAATATGTCGCCGGTTTGCCATTGGTGTTTGAAGGTGCAAATCTGGATCACACGGTGGAATTCGAAAAGTACTTTCGCGACGTCGGGGACCGCCGCAGCGCCGCGATGATGCGAGCCATTCACAAAGACGAAATCAAGCACGTTGAATTCGGGCTGAACTGGCTTCGACGTCTGAAGCCTGATGGCGTTTCCGACTGGGACGCATGGACCGGCGCTCTGCATTGGCCGATTCGTCCATCGAAAGCTCGTGGCGATCTTTTCCAGCGCGAGGCGCGACTGCAGGCTGGATTAACGCCGGAGTTCATTGATCAGCTTGAGGCGTTTGGTGAAACAAACGACTGACCATGTTGATGGAATCATTGATCTCGAATGGATACACTCGTTCCGGGGCTCCAGCCCTGGAACGCACTGTACCGGAGGCTCCTGCCTCTCGAACGAATTCAGGAGGCAGGAGCCTCCAAGGCAGTTTGTTCCGAGGCTGGAGCCTCGGAACAAGATCAAACCAGGCTCACTATGTCCGAACCGATTTTTTTTATGATGGGCCAGTTTAAAGCTCTGATTCCGGACGACCGTAAGTATTCGAAGCGACATTTGTGGTTGCAGGAATGCGAGGGTGGACGTTACCGAGTCGGTTTCACGTCCTATTCCGTGCGACTGCTGCAGGACGTCTATTTTCTGGAATGGTCGATTGATCCCGACACCGTCGTCCGTGACCAGCAGGAAATCGGCGAAATCGAAAGCGCCAAAGCGGTGTCATCGATGTTTCCTCCATGTGCCGGACGCGTGACAAGCTTTAATCCACAGCTACTGAACGACCCTTCAGGCATTAATGCTGACAATTACGGTTCCGGCTGGCTGTATGAGTTCGAACCTGCGGCGAATTTACTTTCTGCGGCAGAATACGTTGAGTTTTTGAACTCCGCCTGGGAAGATGCTCAAAGAACCATCAAAGGGCAAGTTAACGAATCGTAGGTATTTGGTTATGGCAGTCAGCAAAGTTACCGTCGTTATCAGTCAGGGCCAGGGACGCAATCCCGTGCGGCGACAATTGGAAGAAGACATCGCCACGATTCTGCTCACCGAACCTGGCGTCGATGTGTCACTCGTCCCGCATCTGTATGACATGTCGCAGGAGCACACCGGCATGTTGTTCCTGCGATCGGTTCCTGGCAACCTGGTCGTCCTGAGCTGGCTCTACGACCGCGCCGCGCGATGGACACTGGACCGCAGCGGTGTACGTGGTCACGAAGGTTTAAGCCTGCTGAAGTCTGCTGACGATGATGCAGAAGAAGAAGAAGATGAAGACTCAGACGAAATGGCATCCAAAGACGGCAACGGAATTGGCAGCGTCAACATACCGAATCGACGCGTCTACGCCATCGACCTGCGTTGTTCTCAGAACGCCGACGATTTTATCCGCGAAGTCCGCCGAATCGCCAGCGAGAACACAGTTCAGACTGTGGAACTCATGAGCTGGATTGGTGGCTCACCGAAGGCCGAACAACTCGAGCGATATCTGCAGCCGGAACGCATGCTCGAAGCCCGCCGCGCTTTCGATAGCGGCAATGCGACGCTGGAAGACAAGGCGTTGCTGCCAGAAGACACCGGTCGCCGCTGGTATCCGGTCATCGATTACAGTCGCTGCACGAATTGCATGGAGTGCATCGACTTCTGTCTGTTCGGTGTCTACGGCGTTGACGCGTTGGACCGAATTCTTGTCGAGCAGCAGGACAGTTGTAAAAAAGGCTGCCCGGCGTGCAGTCGAGTCTGTCCGGAAAATGCCATCATTTTCCCGCAACATAAAATGCCGGCGATTGCCGGAGCTCAAGGCGAAGTTGGTGGACTCAAGATTGACCTGTCAAAACTCTTTGGTGGTGACAGCGGTGAATCGGCGATTGACATGGCCGTCAAGGAACGCGATCGCGAACTGATCCTCGACGGCCGCCATGCGGTCGGCATGTCCGTCGGCGTCAAGCAAAAAGTCCGCGATGAAATTGACCAACTGATCGCCGATCTGGATGCGTTGGAGTTTTGAGATTTCCGCCTGGGCCGGACGGCGGTTCGCGTGGTTCCCCCCGCATTGCTATAATCCTGTCCCGACGAATGTCAGGAAAAATAAACTCTACGGCACCATTGCAGACGGGTTGTCTTGCAACCCAATTCGGATATCTCATGATCAAACGAGTCTACATTCAAAACTTTCGCTGTTTGGAAAGTCTGACAATTGATTTTACTGACGAATCGTCGACATTAATCATCGGAAAGAACGGTGCTGGAAAGTCCACAATTCGTCTGGCGCTTGCCATTCTTCAAAGCATCTGTCGTGGTTCCAGTCGCGTCGAAAAACTCATCACCGACAGTGATTTTTCATTCCATCGATCGGGTCGCCCTATGCGATTCGAAATAGAAATAGTTCTGGCGCAGAAACAGTTCGTCTATTCTGTGTCGTTCGACTGGCCAGAGAATTTTCGCGAAGCACGCATTCTTGAAGAAGCGGTTTCTGTGGATGGACAAGCTGTTTTTACTCGAGTTGAAGCGCAAGTCGAACTCCCGAACCGAGTCAGTTTTGGTCTCGATTGGCATGTATTCGCGCTCCCTGTGATCAATGAAAAACCACCCGCGCGGTCTGTTCAGGATCTCAAAGGTTTCCTGGCCTCTCTTGTTCTTCTGGCCCCCATTCCCGCGAACATGTCTGGTTACTCGGACCAGCCCACATCCGAGTTAAACGAAGATGCGTCAAACTTTGCGTCGTGTCTTCGAGGGCTGCTGGAAAAAAAACCAGCAGCCTATGGTGCGTTCGATTCTTTTCTCCGTTCTCTGATTCCTGATTTTTCAGCCATAGAGAACACGGAAAAGGGAAAAGAAGGTAAGCAATTGATGGTGACGTTTAAGAAATCTGACTCGGAAGAACGTTTAACGGTCGAGTTCGACGCGCTTTCAAATGGCGAGAAGTGTTTCTTTCTTAGCGCGTATATCATGGCTTCTAATACGGTCGGAATTTCGATCGTTTGCATTTGGGATGAACCGGACAATCACCTGTCACTTTCTGAGATCGGACAATTCATTACGGCTCTGCGGAAGAACGCCAGACGGGGCGGGCAGTTTGTTGCAACGAGCCATAACCCTGAAATTCTGCGAAAATTCTCCGATGACACAACCATTGTCCTGACACGAAAGTCGCATCTGGACCCAACGCTGCCTAAATTGCTGAAAGACTTCAATTATGGAGGTGACCTGATCGACGCATTGATTCGGAACGAGGTTATCGGATGAGCGTTAATAAATACCTTCCGCACGTCTATGTCATTCCGGAAGACCGCGCGAATGAACAGATCGCGAATGGATTCGTGTTGCACGACCAGGTGAAAGCAAACCGTATCGATGTCTTGCCTTGCGCAGGAGGCTGGTCAGCAGTTCGTGAAAAGTTTACAGCGGAGTACATCGCACACCTTCGCAAGTTCAAGGACGGATACATCTTATTGCTCATCGATTTCGACGACTGTTATGACACTCGACGAATTGCTTTCGACGAAGCTGTCCCGGATGACTTGAAGAGTCGAGTCTTTGTCGTCGGTTCGAAGGAGTCGCCGGAAGTCTTACGCCGCCGATTGCTTTTGAATCTGGAAGACCTGGGAATGGCTCTGGCTGACGACTGTTACGAGGGAACGACAGATGTATGGAGCCACGAGCACCTGCGGCATAATGATCCGGATCTTCAGCGATTGACTGAAACCGTAAAGTCGATTCTGTTTGCGAGCTAAACAAATAACGACGCTTCCTTGTGACGAATGCAGCCTAAAGGCTGAACTCCAGCGCTGGAGTACAGGCTTTAGCCTGCAAACGCCCCTGATCCTGCCGGATGGTCGCGCTTTTGGCGATTTACCGCGATCGCCCGGCGTCCTTGAGTTGCTTGAGTTGAGCGGTCATCTGTGCGACTCGATCAGCATGCTGGACTGCGACGTTGTGGCGTTCGCCATGTCTTCGTCTTTCCAACGAGCCGCATGGCCACCAGACATGAACCCAATGCGACTGATTCCATTGACGATCGTGGCGTTGTGGCCGTGATGCCATTTCATTTTCAGCAGCTCTGGATGATCTTCGCCAGTGGGATCATCGCCCACGGGTTTTCCAAAGCTGACTCCAATCGGATCATTGGGATCAAGTCCCACGACGTTCTGGTTTTCGACATAAACACACGGCACGCGATCTCCTGTGGCCGGGATCAGGTAACTGTAACCTGGCGTCGCCGTATCCCAGATCATCGCAGTAGATGAGGACAATATTTGGTGGATCAGCGGCCGAAGTGACTTGGTTGGTGAAAACAATTGTCAGGAGTACAGTGATGGCGAAGAGACACATGATAAATTCCCGTAAGATGTTGGCAGGGGTGCTGACGTTTAGCGCCGAAAGATAAGTTGCATGGGATGGCCATTCAATGCTCTTCAACCTTGCGAAATTGATTTATTGGGCGAGCGGCAGCATCAGTCCTGCCAAATCAATTCGCGGCATCGCAGGAATTCGACCTGGGACAGGTCGAACTACGTAGGCAGATCTGTCCCGGATCTGCATCCTTTGGCGTGGTCAATCGCAAGTGGTTGCTCGAACAAAGTCTGTGGTGATAGTAATCTTTTTCTTACCGCTCGCCTTGACAGGACGATGAGGGACAGGACGATTTGAATCGCAATGCATTTCATCATCCTGTCTTTAATCGTCCTGTCAAACCCAAACATGCGAAGCAGTACTCAGGAGGCTGGAGCCTCCGGGGCAGTGCGTGCCAGGGCTGGAGCCCCGGAACGAGAATCGTTACTGAACCGCACGACGGCGCAGTGTGGCACCGCCGGACAAATTCGCGACCGATGCGAAACCATGTTGCTTCAGAATGCGTTGCGCCACGTGGCCTCGCAGACCAACGCCACAACTGACGACGGTTGGTTTGGACGCATCCAGTTCATGCAGTCGATCACGCAGTTCGTCAACGGGAATGGCGATAAACGAATCGCAGCCGGTGAGCGGCGTTTTTGCGATCTCCGCAGCCGTTCGCACGTCAACAACCTGATATCCCGACAAATCTGCATCGGCATCCAGTAAATCACCAAGTCCGTCCAATTGGTTACACGCCGCAAACGCCGCCTGATGAATTGGATCTTTCGCCGAACCATAAGGCGGTGCATAAGCCAGATCAAGGCCAGTGAGATCGCGAACTGTCGCTTTGAACGCCATTGCCGTCGCAATCACATCGATGCGTTTGTCGATGCCGTCTTTACCAATCGCCTGAGCTCCCAGGACTTTGCCATCTTCCGCATAAACAATCTTAAGAGTCACTGGCGTCGCGCCGGGAAAGTAGCCCGCATGTTGACCGGCCACAACCGTGACGCAGTGAAACTTGAGACCAGCTTGAGTCGCCGCTTTCGCCGACAGTCCAGTCATCGCTGCGGCCAAGTCAAACACACGGACGATCGACGTGCCCAACACGGGCGTGCATGCATCAGATTTTCCCATAGCAGCATGTTGACCGGCCAGCCGTCCAGCTCGGTTCGCCGGCCCGGCAAGTGGAACTCGCATCATTTTTCCAAGCGGAGCTGTCATATATTCCGCCGCGTCACCGACCGCGTAGATATCCGGATCAGATGTCTGGCAATACTGATTCGCGGCGATGCCGCCAGTCTTCCCGATTTCCAGTCCTGCATCGATCGCAAGTTTGGTATTTGGTCGCACGCCCATACCAAGAATGATGAGCGAACCTGGCAACGTTGTTCCATTCAACAATTCAACACCCGTAGTGTTGCCGTCCGCATCCTTCGAGATGCAACGAATACCACTGCCAAGTTCCAACGTCACACCGCGGGAACGCAAATCATCCTGCAACGGTGCGACCATTTCCGGATCCATCGGCGGCAAGACCTGAGTTTGCAATTCTGCCAGAGAAACCGCGAATCCTCGCGCGACGAGCTGCTCTACCATTTCCAGACCAATATACCCTGCTCCCACCACCACAGCTTTTCGCTGCGGTAGCGGAGCGTGATCGACCGCTGCACGAATTTGATCCATGTCGGCAATGTTGCGAAGAGTAAACACGCCCTTTGCGTCCGTCCCTTCGATCGCGGGGACGAAGGGGGCTGCACCTGGCGACAGAATCAGTTTGTCATAGGGCTGAGTGTACTCAGTGCCATCATCGAGCCGTCGCACAATGACGTGTTTCGCTTTGCGATCGATTCGTACGGCTTCACTTCGAATCCGCACGTCCAGTCGAAAACGTCGCTCCAGCATTTCTTTTGTTGCGACCAACAATTTGCTGCGATCCGGTATCTCACCGCCGATGTGGTATGGCATTCCGCAGTTCGCAAAGGATACGAACTCATCTCTCTCCAGGAGGATAATGTTTGCGTTTTCGTTGCAGCGCCGAGCTCGCGTCGCTGCCGATGCTCCGCCAGCGACTCCACCCACGATTACGATTGTCAAATTCTGTTTTGTCATTTTTTTTTCTGTTTCTATGCCCTTGTTCCGAGGCTCCTGCCTCGGAACACACTGCACCGGAGGCTCCTGCCTCCCGAACGATTGGCCGAGGCAGGAGCCTCCAGTGCAGTGCGTTCCAGGGCTGGAGCCCTGGAACGAGAATTGACGGCAGCATTCCGCAGCCCGAAGTGTCGAGATGTTCGTGAACTGGAAAGTCTGGAACAAATCGATATCTGCGTCTACGACAAATGCCGCTACGGGAAAATCACAGCCAGAATTCTCAGGCAAGCCACTCGATTGCCCTTCATAACCCCAGCCAATAGCATTTGGCCCGCGAGATAACCCTGAGATCAACTATGCCCACACAAAAACAAAAGACGTTGCCATTTTTCGCTTCGGCGTCAAAGCCCAAAACACTTAGCAACGCGGCCAAGGCGGATGGGAAGCAGCAGGACGACATCCAACGGCTTGATTTCCGATTCATCGATCTGTTCGCCGGAATTGGCGGATTGCGAATCGGACTGGAAAAAGTCGGCGGGCGATGCGTGTTCTCGTCTGAAATCGATCCATACGCCCAGAAGACGTATACGGCGTGGTTTGGCGAAGCACCGGTCGGCGACATCAAGGATTTTGAAGATGGTACAAATGTGCCTGAGCACGAACTCCTGGCCGCCGGATTTCCGTGTCAGCCGTTTTCAATTGCTGGCGTTTCCAAAAAGAAAAGTCTCGGCCGCGAACATGGATTCAAAGATAAAACACAAGGCACTTTGTTCTTTCAGTTAGCCACATTGATCGACGTCCGACGTCCTGAAGTGTTGTTGCTGGAAAACGTGAAGAACCTGCGATCGCATGATCAAGGCAACACATGGAAGACGATTCTGCAGACGCTGGATGAACTGGGTTACACGATCTTTGCGGAAATCATTGATGCGCAGAATTATGTTCCGCAACATCGCGAACGAATCTTCATTGTGGGCTTTCGACGTGATCTCTACGGAGACGATCCGCCGTTTGAGTTCCCTCAACCGCCAACGGCACTCAAACGAAAATTCCGTGACATTCTGGAGAAGCCAAAAGCTGTTTCTGATCGCTACACGTTGTCGGATCTGTTGTGGCAATATCTTCAGGACTATCGCGCGAAACATGAAGCCAAAGGCAACGGTTTTGGCTACGGTCTGGCACCGCTGGATGGCATCTGCCGCACGTTGAGCGCGCGTTACTACAAGGACGGTGCGGAAATCCTGATCCCGCAAAAAGATGGCAAAAATCCGCGACGACTCATGCCCATCGAAGCCGGACGTCTAATGGGATTCCCGGAAGAATTGATCCGCAATCAAGTTGTCTCCGACACCCGCGCGTACAAGCAATTTGGCAACGCCGTCGTACCTCTTGTCGCCGAAGCCCTCGCCAAACAAATCGTGCTCACCATGCAATGGCAGCGCGGATAAATTCTCCCTGGCCCCACCGCCGGCGGACGATCTGAAAAAGATGACACAATTCCAAAACCTGTAGGCGGCTTTTCTTTGTAGTCAGGCAAAGCCTTATGCACACTTGTCGGATCGGAAACACACTTCAGGGTCACGTCACATTTGGACTTTAACTATGAGTGAATCGCAGCAACTTCTTCGGCAGTGGAGCCTTCTTTAGCTACTGGCAGATTCGCGAATCGGAATTCGTCTGGCCGAATTGGCGACGCAGTTTGAAGTTTCCGATCGCTGTATTCGACGTGACGTTGCTGTTTTGAAAACTGCCGGATTCCCCCTTCAGGAAATTATTGGTGATCGCGGCGTGAAGCGTTGGAAGATGAAGCCATTCTGCGAACAGTTGCAATTCAACTATTCAGATATGATTGCCGTCATTCTCAGTCGACGTTTTCTGGAACCACTTGCCGGGACGCCCCTCTGGGAAGGACATCAAAAGATCTATCGAAAAGTCCGAGGAGCTCTTGGTGATCATGCTGTCCGGTTCTGTGAACGCATGCAACAAACCATTCGCGTCAGTGGATTTGGAAGTGGCGACTATTCGAAACGAGGACAGATCATCGACACAATCCTGCAAGCCATGGAAGACAGACGCCGCGTATTGATCGTGTACCAATCGATGCAGGCAACGGAATCTGTCGAGCAGGAATTGGGGCCTCAGGGATTGATCTGGCACAACGGCAGTCTGTACCTGATCGCCTGGTCGGCGCGGCGTGAGGAAATTCGCAACTACAAGGTAGACCGCATTGAAGACGCCACGATCGGTTCTGACCTGACGTACGCAGTGCCGGATGATTTCTCACTCGACGAATGGCAGAAAAAGTCTAACGGTGAAATTCGCTCGATGCCGGTATCAATCCATCTCCGCGAACATGATATTCCCCGGTTTCACGTCAGCCAGAAAAATCCCCATCCTTGCAAAGTGAGCCATGATCATTTGAACGACAGCCCAGCGTTCTTCGCCAAACTGTTCGAGCTTCTCGCCCTGCCATTCTTCCATGACGTCGTCAGGATAATCCGGACGCTGATCCAGATAGGCTCCGGCGAAATCCAACACAAACGGCGGCGACACGATCCCGATTTCAACAATCCACAACTGATCATCCGCGTCAAGCAGTTGAGGAACGGCAAATCCGTAGACATCTGTTACATCCAGCGACAGCAGCCGTTCGTAGACACTCCGTTCTTTGATGTACAGCCGCTCAAAACGCAACACTTTAATCGCCGATTGTCTGTCAGTGGCGAATACACTACCATCGTAGCCATAACCCAATTGTCCCAGCAGACGCCGACCGTACTTATCAGCGTACTGATTTGCCCGATCCCAGAGTTCTTGTCGCCAGTCATCGATGATCGCATCATCCCAAAACGGATCTCATTCTGCCAGAGTAGAAATGGCACTCATCTTTGCTGGTAGGCGATTTGAGATCGCACAGGCAACACCGACGTATCTGTATCTGAGAACTCCGACGGTGCTGACGGCAGGCACGGGAGTGCTTTCTATCTCCATCGACGGCGATGTGACTCTGCAAACCGTGCAATGGCCTGGCGACATTCAGCCCGGCTCACTTGCCGTGCCATTTCAACGAATCGACTGAATATCAAGCAGTGGACAGTAGCCGTCGGATAAGTGCGATTCAGGTTGATTTTGAACCACGGAGATCACTGAGGGCACAGAGTCCGTAGAGACAATACACGCCATCATTGCGATTCTCTGCTCTCTTCGCGTCCTTCTGTTGAAACCTGCGTTAATGGCGCCCGAAGACCTATTCCCAACGCCACCGCATATCGTTGCAGAGTCGTCATCGTTAGATTTAATGTAAGGTCATTCTCCAAGCGACTGAGAACCGATCGACGAATCCCAGTGCGTTCCTGAATATCGGCCAACTGTAGCCCGATTTGTCTCAAATCGGGAACCAGCGATCGAACCATCTCTGTGCGATCGTTGAAATCGGCCAGAGAAAGCTACTGTCGCTCGCGTTCGCCTTTCAGATTCGCGATCAGCGAATCCACAACTTGCCGCGTCTCCAGCCAAGCGGATTTTTCTGAACGTGCCTCGTCCAGGATCTCATCCTTCTCCGCATCAGCCGCCACCCGCGCAGCATTCAAGGCCGTCTGTTCAGCAGGAGTCAGTTCGCGGATCACACGTTGTGGCTTTCGATCAATCATGGGGCAGCAGGTGGCAAAAAGAAAGCGTCTGAGGCAGGTCCGATTCGGCCCTGCGTGAGGCGCATCGCGTCTCGTCCCAGTCGCTGAGGAGAATTGTGCAGTCCTTTAGCAGTAGAGTCAAGTGCTGCATGGGGTCGGTTGAGTTTGACACCAGAGTGAATAGGACGTCGGGTATCTGTCCTGAATTGGTGCAGAACGTGCGACCCAAAAGCATCCGCCTTCCGTTTTTTCTTTTGAGCCCTGACACGATATGTCAGGGTGCCTGGATACAGTGCTTTTCGTTGTGCAAGATCGGTATTTAAAGTAGACGTCACTCTCTGAGTGACGAAGTGCCTCTTTTGGGCGATGACAGAAATCATCATTCATCGGCAATGCGTCAGAATCATCACTCGGAGAGTGATGTCTACTTTTTTTGAACGGCAACCCACATCCACAGGCAGGCAACTCGACTAAGTTGCTACGCCAATGGATTCTGCCACACTGCGCACACGCATACACTCCTCTATGAAACCGTATCGGTTGAGTGATCAACAATGACATTTGATAAATTCTTCAAAACCGCGACTATACTTCACGCGGCGAGGAATGATGCCGGGTCAAAACGCTGGAAATTATGGGTCATGAGAGATTCGAGTCGGCTGCGGTGTTTGGTCGGAATGTTTTCGAGGCAGCCGTCGATTGCCTGGCAGAACTCGGCGAAGGTGGTGTAGTGTTTTCCGTATAGAACGTCACGTTTGACGAACTTCCACAGCCGTTCGATGAGGTTCAGGTTCGGAGAATACGATGGCAGGAACTGGAGTTGGATATTGAGTGTCGCCGCCAGATCCTTCACCAGAGCACAATGCTGATAGCGGGCATTGTCCAGCACCAGCGTTATTGGTCCCTGCAATCCGAGTGCTGCGATTTTATGCAACAACTCGCACATTGTTCCCGATGACACTGTGCCGGTCGTCGTGACGCGGACAAGCTGATTCGTCGCAGCGTTCCATGCGCCAAGAACACTATATCTCATGCGGCCCGAAGCGCCTCGAATAAACCGGCGACACAAGCACCACAGACAGCCCAAAAATGCTCCCTGAACAAAATGAGCCGCATCAACAAAGAAGAGGTGGCCTTTGCCGGATCGAGCCGAATCCAACTGCGGTTCCAGCTTTTTTTCGAGGAATTCTTCCTGCGTGGCGACGTGTTCCTCGATCGTTTTCTTCGGAGGCAGCGGGATCGCCGCCGTGCATCGCCATTTCAGGCCGAGACTTTTTTTAAAAACTTGCGAGTCTGGGTGAGTCCGCGTTTAATGCCGGTGGCCTCTTCAATCCGTCGACTCGCTTCTGCCGTTGTGTGCGGTGGATCGACACGAAACATTTCTTCCAGCGAAGTCTTGTGCGAAACCAGTTCGCTGGTCGGCGTTTTCCAGTCGAATTGTTTCAGCCCCTCAATTCCGCGTTCGCGATAGAGCGCCACGTAACGATCGACGGTCGGCTCAGAAACACTCGCCAGCCGAGCGGCATTCGAATATGTTTCGCCAAGACTGATTAGCCACAGCACTTCCATACGCAACTGCACTCGTGGATGCGGATGCTCAAACCGCTCCGTCCGCAATGCCTGCTTCTGTTCATCTGTAAACGTTAATCGAGCCATCCTTGACTCCTCGAACAATCATGCAAAACTGCTGTACAAACTCAGACCCTGGTTTCACTCAAAACCCAAATCTCCGCAAGGCATCATTTTGAACCGCGCGGAGTATAACGAACTATAACTTCATCTCCGTCGTTGAAAGACGACGGCCCCATTGAAGCGACGGGCACTAGATGACGGGCAGAAGGCAGACTTTGACATCTCCGTCGTTGAAAGACGACGGCCCCATTGAAGCGAGGTGGCAAATCCTGCGGAGAACGGCAGCGAGCCAAGCCATCTCCGTCGTTGAAAGACGACGGCCCCATTGAAGCTTCACACGTCTGGCACCTCGAACGTTTCCGTGCCCACGATCTCCGTCGTTGAAAGACGACGGCCCCATTGAAGCGTGACGACAGCAAACCAGAACGGCAATTTCTCGCCGGTATCTCCGTCGTTGAAAGACGACGGCCCCATTGAAGCGAGGTCTGGCGCATTAGCCGGATGGTCAGGACTGAACATCTCCGTCGTTGAAAGACGACGGCCCCATTGAAGCCATTCTTGTCGCTCTCGCGTCTCCATCAAATAGCAGAATCTCCGTCGTTGAAAGACGACGGCCCCATTGAAGCTGCGATCTGCTTTCCGCTCACGCGAATCCGTTTTCTTATCTCCGTCGTTGAAAGACGACGGCCCCATTGAAGCACGGCCGCGTACTGTGCCGAGTAGTTTCGGAACTTCGGCATCTCCGTCGTTGAAAGACGACGGCCCCATTGAAGCAATTGTCCGAGATTGAATCTCATAACCCTACTCCAAATCTCCGTCGTTGAAAGACGACGGCCCCATTGAAGCTCTCTGATTTCTTCTTCAACTTTTGCCAACTCTGAATCTCCGTCGTTGAAAGACGACGGCCCCATTGAAGCCGTAGTGTCTCCACCATGAATTTGGATGACCATCATTATCTCCGTCGTTGAAAGACGACGGCCCCATTGAAGCTGTGCCGATCGAATTCCATCGACAGACCTGCCGGATTATCTCCGTCGTTGAAAGACGACGGCCCCATTGAAGCGATTTCGTACTCAATCACTCAGGCACCTCAGCATATATCTCCGTCGTTGAAAGACGACGGCCCCATTGAAGCCCAGCCGTCTGACAATGGTTCTCGCCTGCGATGTCGAATCTCCGTCGTTGAAAGACGACGGCCCCATTGAAGCTTTACCGTGTGGGCCGGGTTTGGCCCCGGCACCGCTTATCTCCGTCGTTGAAAGACGACGGCCCCATTGAAGCGTCAGTAACTGGGACTGAACGACAAATCAGTGGACAATCTCCGTCGTTGAAAGACGACGGCCCCATTGAAGCAAAACGTCGCTGGTGCCTGCATGTCGATGCCGACTGATCTCCGTCGTTGAAAGACGACGGCCCCATTGAAGCCGCTGTCGGACCAATCGTGTCACGGCTGCGAAAGTCATCATCTCCGTCGTTGAAAGACGACGGCCCCATTGAAGCAAATCGCAGTTCTTCGTGCTTTGTGCTTCGTTCTTCGTTCTTCGTTCTTCGTTCTTCGTTCTTCGTTCTTCGTTCTTCGTTCTTCGTTCTTCGTTCTTCGTCGCTGAAAGACGACGGCGACATTGAAGCAAATCGCGGTTCTTGCTGCGTTGGCCGAAAAACCATGGTCGCAAGGAACGTGTGGTCGTCGATGAATACACGATCGAGCACATCATGCCACAAAACGAGAATCTGCCAGTAGCGTGGAAAACGGATCTGGGATCAGATTGAGAGCGGAGACAGCAGTCATGGCTGCACACTTTGGGGAATCTGACGCTCACTGGCTACAATTCTGAAGACAGCGACCGGCCGTTCAAAGACAAACGGGATATGGACGGCGGTTTTAAGGTCAGCCCGCTTAAGCTGAACGCTGGACTGGGACAACTTGAGCAGTGGAATGAAGACGCTATCAAAGTCCGAGCTGCCAAACTCGCTGAGTCGGCCATCAAGGTATGGCAACCGCTCAAGGTGCTCAGACGCATTCCGACAGTGATTCCATCGAGCACGTCGCCGTATCACATCGTCACCGATGCGGGTAACGCATTTCTGAAGATGCCGAATAACCCTCAAGGACCAGCGGCAATCGTGAGTGAATTCATCGGTACGCAGTTGGCTGCGTGGTTCGGCCTGTCGACGTTTGAATACTGCATGATGCAGGTTTGTGAAGCGGATCTCAATGTCGATCGGCAGGATCAGACAGATCTCGTGATGGCGTTTGTCACTCACGAGGACGACGGAGACACATGGAAAGGTTCAGCAAAAGAACTGCAAACTGAAAGCGTATGACCACACACATTGCCATTTTGCAGTCATTGCGTCGAACCCAGATGTGGATCTTGTGGGCAAGATCAATGACGACGCCATTTATGGACGGTTTCCCGAGTTTGTGCCGTTCCTGAAACGCTCTGATATTCAGGCGTCACTTGTCAGGCTTGCCCAAATGGATACGTCCACAGCCCAGCAGATCGTGCAGATCTGTGCCGTCGGAATGGATGGACAACGCAGGAATTCGAGGCAAACTGGTTGAATTCATCAAATCCAGATCAGAGTTTCTCTGCAATCAAATCGAAGGTAAACTATGCGATTGAAGGTAAATGACAATGAATGACCAAACTCAAAATCCATCCGTTTCCCACCGAGCGTTCTACAGTCTCGTGCAGTACTGCCCTGATCTCGCTCGACTTGAGGCAGCCAATATCGGTGTGGTTGTCTTTTGTGCCGAGCCGTCGTATCTGGGTGTGCAGTTGTCGAAAAACCACACACGGATTTCGCAGATGTTCGGTCGTGGAAATCGCGACCTCAAACGGCTGGCAGCGATTGAGTCAGGGCTGGAAGAGAAACTGACCAAGGGGCGTAGCGATTTGTGCTCGCTTGAGCAGTTGAATCAATTGGCGGCCATGCAGGTCAATACACTGCGAATGACTCAGTTCATGCCGTGTCGAATTTCAGATCGACCGGACGAGGACTTGAATCAGTTGTATCAGGAACTTGTTGAACCAAAGTCCACACAGGAAGTGCGGGCTCCGCAGGAAACTTTGATTCGTACTCTCGAAGCACGTTTTGCCGCACCGGAAATCGATGTTCGCATCCGACGCAAAGTGAAAGTTCGCATTCCGTTTCTGGGACGCGAAGAAGAGATTCCGTACGCCTACCAAAACGGTCGACTGAACCTGATTGCCCCGGTGACATTTCCGAAGTCACAATCCGGACTGGTGGAACGTGCTGCGAAGTATGCCCTGGAAGGTGAGTCTGTTTATGAAGCAACAGACTCTGAGCTTGGCCGGATGCAGATGCTGGTTGTCGGCCAATTTGAAACAACAGCCTTTGACGGCGTAGGGACGGCCCGGCGAATCCTGGAAGACCATCGAGTGCGACTGTTTGCTCGAGAAGAACTTTCCGCACTCATTGATGAAATCCGAACACACGGACACGTGATTTCAGCGTGAACGCCTGCTCTACACGGCCAGCTTGATTCCTGATCAAGATCTCGACGGCCTGGAGTTACGAAACGAAATCTAAATTGTGCTCAATGAATACTCGGATTCCACGTTTCGGATCCGACGCCTCGATCGACGAATTCGCGGGCTGTTGAACATGAACGTCGTGAAACATCAAAGGGGTCAGCAGAAGCATCAAGGCTCTTTGTTTGCCACATCTTTCGGAAGGCAGAAATGGTTCAGGTCTTCAGAGGAGGATTTTGTTGTCAGCGGAAGACTTGGTTTGACCCGACTCGGAGAGGAGGACGGCTGCACAAAGTGCAGCCGTGAGAAAGCCTCCTCTCCGAGTCGGGTCAAACGATGCGCCCCCCTTCCGGAATAGAACTCACCTAAAATTGTTTTGGGCA
>Ga0209702_10005190_pt1 | contig 18058 bp, 16 predicted proteins | sample FRY01_FD_187210 | JGI IMG/M metagenome (GOLD analysis project Ga0209702, IMG submission 187210) | Freshwater microbial communities from Lake Fryxell liftoff mats and glacier meltwater in Antarctica - FRY-01 (SPAdes) (version 2) | ecosystem: Environmental > Aquatic > Freshwater > Ice > Glacier...
AAATATGTGAGAGAGGCAGGAAGCTCAGTGCTTTATTGAAGCCTTTCGGGTACATAACCGAAGAAGCGATCACATTGCTAACCAGATTATTATGTGTCAGCATTACCCCCTTTGGAGTTCCGGTAGTACCTGACGTATAAATTAAGGTTAGCAGATCTTCAGGCTGGATATTATCGCGATAAATCTGAAGATTTACAGGTTCAGCCCGTTCTCCAATCTCTATCAATTCCTGCCAATGAGGAACCCCTTCAATGCTATCAAAACTAAATATCTTGAAGTCAATTGCATCTGTTATTCTTACACGGTTCAATTTTTCATACAATGCAAGCTCAGAAACGAATACGATTTTTACATCTGCATCCCTAAGTATAAACTTAATGTCATTCTCAGCAAGAGTTGGATACATTGGAACTTGCGTAGCCCCAATCTGCATGATAGCAAAATCACAAATATTCCATTCAGGGCGGTTTGGAGACATAATTGCGACCTTATCATCTTTCTTAATCCCCGAAGCAATCAATCCCAGACTTACTGAATTTACCTGAGCTACAAATTTCTCTGTTGAATATTTATTCCAGATTCCATTCTGCTTTGCTGCCACCATGTCATCTTTCCGGTGCTTTTGGAGCGAATGCTCTAAAAGATCAAATACACGTGTAATTTTTGCCATAATCAATTCTTTTAACTCTATAATTTAGTAAAATAGCTAAAAATAAATAAAATGCAAATTAGAATATACTTAGATTCCTGTAAAAAATGTTTTCTGCGCGAGAAAATAACAGAAAAGATAAAATAAGTTGACAGTTTTAAATTTTTGTAAAATACACCCTATTATGGCATTGTATTTGAAACACTCCATTTATAAAAATTATGATTATGAAAAAGCTATTTCTACTTTGTTTAACTGCAGGATTTATTTTTCTTGCCAGTTCAAAAGCACAGGCACAAAACTATGAGAATGCTATCGGGGTAAGACTGGGATCTTATAATGGTATCAATTTTAAAACATTTTTAAATTCAAACAAGGCACTTGACCTGAACTTATCTTTCAGAAACAACGATGATTTTAAACGATTTCTGTTAACCGGACTTTACGAAGTTCACAATCCAATTAATGGTGCGCCTGGCTTATAATGGTATTATGGTGGTGGTGGAAGTATCGGATCTTATAAAAGGAGAGATTTTGAGGACGATCTTTGGTTAAGTGCTGATGGTGTGCTAGGTCTGGACTATAAAATCGAAGGTGCTCCGCTAAACCTTGCAATCGACTGGAGGCCTCGTCTGGAAGTGACCCCGGATACCAATTTTCGTACAGGAGATGTGGGTCTTGCGATAAGACTAACCTTCTAAACTTAATGGTTAAATGTTTTCTGTTTTCTGTTGTCAGCAAATTCTGCTGTATGTCAAATAATTTCCCAATTGTCAACTTTCAATTATTAGTGTCCGGGGTAAAATTACATTTTTGAGAAATATTAAAATTCGTCCGCTCTTGCCGCGTAAGAGGGTACCTATTTTCCCTTCAGCCCGCTTGACTGAAGCCATCCGGACGAGCTGGAAATTAAGCAATGTTGACCGCAGGAAGACCACCAACACCGAAAAAAACATATATAAAAAGTGAGTAAAAGCCGCAGCTTCCTAGTATTTCTGGCAAAGCCATACCTTTGGCATTGTAAATCCACACTTTATTCTATCGGTGTAATCCAAGTCGTGGCTATGTAAGTGCAATAGATGAATGGATTTGCCACACTTCTCCGGATTAATGACTTTTGTGATTTATGAAAGTTAATGCAAGGATAAAGCGCGTTTTTAAGCCAAACCCCGGGAGGCCGGTTCATTCAGCTAGCAGAAACAGTAATTTATGAACGATTGTTTCCCGAAGCACAGTCCTAAAACCGTTCATATCAGATAAACGGTTCCGAAGGACGATTCTCCCGGTGTAAAACCGGAACCTGTGCCAGCCAAATCAAAAAAAGATGCAGATTCTTTCAAATAGCACTTCCGAGCATTAGATTTTGGGATCATACCCGAAATGCATTTATAACCTAATATCCCCCAAAAGCAGCGATCCCTCTTTTTTGATGAGCGAGGGTCTTGTGGCCAAAGGCACCTAGGGATTGAAAAAGGCTTTTCTTTCTTTTGGCCTTCAAACCTGAGCCGCCCTTCAGCGGCGAAAGCATGAACACCTTTAAAAACAACAAAAATGGTGAATAACAAATTGGCCTTCCCGGCAATATAGCTACCGTGTACCCATATCTTTTCAATTAATAGTTTAATCAATTGCAAGGGGCTTCAGCCCCTTGTCTCAAATGAAACATGAATAGGCTTTAGCCGAATTTGGAGTAAAATTTCATCTTTTGGGCTAAAGCCCATTCAAAAACCATCAAATACCTCCAGCTAAAGCTGGAGGCAATTGATTATTCCCGATTTTGTATCTGAATTATATTAGAAAAATATTTGCGGGTACACGGTAGGGCAATAGTCCAAAGGACTCCTTTGGAGAGGGAGGCAAGTTTAAAGGGGGGATCTTTTATTTCAAAAGTAACTAAAACACCCAATTGAGATGTTCAAATTCAGATATTCTGTGTATTCCTTATTTTACCTGGACAGCAATGATTGCCAATTATCAACTATCAATTTTCAACTATCAAAGCCTCAACCACCTTTTTCTAACTGCAAGCTGAGATTCACTAGGATTTGGAAGAGCTGCAATTCTGAACTTCTGATTCGGATTTCTGACCAATATAATTTCAGCCTGTCTGATCAGTCCGTCACGAGTAAAAGAAATGGCTATTTTTTCACCCGGTTTTTTGCCTGTTATAAATTTTTCTACTTCAGATTGCCTAGGATCCGAAACATTATTGATGCGATTTCCATTCATTGAAAGAATCTCATCGTTTACATTTAAACCACCAATCCAGGCAGGGCTTTGACGACTTACATTCGTGACCATAATCTTACCATCCTTAAGCGCAGTTATTGCACCTAAATATGCCTCAGTACCTTTATCCGCATCATCGATCAGCGTAAGTCCGGCATAGGCAAAATATTTATTATAATCTATAGTCTTAACTCCATCAACATAATCTTTGTAAACATCGTCAAAAGATTTTCCTGATACCTTTTCAAGCATTAACTTAAACTCAGCATCTGTATATCCGCGGTCTTTCTTGGTGTAATACTCATCATACATAGCTTTCATCACTTCATCCAAGCCAGCTCTGGCCTGGGTAGAATGAATGGTTTCCAGATCCATAATTAAAGCGAGTAGGGCGCCCTTACTATAATATGAAATAGTAGAATTAGCAGAGTTTTCATTCGGGCGATACTGTTTAATCCAGGCATCAAAACTCGCATCACTAACGGCCTCAACCCGATTTCCTGGCTGATTTTCGACAGAACTGATTGAAGTCGCTAAATTTATAAGATAACGATCCGGGCTCTGTAAACCGGCTCTTTTTGTATAGATATCCTGATAATAAGCGGTAAAGCCTTCAGCAATCCAAAGATTTCTAGTATAATTCTCCTGTTCGTAGTTAAATGGACCTAAAGCGATAGGACGCAAACGCTTCACATTCCAAAGGTGAAAATACTCATGAGAAACAAGTCCGAGGAACCTCAAAAGCCCTGCCTCTGTATTGTATGAATTTCGACTTGCCCCTAAAACAGTAGAATTTAAATGCTCAAGTCCGCCACCCCCAATATTGAAATTATGAACTATAAAAACATAACGCTTATTCGGATTGATACCAAATGTTTTGGTTTGCTCTACGACTATCTTTGCCATATCTCGCTTCAGAATCTCCTTGTCATAGTTTCCACCTCCATACATCGCTACTTCATGTTGTACCCCCTCGGCTTCAAATTCAAAAATATCCTGATTTCCAACCTCAAAAGGTGAATCATAAAGCAGATCAAAATCAGGAGCATAAAAAGTATTGGGCTTTGAAGCGGACTTTTCAAGACCAGTAGATATCTTAGACCATGTTTTATAAGGGTTTATAGTAATTTCGGATGCAGTTTTCAGTTGAGCATCAGGATACATAAAAATTCCAGCCGGAGATAAAAAAGCATGTAATTCATCAACAAAACTTGTCCTGACCGAGATTTCGAATGAATACACCCTATAGCTCACTTTTACCTTCTCAGATTTTGAAGTAGTTATCCTCCAAGTATTTTTATTGATCTTTTCAAATGGAAGTTCTTTACCGCCTGAATCAAACGCTTTAAATCCTTCTACATTCTTTGCAAACTCCCGGATAAGATACGATCCCGGCGTCCAGACAGGCATTTTTAAGTCAATAAACTGAGTTTTTATTCCAGAAATATTCATTTGCACCTCTGCATAATGAGCCTGAGGTTCTATAAAAGAAACCTCAAAAGCAATTTTATTCTGGGCAAGAAGAGTGCTGGACATAAAGACAATAAAAGTTAAAGAGGTCAAAAATTTCATTTCTATGTTTATAATCGTTTAAAAGCAAAAGTAAGTTTTCAATTCAATTCACAAGGATTAGGCACTTAATGTTCAGTAAAATAGTTGCTACATCCAACTAATTACAAAGTATAAAAATAGCTTTGTTTATTGAAATGCTTGAACCACTGGCCAATCCGTTTATCGCTGTTTCTAAAAAATATCTGAGTACTCTGTCAAAAATGGTCTCTCAGTTATCCATAGACAGGTATCATTATGTTCTGATCTTAATAGATTCCCACGATGAGAATCTAACCCAAAAAGCATTAGCCGAAATTTTACATATCGACAAATCATATATGGCAACCATTTTGGATTATCTGGAAGAAAAAGACTACGTAATCAGAAAAAAGAATCCTCATGACCGCAGAGAACAACTGATCAAATTAACCTCATTGGCGCAAAGCTGTATTCCAATAATCAGAGAGGCAATAAAGAAACTTAATGAAAGAGCATTTCATAATATCTGTCAATCAAACAAGCAGTTATTTAATGAAGTACTCACTACTATTCAACAAAATTTAGTAGACACTTCCTTTGAATCACATGAAAAAACTCATTCAATTTTAAAAAATTATAACTAATTAGATGAAAACTAAATATATCGTTTATACAATTCTTGTTCTTCTGCTAGCTGTATTTGTAGGTTATCGTTTCAATAAAAACAAGGCTAATAAAGCGTCATTTGGTGCAGGTCGCGGATCTGGAGGACCAGCCAGTATATTGACTGTAAATGGTATAATTACAAAGGCTGAGAATTTTTCAAACTCGCTTTCAATTGCAGGAACAATAGAAGCTAACGAACAAGTTGATATTCGAAGTGAGATTTCTGGACTTGTTACTTCGATCCAGTTCAATGAAGGAAGTAATGTTTCAAAGGGAAAAGTATTGCTGAAGATCAATGATCTTGAACTACAGGCCCAGCTTTCGCAAGCTTTAACCAAGCAAAAATTAGCACAAGAAACAGAGTATCGTGCAGGTAAACTTCTAGAAAAAGAGGCAATCAGTAAAGAAGAATATGATATTGCTTTATCTGAATTTCGCTCATTACAATCTCAAACACAACTTATTCGCGCACAATTGTCCAAAACACTGATTCGTGCGCCATTTAGTGGAAAAATCGGATTAAGAACAATTTCTGCCGGGGAATACATTACCCCTTCAAGCAATATTGCCCGATTGGTTAGTACTGACCCTGTGAAGATATTATTTTCAATTCCTGAGAAATATGCAGGTACCATAAAACTAAATACAAAGATTTCTTTTACAGTAGCTGGCACAAATAGCACCTATACCGGGTCAGTTTATGCAATTGAGCCTGGAATTGATATGTCAACCAGAACATTACAACTAAAAGCCAAAACCTCCAATTCTAAAGGTGACCTTCTTCCGGGATCATTCGCTAAGATAGAATTGCCACTGAACAATATAAATAATGCGATATTAATACCAACAGAATCAATAATCCCTGTACTTCAGGGTAAAAAAGTATATATCAGTTCGAATGGGAAGGCAAAGGAAGTAATGGTTGAGACAGGAACCCGAACTGAAAAATCAGTATTAATTGTTTCTGGATTGAGCATTGGCGATACAGTACTTACAACTGGCATTATGTCTTTAAAGAATGAACTACCGGTTAAGGTTAAGGTTACAAATTAATTCAAGGCTCATCGAATATTTTACCAGATAAAATAAAATTTAGAAAAGAGTCCTATGAGTTTATCAACGACAAGCATAAAAAGACCAGTACTTGCAATCGTAATGAATTTGCTATTGGTACTTTTCGGTGTCATTGGCTTCAATTTTTTAGGAGTCAGGGAGTTCCCATCCATCGACCCACCAATTGTCTCGGTACGAACTAGCTATCCGGGAGCAAACTCAGATATCATTGAATCTCAGATTACCGAACCCCTTGAAAAAGCGTTAAATAGTATTGAGGGTATCAAAAACATCTCCTCTTCAAGCAACCAGGGCACTAGTAATATCAATGTTGAATTCAATCTTGATAAAGAGCTCGAGGAAGCTGCAAATGATGTAAGAGATAAAGTTTCACAAGCTGTAAGGACCTTGCCAAAAGATATAGATGGGCTTCCTGTAGTATCAAAGGCTGATGCGAACTCTGATGTGATTATATCGATGACTCTGCAAAGTGATCGCAGAAATCAACTGGAATTGAGTGATTATGCAGAGAATGTTATTGCACAGCGTCTTCAAACGATTCCCGGAGTAAGTGGTATTCAAATCTGGGGCCAAAAACGCTTTGCCATGCGTATTTGGATTGACCCGGCCAAACTGGCGGCATACCGCCTTACCGCATTGGATGTAAAAAATGCTCTTGACCGTGAAAATGTGGAATTACCTTCGGGTAAAATAACCGGAAACAATACTGAATTATCTGTGAAGACACTCGGCAATCTCATCAATGAAGAACAATTCAACAATCTGATTATTCAGAGTTCGGGAGATAACATTGTGCGTTTGAGGGATATCGGAACGGCAGTATTGGGTCCCGAAAATGATGAAACTATGCTTCGATCATCCGTTACACCGATGATCGGAATGGGACTGGTTCCACAGCCCGGTTCAAATTATCTGGAGATCTCCAATGAATTCTATAAACGTTATGAGCAAATTAAAAAGGATCTTCCTGAAGATTTCAAGACTGATATTGCCCTGGATTCTACAGTATTTATAAAACGCTCAGTAACCGAGGTAGCTGAAACAATACTGATCTCGCTGATCCTTGTAATTTTGATCATATTTATTTTTTTTCGTGACTGGAGCATTGCTTTCAGGCCTTTGATCGATATACCAGTGTCATTGATTTCCACCTTTTTTATCATGTACCTTTTTGGATTTTCAATTAATGTACTAACGCTTCTGGCAATTGTACTTGCTACAGGTTTAGTTGTGGATGACGGAATTGTAGTAACAGAAAATATTTTTAAGAAGCTCGAAGAAGGATATAGCCCTATTGAAGCTGCCATTAAGGGCTCTAACGAAATCTTTTTTGCAGTAATTTCAATATCCGTGACCCTTGCAGCCGTATTCCTTCCCGTGATATTTCTAGAAGGTTTTGTTGGCCGACTTTTCCGAGAATTCGGAGTTGTGATTGGTGCAGCAGTTTTAATATCAGCATTTGTCTCTCTCTCTCTAACACCCATGCTCAATGCCTATATGATGAAGGCAAATAAAAAGAAAACTAAATTCTATAATTGGTCTGAACCCTATTTCGAGAAAATGACCTCCGGTTATTCAGATTCGCTAAGCAGTTTCATGAAAAAACGCTGGCTTGCATTTCCAATCATCATCATTTGTATAGGACTTATCGGACTCTTTTGGACAGTTCTTCAAAAAGAGACAGCTCCATACGATGACCGTGCGGCAGTAAGTATGCAGGTAACAACGCCTGAGGGTTCTTCCTATGATTATACGGATAATTTCATTCTAGAACTTTCTAAACTGGTAGAGGACTCTATTCCTGAAAAAGAGTTTAACTTGACCGTAACTTCGCCAGGATTCAGTGGATCGGGCGCGGCAAATACCGGCTTTTTAAGAATTCGTTTGAGTGAACCAACAGAAAGGAAAACTTCACAAGCGCAAATTGCTGAAAAACTAACAAAAATTACTAAAAGCTATACAGAAGGTCGCGTATTTGTGATTCAGCAGCCTACGATTTCAGTCACAAGACGCGGTGGCTTACCGGTAAACTATATCATTCAGGCTCCTAATTTTGAAAAACTCCGCGAAAAGTTACCACTGTTTATGGAAGAAATCAGTCAGGATCCAACTTTTACCGCAACAGACGCAAACCTAAAATTCAATAAGCCTGAAATTAATATTACTATTGACAGAGAAAAGTCCAGAAACCTGGGTGTTTCGATACTAGATGTTGCTCAAACCCTGCAATTTGCACTTAGCGGGCAGCGATTTGCCTATTTCCAGATGAATGGCAGGCAATATCAGGTTATCGGTCAATATGACCGCCCAGACCGCAATGATCCTTTGGATTTGACTTCAATTTTTGTAAGAAATAACAGAGGCGAGCTAATACAACTTGACAATCTGGTAACTGTACAGGAAACAAGTACACCACCGCAATTATATCATAACAACCGATTCATGTCTGCTACAGTATCCGCAGGCCTTGCTCCGGGTAAAAGCATTGGCGATGGGATTGAAGTGATGGACAAAGCCGCTGCAAAAATTCTGGACGATTCGTTTACAACTGATCTTGGTGGGGAATCACGTGATTATAAAGAAAGTTCTTCCAACACACTATTTGCATTTGCACTTGCCTTGCTATTAGTTTACCTGATTCTTGCGGCACAGTTCGAGAGTTTCATCGATCCGTTCATTATTATTCTGACGGTGCCGATGGCTGTTGCAGGTGCCTTTCTTTCACTTTGGCTTTTCGGACAGACCTGGAATATTTTCAGCCAGATCGGTACAATCATGCTGATTGGACTAGTTACAAAGAATGGCATTTTGATTGTGGAATTTGCAAACCAATTGAAAGAGCAGGGCAAACCTTTAGGTGAAGCGATCATTGAAGCATCTGTAGCGCGTTTGAGGCCGATCTTAATGACAAGTTTGGCAATTGCCTTAGGTGCATTACCTATAGCCATGGCTTTGGGTGCCGCTGCTAAAAGTAGGATGAGTATGGGTATTGTAATTATTGGAGGAACACTCTTCTCTCTGATCCTTACACTATACGTAATCCCTGCTGTTTATTCCATGTGGTCAAAGAAACATAAACCACTTCCTAAAATAACAGGACAAGTAGAACCGCATTTGGAAGCAGAATTGACTAACGCTTAATAAATACATAAAGATCCGGCAATTTTAAGAGGCACTATCATTAGTATTTTAATATATATGAACAGGAAAAAAAATAAATTTACTATTCTATTATTTTTCACCGGCTTTTTGCACTTATCAGCCATTTATGCTCAGGAACGGCTTAACTTGGAGCAGGCCGTGCAGATAGCCTTAGAAAATAACTATGATATCAAATTGAATAAAAATGATGTTGAACAAGCAAAAAATAATGCAAACAGAGCAAATGCAGGTATGCTTCCTATCGTTACAGGAAATTTATTTACAAACCATAACGTTTCCAATACTAAACAAACACTTTCAAACGGCATAGTTCAGGAACGAAACGGCGCTAAAAATACCAACTTTGTTTATGGGCCAGAACTTAATTGGCAGGTGTTTGATGGTTTTCAGATGTTCGCAAGATACGATAGACTAAAGGAACTCGAAAATCTGGGTGAAGCAAATTTTAAATTGGCTGTTCAGACAACACTTGCTGATGTAATAAATAATTATTATGATCTGGTACAGCAACAGCAACAAATTGAAGCGTTAAGTGGCGCACTTGAAATCTCAAGAATTAGACTTCGGAATTCTGAAAGTAGGTATACTATTGGCAAAGCTGCCAAGCTCGAAGTACTTGCCGCTTCTGTCGACCTGAATACCGATACTACAAACCTTTTGAGACAAATTGACCTTTACCGAAATACAAAAATTAACCTCAATGAACTTTTGGCTAGAGATATTAATACTGATTTCACAGTTACTGACACAATTATTATTCGCAGCAGTATGATTCTTGCTGAATTGCAAAATGCTGCTTCCAAGTTAAATCCATCGTTACAATCGGCTTTAATTAATAAACGAATTTCAGAAATTAATCTCAGAGAAGTAAAGGCAAACCGGTATCCTGGAATAAACTTGAATACAGCCTATAACTTCAACCGATCAACTTCTGAACTTGGTTTTGCTAGAAATTCTGTAGGAAGGGGTCTAAATTATGGTCTCACTGCATCTGTCAATATTTTTAATGGGTATTTGCAGAAAAGAGCAGAAAAGAACGCAAGTCTTCAAATTGAGAATAATCAATTGCAATATGAAAAGTTGAATCAATCAATCACTTCACAATTAAGTTCTTTATACCAAACTTTTCAAACGAACTTGCAGCTAGTTAAACTCGAAAGGCAGAATCTGGAAGTAGCAAGGCAAAATATGGATATCACTCTTGAAAAATTCAGATTGGGGAGTGTGGCTCCACTTGAATTTAGAGAAGCTCAGCGCAACTATATTGATGCCAATGCGCGTTATACTAATGCACAATTCGAGGCCAAACTGGCGGAGGTGGCCTTACTTCAGCTGTCAGGTAGACTCAATCTCCAATAATATCCCTTTTATACTAATTCATTTGCTTAAGTGCAAAGAATTAGTAATTTTGATTTGATGATTTCCTTCAAATACAAAAGTGTATTACTGGTAGATGACAGCTACATTGACAATCTGATTAATCGAAAGATATTGGATAATGGCAATTTTGCAGAGTTTATTACCGTGATTGAATCACCTAAAGAAGCTTTTAATTACATACGGGATTTATATCTTGAGGGTAAAGAACTCCCCGAAGTCATTTTTCTGGATCTGAGGATGCCAATAATGAACGGATTTGAATTTCTTAAAGCATTAATGGATCTACCCAATCTGGGGCCTGATAAAATCAAAATTTATGTTCTTACCTCATCTCTGGATCCAAAAGATATCAGAAAAGTGAAAGAAAATCAGATGGTATCCAAGTTTATTGGAAAACCCCTTACAAGTCAAATTCTTCAGGAAATTTAATAATATGTTATTAGTTGCAGATAGCGGCTCAAGCAAAGCCGACTGGATATTAACACTTTCAGATACTGAAACTATACCTTTCAGAACAAGTGGCATCAATCCATTCTTCTTGTCAGAAAAAGACATTATTAAGATATTTCAAAATACTCCTGAAATACAACCCTATACTGATCAGGTAAGAGAAATATATTTTTTTGGAGCAGGATGCTCAAGTCCGGATCGACGTGAGCACATATCCAATGCTTTATCTAAAATATTCAAAAATGCATTTATAAGTGTTGATATTGATATTGTTGCGTCAATTTATGCCACTTCAGGAAATTCAAAGGGAATCTGTTGTATAATTGGAACAGGTTCTAATATCACCTATTTCGACGGAACTAAAATTCATCATAGCAAACATGGCCTTGGATATATTTTGGGAGACGAAGGCTCCGGAACTTGGCTAGGGAAACAATTAATTACTAGCTTTTTATATGGAACAATGCCCCGAAAGCTCTCTGATGAATTTTATTTAAAATACAAGATTGATAAAGAGTCTATTATTAAACACGTCTACCAGCAACCCTCTCCGAATTTCTATTTGGCTTCCTTCGCACCCTTTTTAAGTGAACATATCAACAGTCCATTTGTTATTCACATCCTAAAAAAGGGTTTCGGCGAATTCATAGAAATCAATATTAAATCCTACCCTGATTATAAAGATCAAGAATGTCATTTTGTGGGCTCAATTGCATATCATTTCTCTGACATACTGAAAGAGCTATGCACTGCAAACAATATTAAAGTTGGAAAAATCCTGAAACATCCTATCGAAGAATTATCCCGGTTTATTTTGAACAACGGTATTTGAAATCACACAATAATTTGCTAATTCAACACTTTATGTCACTTTATGACATCTCAGGACTATAAGATTTGGAATCCTGGTAGGCCTCTACCAAATCTTTAAGAGAGCTAACTTCAAAATCAATTCCCCACGGATTCCAAGAAATAAATCGCATGTTCGTCTGATTTTTTCTTCCTTCCAATTTTTTATTTGATATTTCCTCATAAATACCAAAATTACCCAAACTGTAGTAGTTAATTTTAACTTCTTCGCCACTCAAATTATGAGATTTAATCAATTCAAATCCCATAGTTTTGATCCAGTCTTTTATTGCGGCTATTTTACTTTTTACCATAATGATATAATTATAACAGATTCCAGTAGTCATTCTCTAAAATCAGACCAAATGTTCTTCCCTCAATCAAATAATATTGACATCATGTCGTTTAATTCCTAAAAGTGTTATTCAAAAGTCCTTTAAGCGATATTATGGTAAAATATTGCAAGCTAATGACCTAAAATAGAAGATAATATGTGGCACTTAATTTAAAAATGTAGAAAATAATGGACACCGCGCTATACATTCTTGCGCAATATTCCTCTACACAAAGCCCTGCCTTAATAAGGCATTGTGACTAATGTTACAAAAAACTATTCCTTTGCTTGCTACCTTGCAGAGATACATAAAAGAAAATAATATGGCCTTGTTGAGGTTTTTAAAATCCAATATTTATAATATATCATTTCTGCTTATTGCAGGAATTATATTCTTTAATGCAGATGCTAAAACAATTTTGATTAAGGGGCTTATGAGTACCGGGCTTTTCAATGCCGATGCTCCATCCTCAACCTTAACATTAAGCAAGTCCATTCCGGATAATCTGACTTTCAATTCACAAGACGGAGAATTGATTAGACTGTCTGATAATAAAGGCAAAGTATACTTTATCAATTTTTGGGCTACTTGGTGCCCGCCATGTCGTGCTGAGATGCCCTCCATAAATTCATTGTATTCTAAGATTAAAAACAAGGAAAAAATCAATTTCATAATGGTAGATGTTGACAATAAAATTCCATCTTCTGTTAAATACATGAAAAAACATTCCTTTGGGCTAAAAGTCTATTCAACTGAGTCGGCAATTCCTGAACATATTTTTAGCGGCTCACTTCCAACCACAGTGATTGTAGGTCCGAAAGGAGATATCGTTTATCAGCATATCGGCATGGCAGATTATGATAACGTTGAAATGCTTAATTTTTTGAACGCTTTAAGCAGGTAAAAGAATGACTAATAAAGTATTTTGAACTCCAAAGTTTAGAAATACTTATTTTTGTAATTAAATTAATCAGTAAACAACATGAAAAGTATATTCTATATCATTCTATTTTCAATATCAACAACAAGCATCAGTCTGGCTCAAACTACCCTAAATATCAATCAGACTTTAGACAAAAAAGATAACTGGACTCAAAAAGACCTGATCGAGCCATCTGCTTTGTCAGCAATTATTGCTAATCCTAAAGCTAATCAACCTCAAATATTTAACATTGGAGTAGTTGACAATATCAAGGGTGCTATAAACATGGGTGGTGTTAGTGAAAAAGAAAATCTCGGGAAGTTCAAAACTGCTTTGTCAAAATTGCCAAAAAGCACTTTCTTAGTCGTTTACTGCGGTTGCTGCCCCTTCGAAAGATGTCCAAATATCCGTCCAGCTGTAAACCTTTTAAAAACCATGGGCTTCACAAATGCTAAACTTCTTAACCTACCGACAAATCTTAAACAAAACTGGATTGATAAGGGCTTCCCAATTACGGCGAAATAAGTTTTAGAATCGGTATCCTGTTATCTGTTATCTGTTATCTGTTGTGATGAAATATTACCAATTGTCAAATTGGGTAGTCAATTGTCAAACTCAAATTTAACTTTCATTAATACCGTCATCCATGTTAACTAGTAGGCAGGCCGACGCAAGTAGGGTTCTCGCAGGAGCGACATACTCACTATCGGAATCGATTCTCAGATGAGCCAAAATCCCTAGGCACCTCGTTTATACACCTCGGGAGGGGTAGGGGAAGGATTTTTGCTGTATCCTCCCCCTACCTTCTCTCAGGCGTTTCGCGCTCCCCTCTCCGAGTCCTTTGGACCCGAAGGGGAAATGTATGATCCTGCTTCATTGTAATTGTATGTTGTCATAAATTCAATAATAAATTTTAAAACAATACTCAATTCCTAAATTTAATCTTCATCAAGACCCAACATTAGGGAATTTAGGTTAAATTTTTGCCGTAATTGTAGAATGTTTTCTACACTATCTCGGGAATCTTTTCCCCAATTACACAGTTTATACCCCTCCGCCTGTTTATATGCTTTGGCATTAGCATTGTAATGTTTAATGTTTAATTATTTGACTAATTTTTATCTTAAAAGTTAATATAATTTTCAATAACTAAGTACATTTAATACCTGTGTATTCAATTGAATTGCCCAGTAGATACGCGATTATTGAGTTGTATATCTTTCAAAGAGCAAACTGGGCTATTTTAAACATGAAAAAACAAATACTTGTTGTAGATGATGAGTTGAGCATCCTAAAACTGCTTAATTTCATACTTTCAAAAGAATACGATCTTGTGATTAAACAAAATGGCGCTGATGCGATTAGTTGGCTTGAAGATGGCAATGATCCCGACCTGATTATTTCAGATTTGGAAATGCCTTATATTGATGGTGGATCCTTTATCAGAAACCTGAAAATAAGCGGATATTATAGAGATACTCCGGTAATACTTCTTTCAGGGCTGATAACCTTGAAAAAATTGTTGAAAAAATGCCATTTCGGGCAGACTGCTTTTTTAAAAAGCCTTATAACCCTACTGAATTAAAGTTATCAATAACTGAAACACTTCTTAATCATAATGTCACAAATAAGTAAGCAAAGGGACGGGTTCAATACTGTACATCATTTGAGCCTTGCTTATATGGGAATAAATTCTACTAACTGGCTCTTAGCGGAATTACTTAACGAATTTTTTGTAAACAAACACCATAAAATTGAAGATTTCCAGGAATACCTTGATAATCAATCTATTTTAACTTTACCTGATGTAATTTTAATTGAAGCTGATACTGAAGGTGAATGCTTTAGGTTTATTCAGAAGATTAAGAAGAACATACTTTATCGTGAATTGATCATTGTTTTAATAGCGCCTGAAAAAGATAAGGCCTTAAAATAAAGTGCTTTAAAATTAAAAGTGCACGACTTTTATAGTATGCCATTTACGGTAGTGCATCTGATTGAAAGACTCCACTTTCTCGTTAAATTCAAGCTAATAAAACCACAGCTTTCTGTTCTGGAGAAGTCCGATGTTATCTACAAATTACCTAAGATAAAACGTATTTTTGTTGTCAATTTTTCCTCAATATGTCTAATTATTTTATCTCCAGTTTTAATTTTGACTGCCATATCAATACGTTTAGACTCAAAAGGAGGAATTATTTATAAGAGTAAAAGAGTAGGTACAGGTTACAACATATTTGATTTCTACAAATTCAGATCTATGCGGGTGGGAGCCGACAGCCAATTGGAAAAATTATCTGAACTAAATCTCTACAAAAACGTTCAAGACCCGAATGAAGAAAGTGACGATTCTGAAAATCGAGTAGCATTTGTAAAATTAGCTCGAGATCCAAGAATAACCCGTTTTGGATCATTCATTAGAAAAACAAGTATCGATGAATTGCCTCAACTTTTTAATGTTTTAAAAGGAGATATGTCGCTAGTTGGGAACAGGCCATTGCCACTTTATGAAGCTGAGACATTGACATCGAATGACTGATCACAGCGATTTGTGGGGCCAGCAGGGCTTACCTGTCTGTGGCAAATAAAAAGTAGAGGAAAAAGAGATATTTCTGAACGGGAACGAAAAAAATTTGATAGCTTTTAGGCGTCAAATTATTTATTCTGGTTCGATTTTTAAATCTTAATGAAGTCATTGCTTAAATCTCGATTATTCAACTAAGCTTTACTGTTTAAGCTCCCTCCTCCATATCTCATAAATAGGTGCACCATTAGAACTCAGTCCTGAATGATGCCAGTTCCCGTCAACTAATTTACCATCAAAAGAAAGTGAAGCACCCACTCTGCTATTATCGCGAGAGAAAAATTCGATATTCTCGGTATACTTTCCATTCACAAAGGTATAGGAGCCTCCTCCTGTACCAAAAAACTCATTAGTTTCAACATTGATCGCTGCCCATTGGAATTTCGTTCCGCTTAGAACTTTTAGAGTTTTGCGTGCTCTCGGCGGACTCGTAACTATCTTACCATCAGTTTTACGCCCCGACATTCGCCAAGTTCCCGCAATTTCACCTTCGCCCTTGTCGAGTAAATCCCAAATATCCTTTTTACCACTAATATCACTACTTAACTTCTTCTTGTTGTTTACAAAAAAACTACAGGTTATCGACTGTCCTATCTGGTCCTTACCAAGGGTGTTAAATTCAATTTTAGTTACCAAATTCTTGCCGGAAAAGGTATAGGTTCCTCCCCTACTTTGAATGAGTTGCTTATTCACCCTGTCAAAAATAGTATGCATAAAATATCCGTCAGATAACAATAGAACCTGTTCTAAAGTACTCTGCTGGGTTCTCCAGGCACCATTAGAAGAAGAATAATCAGAAACAATACCTGATGTAAAACTGCACACCAGAAGCAACAGTCCGACGAATAAAAATTTAATTGTCTTTAGCATGATAGTTAGATTTTACACTAAAAATAATCAAAATATTGGGATGAAGTACTTCTTTATTTTCGAAGGAAGAATGAAGAGAAATCTCATCATCAATGCTAATACCTTAAAGTAAAAAATTTACTACTTATGGGATATTATTTTCTAACAAAAACAAGTAGACTCGATCGTCGAAACGGATTCTAAAATTACATCAGGCTCTCAACAGACCTCCAGATAATCCGGAGGCTTGAAATAATCACGATTACTCCAACTCCAATAAACATCTTTTTGAGCGGTAGTTTACCGGCAAACCTTGCGGCAATTGGCGCTGCCACTACGCCCCCTATGATCAATCCTAGAATGGTCTGCCAGTGGCTTACTCCCAAAATAACAAAGAAAGTGAGCGCGCTTGCCATGGTTACAAAGAACTCAGTTAAACTAACCGAACCGATAACATATTTTGGGGTCCGTCCCTTTGAAATAAGCGTACTAGTGACCAGCGGCCCCCAGCCTCCTCCCCCGAAAGAATCAAGAAATCCTCCTGCACCTGCGAGCCATCCTGCACGTTTAACTTTTTGTACTTTTTGTTTTTCTTTGAACGCATTGGTCAATATTCTGATACCCAGAATCATCGTATACACTGAGATCACAGGCCGGATAATCTTTCCATAATTCTCCCCAACATAAGCTAGAAATACTGCCCCGATAATTGCCCCTAAAACTCCCGGAATCAGGAGCGTTTTAAACAGTTTCATATTCACATTACCAAAACGATAATGACTAAAACCCGAAGCTCCGCTTGAAAACATCTCTGCCGTATGTATACTCCCCGAGATCACCGCGGGGTTCATACCGCCTGATAATAAGAGCGTTGTAGATACCACTCCATAACCCATACCCAAAGCACCATCAACCATCTGGGCTAAAAAGCCTACAAGTAACATCCATAAAAACTTTTCATCAATTTGTGCAGACAATTCTTTACCTAAATCGATAAAAGCAGGATAAGAAACATATGAATAGACTGCATAGACAACAAAGAGTATCGCCAGACTCAATAAGGATAAATAGGCAATCCCCTTCCACCGTTTTTCTTGGGAAAATCCCCTTACTTTTACGTCATTCACTTTAATTCCTTTTATGATCTAGTGTTAATGTTGAACTTATTAATTCTTTACAAAATCTAATTTAATATAAAGTCTATGGATATAGTAGACAATTATAAACTAATTTTTCTTTTAGACCTAATTTATTTGCATTATTTCGAATAAACTGCCTATTCCAACAGATCTCTCCTCGCACAAAAATCCCCATAAATTAAAATATACTTCGCTCATCGAGATGACGCACAATGGAAAGCAGGGTTCCAATTTGCTAAT
>Ga0209702_10005191_pt1 | contig 18057 bp, 16 predicted proteins | sample FRY01_FD_187210 | JGI IMG/M metagenome (GOLD analysis project Ga0209702, IMG submission 187210) | Freshwater microbial communities from Lake Fryxell liftoff mats and glacier meltwater in Antarctica - FRY-01 (SPAdes) (version 2) | ecosystem: Environmental > Aquatic > Freshwater > Ice > Glacier...
CCTCGTTATGATGGTATTTGGCAAGGGGCAACTACAACCCGAAAGGAAATGGTAGAAAAAGTTGTTCTGATGAAACCTCAATTAGGCTTTAGGGAAGGATATATTTATAATAATATGATGTTCGTTACCGCCGGATCAGTAATGGAAGCAGTAGTTGGAAATAGCTGGGAAAATATAATCCGCACTAAATTATTTCAACCATTAGAAATGAACCAATCTTTTTTTACTCAAGATGAATGGTTGCAAACGGCTAATAAAGCGTTTGCTTATTTTGAGCCTGATAGCACAAGAAGGTTGGTGCGTAGAACTTTTGTGGGTCAAACCGATGCTCTTGGTCCAGCAGGAACTATTAAATCTACCATAAATGATATGAGTCATTGGATGATAGCTCAATTAAACAAAGGCTCATACAAGGGTAAACAGGTTTTATCAAATGCTACTATTCAACAAACTTTATTGCCAAGTAATATAGCGGATAAAGAAATGAAATGGGAAGAATTATCGAATGCTTTATATTGTTTAGGTAGAACAATACAAACCTACAAAGGATATAAATTAGCAACCCATACAGGCTCTATTGATGGATTTTATTCGAACCTTACTTTTATACCTAGTGAGCAATTGGGTATTTTTATGGTACACAACAGTATACCCGCAGGAAGTCTTCGTTCTGTTATGGCTTTGCCAGTTATTGATCATTTGCTAGAATTTAATTTAACGCCATGGAGTGAGCGCTATTATGACGATTATCAAAAAGCGAAGATTGTTGAACAAAAACAAAAAGATTCTTTAAAAGCTACTCAAGTAAAGAATACAATTCCATCTCATCTTTTAGAACAATATGCTGGGAAATATAAAAGTGTAATATATGGGGTATCAGATATTCAGTTCGAAAATGGGAAACTAATAATTGATTTTCGGGCTTCACGTTCTATGCTTACTCATTTTCATTACGATCAATTTATTTCGAACGAAGAAGGAACAGATAAGCCTGAATTCAGACTTAGTTTCTTAACCAATACTTCGGGAAAAATAGATAGGTTTACAATGCGTCCTTTTGGTGATCCAGTAAATGAGTTTATAAAGATTGACAAGTAATTATTTTGTTGAAAACAACATAAATGTATTTTTTTCTTTTGTAAGCAGAATATTTTTAATTGTAATTTATCTCCCGCTTGTAATTATAATTTTTGTAACTATTTTTTCTTCACCTGAATCATTTCTTGCTATAACAAGATAAACGCCAGTTGCAATTTTATTCCCATTATAGTCTTTTCCGTTCCAAATAGCTTGTCCACCTAAGCTTCTCGTTTGATAAACTAACCGTCCATTTAATTCAGTAATCTTAACAATTGAATTATCCGTTAATCCTTTAATAGCTATTGTGCCATTGTATCCTGCGGGGACTGGATTAGGGAAGACCAAGATATTATTAAACGATTCATTTGCATCTGTTGCAGTGCTTCTGTAACTGCATATTCCATTAAAAGTTGCAAAAAACACTTCTCCACTTTGAGGATCTATACCTATTTTTTTAATATCATTACTTAAAAGTGGACTATTAGCTGTTGTAAAATGTTGAATTAATTTCTTTCCATCTGAACTTATAAGCCATACTCCATTAAGTGTGCCTACCCATTTTTTATTGGCTCCATCAACTGCAATGCATTGAACCTGTTCACCCTTAAATAGAAACCCAGCAAATTGATCTTGTTGTATAATTGGTAAAATTGCATCACACCCACCCGAACCAAAAATATTATTATTACAATTAAATACAGCTATGCCGTCATCGGTTCCTACCCAAATACTATTGTTCTTATCTTTTGTAATGCTCAAAATATTATTACTTGGCAAATTGCCATTCCCAATTCCTTGCTTAAATAATTTCCATTGATCATCATTGGTATTGTCCACATTATTTCCATACTGGTAACAAATTAGTCCGTTATTTTTTGGGCTAATAATCCATAGTTGATTATAGTCGTCGTTTATTATTTGTGCTACAGCATTTTCTACTAGACTAAATGGGATAGAAAATGATTTCCAAGTGCCATCTGATTTTAGTAATTTTAGTGGTTGGGGAGCACCATAATTACTGATCCATAAATTATTATTAGCATCAAATGATAATCCGCTAACTCTAAAACTTTTCGGATCTCCAATGGCTGCTTGTAATAAGCTATTATTTTGCTTATAAATAGTAGTTTGAGATTCGGTTATTTGAACTAATCCACCACCATAGCTCCCAGCCCAAAGCGACTGTTTAATAGGATCTACTGCCAATGTAATAAAATCTAATGTAGTATCTAACTGTGTTGTATTTAATGCCCCTTTGCTTGTCCAACTACCATCTCCAAATTTAAATATGCCATCTCTATTATACAAATAATTCCAGGCAGTATTAACTGAGCCAGCAGCAGAAAATAAAGCTGTTTTACTAAAAGCAAATTCTCCACTAGCAATTCCCGCAGGCCCGTTGGGAATAAAACGTTCAATATCATTGGTGAATTTTGAAAGACCTCCAAATTGATCAGCTATCCAAACTGAATTGTTATCGCTAATTGCAGATTGGGGCAGAGATATTACTCCAGGCTTACTAAGCGTATTTAATATTACACCTGATGACGATAATATAACTACTCGAGCGTTGCCTGCATTATTTTTTTGACTGATATGCAATTTCTCAGACGAAATACTCGTATTAATTATTTGCCAAGATGAATCTGAATAAAATGTTTTCCAATTATTATTATTAAAAATAAATACAGTATCTCTTTTAGTAGCTACTAGTTGATTACTGATGGTTCCAACAAAATTGATAGTACCTAATGGTAATCCATTTGACCCACTCATATTAAACCAATTTGTATAATTGGCCAGATTGGATGAATTAACAACTGCTCTTTTTAAACCTTCAATTGAAGCAGCATAAAAAAAATTATTATCAGCAATTGTTGCATTAATATTCGATAATGATCCATTGTTTCCAATAATCCAACTGTCTTTAATCTCATATCTATTTAAGTCTACTAAAATAATGCCTAACCCCGTAGACAAATACGCTATTCCATTTTTACAATATATGTGATTGATTGTTTTGTTTCCAGCAACTTTACTTTGTAGTATATCAGAAATATTTCTAACTATACTTCCTTTGAGAATATCTAGATTGCTGTTTTTATAAGCGATTATTAATTGTTTAGTTGTTTCGTCCCAACCAATTGCATTTATACCAATATCATTTAATCCATTTATTTTACTATATCTGGTAATTTCTCCTTTATTGTCAATTGAAAAGAGGTTAGTTTTTGTTGCGCAATAAAGTTCATTTCCTTTAACTACCTGTATGGTATTTTGGTAGTTTAGATGTTCTCTCCAACTACCTATCGGAATTTGTGCGTCAGAAGAGTTTATGCTCAGTAATACGCAGATGAAAGTATAGGAAATGATTTGCCGAAACATGCAATAAAGTTAACAATATAAATAAGTATTAAACTGTTGCAATTCCATGTTTAATTGCAAAAACAACTAACCCAACTCGTGTATTTATCTCCAATTTTCTAAATAGATTATCTCTATGGGAATCAATCGTTCTTACGCTTATAAACATTTCTTTAGCTATTTCTTTATAGCTTTTATCGAGGCAAAGCCATTGTAAAAATTGAACCTCACTTTCATTTATATTTAGTAATTTGGAAGTATCCATCTCATCTATTTCTTCATTGGTAATATAATTAACCAACTTATCTCTTACCAACTCATTTACATAAAACTCATTGTTTTTAATTGCTTCCATTGCTTGTTTTAAAATTGAAGGCTTACTTTCTTTCAAAATATACCCTTTAACTCCATTTCTAAGCATTCTAATAATTGCCATATCATTAGATAGCATGCTCAAAACAAGCACTTTGATAATCGGAATTTCAGTCTTAATCCAAAGTGCAGTTTCATACCCATCCATTAAGGGCATAGTAATATCCAATAATACAATATCAGGAGGATTATTTTGGTCTAGTTTTTGGATAAATTCCTTGCCATTTCCTGCTTCAAAAATTACCTTAAAATCTGGGAATGTGTTGATCAAACCTGCAAGCCCTGATCTAAGCATTTCATGGTCGTCTACTAAAGCCACTGTTGTCATATTATTGACTCTTAAATTTTAAAATAATGGTTGTTCCAACATCAATAGTACTCATTATTTCTACAGTACTGTTAATCATTTTTGCACGTGTGTAAATATTGTGTAAACCAATGCCTTGTTTTTCTTGTTTTATAATCGAGAGATCAAATCCAACGCCGTTATTTTCAATTGAAACAGCTATATCATCATTTTCTTTTGTAATAAATATATTGATATGATTTGCTGACGCATGTTTTAGTATGTTATTAATTATTTCTTGAATAATTCTAAAGAGTATTATATCATTTCCATGGATAAGACCATCAATTTCATCTGAAGGAATAGACTCAAATTTAGTGGTATACTTGCCAGTTCTTTCAATATTGTGAAGTAGTTGACGAATAGATTCACTTAAACCAATCTGGTGAAATCTATTGTTTTTTAATGTATGACTTATTTCTCTTAAATCACTGAATGCCTTTCCTAATAATTCATCAATGAGCTCAATTTGGGACTCTACATTATCTTTGGTAATTTGGTTGTTATTTATTTTTGCGAGAAATAAAATTTGTCCAATATTGTCATGTATTTCAGATGCTATGTAGGCTAGTGGTTGATCTTGAATTTCTATTTGAGTTTTAAGCATTGTTTGCTCAAAACGATTTTTCATTTCTTCTTTTTTTTTTGATTCTTTCTTTGTCTTCGCAAAAATTAAAACAACAACACCAATAAGAATGCACCTAAAAGTACAAAAAAAATAGTTGCTATAATAATTGTTATTAGTATGTCTTGCTGTTTCTCTGGCATAAATTAAATGCAAAAATAAAGGCTGAATATAGTACTACATTTAAGCTCTGATTGATAATTCCATAAATTTTTCCTTCTACTTGCATATCATATGTTCTGAGATATTCAAATAATACGTTAATGATAACTGACCCTAAGTAGAACACTAGCAGGCCTGTACATACCCAAAAAAAAGGCTGCCTTGTTAAATTGGTATCTAAAAATTCTGGCAATAAAGATTCATAGAAAAAAAGCAACAAAAAGTAACGATGAAAAACGAACCTAGTAAAAATGTATATGAGTGAAAGTTATTCATTCCTTGATAGCAGTATAGATTAATACAAACTGCAATTACATACAATGGCATAAAGATTATGGCCAATTTTTTGAAAATCGGTTTCCTAAATTGTTTGTAAAAAAGGAACGAATAAAAAATGAATTCAAAAGTGGTAAAAACATTAAATAATAAATAATTCCTGATACCATGCCCAATCATCCACAACCCTGTAAGTTCAACAACGAGTGTTACTAACAAGAATGGCAGAAAGTACTTAAGATCAGTATTTTTTAGTTTTTTATACAGGAATAAACACACTAAAAAAATGCTGGCTTGCACCAGCAGATAGAAATTAGTTAAAATCTATGGAGATAATTTTTGGAAAGGTAGTAAAAAACTACGGCCAGATAGTACCATGATTGAAATAGTTAGATTTACCATCGTCTTCTGTTGATTGACTCCTTATATTACCAGATGAACTATTATTATTATTTTTTCCCATGAAAAACACAGTAATTCTACCTATGTCTTCTTTGTTTACAGCGGTTTTTGCATCGTAAACCCCAAAACTTACATGAACACTGTCAGATTTGTATTTCTCTTTTAACTGTAGCAAATAGTTACTCATGTCATTTACTGCAAAAGCAAAATATTCGGTACCATTTTTGGTTTTATAGGCTTGGTTAAAAGTTTCCGCCATACGCTCAGCAGTTTCTTTTGAAATTAGTCCCCTAATATTAGTGCCATTAACAGCTTGAGACGATATTTTCGACTCATCTCTTCCACTATTTGCCGATTCATCAGCAGGTTCCTGTTCTTTTTGGCATGATGAGAATGTGAAGGCTGCAGCAATTAAACCTGCGGCAACAAACTTGAAATTTAAAAACTTTCTCATAGATATTTATTTATTGGTTAATCAATCAGATTTTCTTCAACGTAAAATACATCAAATGGGATAGTGATAGAACTTTTTAAATACAAGTTTCAAAAAAATTATATATATAATTAGCTGAAAATAAATTATATGTGTATGTCACTACAAAAAATACGGTGAAATCCACACACCATTTATTAGGAGTTTTTCTATTTTTTATTAAGTAAGTATATAAATGAACTGCTGTATTTAAATATTATTGGTAAATATATCGCTGTATGCTGCGTTTATTTATCCACCAAATAAGCAGTAATAATAAAGCAGCAAAACCGATAGTGTAGCCAGATATTAACCTATCTATATATATGTGCTGTATTTCAAGTACTTTAAATAAAAAGTATTGCAAAAAACAAATAGCTGTAACAGCCCCCGAAACTAGCCAAATATTAATAGGGAAGAATCGCTTAATTAAAAATTTACCCAATTGCGTAGGAGAAGCACCTAAAATTATTAATAGCGTTATCTCTTCTTTACAAGAAGCTATTGTGATTTGAATGAATAAAGTAAAAACAAGTAACGCAAATGCCAATAATAATCCACCAGTAATACCAGCGATATACACTACAGTGTCAACTACTTTTCTATACTTGCTGAATCTTGTTTTATCAGCGTCTGTTGTTAAATGATGCTTTTTTAAATATTCAGATAGTAAAGGACTCCCAGGGTCTTTTGTTTTGATAATTACTCTTGAAACTGTTTTTGTGGTATCTAAACTAAATTGTTGATTTCCCCAATTCAAAAATTCTTCTGGCACAATCATCGAAGAAATTCGATCGCTAAATCCAACAATCTTAGCATTATATGAAGTTGATCCTGTTTTAGTATGAGTAGAAACTTTAAACACAATCATTTTTACAATGTCTGGTGTTAATTGAGGTAGATCTTGTGAAAGTGAAAATTGGAAATTATAGAAATCCAAAAATAATGTAGGTATAATAATAGGTACATAAGGTGATTGCTCACTCCAATTCCAAACAGTCCCATTCACATCAACAAATTCTTTGGGTACACTTTCAAATGATATATCTGTATAAAATGGAAATCTTTTACTATTACTTTCTATACTTGCTTTAAATTTACTTGGACTTAGTTCTCCTACAGCCTCAGTAAATGGTTGCAGCTGAATATCTTTTATAATTGAATCTTCTATTGAGGTTTTACCTAGTGTTGCATCAGTTAATATCTTATTGATTACTAAAAAGTTTGCTATACTATCTTTATTGTTTTTATTATTTAGTAAATCGTGATAATTAATTTGTAATTGAATAGAAGTAAGTAATAAAAAAATTGCAACAGATAAACCAACTAATGCCGATATCTTTTTTGAACGGCCAACTCCATCACGTATAATTTTTTTTAAAATAAAATCGAGCTTATTCATTTATAAAATCAATTTTCTTGAATAAGTAAATAAATCATCATCTTCAAGATCTGTAATGATTAACGCAGCGTTCCTCTTTATACATTCTTGAGCAATTAATTTGGCAGCTATTGCTTTATTGTTATTATCTAAATGGCTAAAAGGCTCATCCATTAAAAGCAAAGTAAATGGTTGTATTAGCGCTCTAATAATGCTGATTCTTTGTTGTTCGCCATAACTACAAATGGCTGCTTTTTGCGATAATATATTTGATATACCTAGCACTTCAGCCATTTCAATAATTTTATCGGACTCATAGTATGGCTTCTGCAATACCCTTTTTAGTTCAATATTTTCGAAAGCAGTCAAGTGGGGAAATAACCGAAGATCCTGAAAAATAACACTCATTTTTATTTGACGAATGCTGGCTAATTCATTAATCGACATGTTCTTAATGTTTATGCCGTCCAATAGTATCGCCCCATCATAGTCTGATCTAATGCCATACAACATGTGCATTAAAGTTGTTTTGCCAGTTCCACTTGGCGCAGTTATTTTAATCCATTCCTCTGTACTAACAAGTATTTGATTATTCCAAACGGAGGATTCTTTTTTAGATAACCTATCCCTCAAAGGGATAGGCATTAAATGATTGAGTTCTAACATATAATAACATTAGTTCGCTCTAATAACAGCAGGTATTCCAGATGGGAACATTTTTTCTTCAGCTTCTCTTTCTCTCTTAGCTTGTTGACGAACATCAACTGCAATATTGGTAAATAAACTTACTAATGTTACCAAACTGTTTTGTTTTTCATTCTGCATCCTTAGCTCTACAACTGATTTTATAGATTCAGAAGAATAATTTTCTGAACTACCAATTATATCTTTAATAGTTTTTTTTGCAGTGGTTAGTGAATTATAATAATTATTGGTTGAATCTTTTATAAAACTATTGAGTGTGTTTGCAACATCAAAGTAAATAATAGTTGATTTTCCTTTAAAATAATCTAAAGCATCTTGATTAATTACAGACTTTTTAATTTTACTAATATATTCTGTATAGATACTTGAATCGCTAGCTATTATAAAGTTTTGATCATTAGCAACTAAGTATAACCCCATTGTTTTAATTAAATCACCACCTCTATATTCATCTCCCTTTTTTTGAACTGTGCCCATTTCAACTGCTTTATCCATCAGCTTTTTAAAATTCTCTTTTTTGCCAATAGGTATATTCATGATCATTTTGCCTATTCTTTTTTGTGGATCATTTGCACTAAATCCAAGATCTGAAACAATTACAGCAATATCTCCTTTTAATGCTCCATATAAGTCGCCACTGCTAATTCCCGACTTCTTTAAAAATTCATTTAATAAACCTTCTACTTCCAATTGCTTTAGTGTACCCTCAAAAATTGATGGATTAAAGGAGGCCATCATTATAGCATTAATGTTTTGTGAAGGATAGTTTTCTAATAAAGAAAGATTAACGGTTGGTCCGGCATATTTAGATAGTATGCCACTAAGCATCGGGTTGGTAAATACAGTTGATTTTGCTATTATTTTTCCATTCTCGAATGATAAAGTTGCCGCTAAATAATTGCCATTTACTAATTCGTCTAACTTAGGCAATTGCAATGGCATGCCAGTTAAATTACCAAGTATGTTATTAGTACTACTAAAAACATATCCTTCCGATTTTGTTTTAAACATTTCACTGAATCCCTTTACAGAAATAATTGATTCATCTTCTGATTGAGTAAATAATTTTGTTACTTCTGCAAGCATTTCTTTATTACTATTTCCTTTTTCAGGAATAATAAATTTCATTTTTATTGAATCGTAATATGGCCTTACTGGATGATTATAGAACATAGCGATGATATGTTCTTTATCCCATGCCAGTAACATATTGTCTTTATTATCTAAATAGCTAAAATCCTTTTCTTTTTGAATATTTTTATTATTTGAATAATCACTCGTTTTTATAAATGATGATAATTTGCTTGAATCTGAAATACTTGCAAGCACATTCATTATAGTAATATCAGTATTATCGGCAGCCTTTTTTCTAACTACAAAAAAATGAATTTTTTCTTTCCAGTTAATTCCAGCATTTACTCGCAAGTCGTCAATAATTTTTCGATCTCTTTTGCCATTACTGTCTTTTTCAAAAATTTTACTGAGTATGGTGTCAATGGTAATCCCATCTTCTTTTAACTTGTCTCTTAATGAATATGCGTCTAGCGAAACTACCGCTAAAGCGTCTTTAGGTATAAGTCGAGCCTCTTTTGGCGCATTGTTTTTACATGAAACTAGTGCACTGGTTAATAAAACTAGTACTAGTAAATATTGAATACTCTTTTTCATAACTTAAATAATTATTATGAAGTTAACTTAACATGTAATAAATGCAGTTATTTATTGATACACCTATAATATTGCCTGATAAATGGCTTCCTGAATGTTTGGACGAATATTTAACTGACCCATTTTATTGTTATTTCTGGTTGGGGTAACTCTATTTGATAAAAATATATAGATCAATTGCTTTTCAGGATCAACCCAAACACTAGTGCCAGTAAAGCCAGTATGGCCAAATGTACCAAGTGAAACCGATTTTGAAGGATAAGGCTCTTTTCTTGTAGTATTGTCTCTTTCTGGTTTATCAAATCCCAAACCCCTTCTACTCACATCACTATTGTAGCTAGTAAATAACTCAACTGTTTCTTTTTTTAAGTAAGATGCGCCATTTAAAGCTCCTCCATTTAATAGCATTTGATATAATTGAGCAAGATCATATGCATTACTAAATAAACCAGCATGACCAGCAACGCCGCCAAATAAAGAAGCCCCTTCATCGTGTACATCTCCTCTAATGAGTTGTTGACGAAAATGCTTTTCTTCTTCAGTAGGTACAATGGTAGAAATTGGATATTGATCTCTTGGTTTAAATCCGGTAGTTGTCATAAAAAGTGGTTGGTAAAAAGTTTTTTGAGCATAGTCGTTCAACGGCATTCCACTCACTGCTTCCACAATTTTTCCTAAAAAAATAAAATCATTATCACTATAAACGTATTTACCTGCGGGGGTTAATTTGCTTTTAAGTATTCTTTTATACAAAGTGTCTTGCCAATCGTTTCTCAGATAAATACCTTCAGCAACTCTGCTCGAAAATTTACTAGTTGAAACTGTTGAAAAATAAGCTGGTTTTGGATTTCCAGTGGCAGTATCAATCAATTCCCGATAAAATGGAATGAAAGGATTTAATCCTGCTTGATGCAATAAAATATCTTTTATTTTTAAACCTGCCTTATCAGAACCTTGTACCCAAGGTAAATAATCGCCAATAGTTTTATCCAAACTAATTTTCCCTTCTTCATATAATTTCATAATAGAAACTGTAGTGGCAGAAACTTTAGTTACAGAAGCAAGGTCGTAAATCATTGAAGAATTAATTACTTCTTGCTGATCAAAATTGGTGTAACCAAATGCTTTGTGGTAAGCGATCTTTCCATTCTTTGCTACTAATACTACGCAACCGGGGAAAGCGCCTTTTGTAATTGCATCTTTGGCAATTGAATCTATTTTCTCCAACTTACTACTATTCAATCCAACATCCTCGGGTTTAGTAATAGGGAAATAATTATTATAAACAGTAGTACTTCCAAACTTTAAATTTGGAGCAACTGTTACTGGTAGTATTCCTTTTGGTTGATTAGAACCAACTAATACATCAAATGCCGCAAGTTGCGTAATATCATCATCTTCATAGCAAGCAATTAAATTATTTGCATTGCTGCAATTGCTTATTGCGTATGGGTTTCCAAAGAATAGAGTTATTGTTTTATTACCTTGCAATTGATTTAATAAAAAAACTGTTGAATTATTTAATCCGAAATTATTAGCAGGTCTTCTGCTGTAATTATGCAATCCAAGTACGATGGCATCATAATTTTTTGCTATTAAAGTATTAATTAAAGTAACTGCTGCATTGCTATCGGATTGATCAGCAGGAATGATGTTTGCTGATTGATCATCCATCAATTGTTTTCCTATTGATGGCTTTGCACCAAACTGATAAATATCTGCATTTAATACTTGTTGAAATTTAGTAGCGATTGTATTTTTTCCGGCAGCTCCAATAGAAATATATGCTATTTTCTTATTGCCACTTAATGGGAATGCTTCACTATTATTTTTTCGTAATAATGTTATTGCATTTTTACTTAATAAAGCTCTGATTCGATTGGTTTGTACATTTAGGTCGTTCACTATATTGCTTGTATCAATGGTTTGTAGCTTGTTTAAACCTAAATGGTATTTTGCGAGTAATACTTTTTTTACCCTCTCATTAATATCATCCCAATTTAATCTACCATCATTAATTGCCGCGGTTACTTTTTCAATAGTGCCAGGAACATCACCTGGTAAACACAACATATCATTACCTGCAATAAGTGCTTGCACTGAAGCTTCTCCCGCAGGGAAAAATTTTGTGATTCCTTTCATTTCTAATGCATCTGTAAATGTTAGCCCTTTAAAACCAAGCTCTGTTTTTAATAAATCAGTTACATTTTTTCTAGATAATGTTGTAGCAAGATTTGTGGTTGTATCAATTGCAGGAATGTATAAATGGGCAATCATCATACTGCCAATCCCCGCTTTTATTAATTCCCTAAATGGATAAAGTTCTAAAGAATCTAGTTGAGTTCTTGTTTTGTTTATAACGGGTAAGTCGTAGTGACTATCTACTACAACATCACCGTGACCGGGAAAATGTTTCCCTGTAGCCATCACACCAACCTCTTGCATCCCTTTCATATACGCAGTTCCGTATAAAGCAACTTTGTATTTGTCTTCTCCAAAACTACGGTCATTAATTACCGGATTCATTGGATTATTATTAATATCAATGTCTGGTGCGTAGTTTACTTGAATGCCTAATCGCTTACATTGTTCTCCTACAGCTTTGCCAAATTCATGAATTAAACTAGCATCATTTACTGCACCCATCATTAACTGACGAGGATAATTAATAACACTGTCTAATCTCATGCCCAAACCCCATTCTCCATCAATGCTAATCATTAAAGGAGTTTTGGCTATTGATTGATATTGATTAGTTAAAACTGCCTGACGAACTGGCCCACCCTGAAAAAAACACAAACCTCCCACGTTGTAAGTCGTTATTAAATTACTTACTTCGGCTATATGAGCATCACCTAAATTACTATGAGCCCTAATAATCATTAGTTGCGCAATTCTTTGATCTTTGCTTAGTTTTCTAAATTGCTTTTTTACCCATTTTTTTGCAGCAGGCGTTTGCTCAAAAAATTGTTGGGCTTTAATTGATGTAACACTGAAGGATATTAGTAAAACAACGACAATCCATTTTTTCATATTTGTGCAATTTGGTTGCACAAGTTAAGGAATTGGAGGCTGTTTAATTCAACGATAAGCGCTTAATTACTATGCTTCTCCTGCTTCTTCTGCAAGCTTTGCTTCAATATTATTTTCTTTAAGAATAGCAAACCATTTTACCATTTTCTTCATATCGCTCGCATATACACGGTCGAAATCCATATCGGGATATACTTTCAGAAAATAGGCTTTTACAGCAACAGCGTCTTTTTCGGAAGGTTTTATTTCAGCACTTGTTTCCATTGCTTTAAAAATGTCTACTAAGTTCACATTTTCACGAATGGTAAATATTTCAATACTCTCTAAATGAGAGAAATTATGTACACGACTGCTTACAAACTTAGTTGTTTTGTCTTCCAAAGACCTTAAAATAGCACCATCATTCTTGCTACTCACTAATTCAAATAAACCGCTCATGCCGGTAACAGAAATCAAATTATTATACTCCATATTCATCTAATTGAGGTGCAAAGTAAAGGAAATTGTACTATTGAATAGCCATTTATGTTAATGTACTTAATACACTGGCTAATCGCTCTTGAATTGCAGAATAGGAGGTATAACCCTTAGATAATAGGTGGAACTTAGATTCTCCCAATTGCAGCAACACGCAAGGGAATCCGGTTACTTGTAACTGCTTTACCAATGAAAACTCATAGTAAGCCTGTTCTTTGTATTGTTCACTGCGTAATTTTTCGTAAAAAGACTCAGGTTGAATGCTATATTTTTCTAATAAGTGTCTGTATGCTTCATCATCTGTTAAATCTCTACCATCTTGGTAGAGCGCATTTTGTAAATCTCCTGCAAATTCAACTTGCTTTTCTGGATATATTTCCTTGAAAATACATAAGGCTATTGCGGGTTTTTCGGAATTGGGGTACCAATCACTTAAATCGGAGTGCTGAATATGCCATAGGTAATCGGTCCCAAATTTAACCCCAGTATGGTCTTCCACCGTTTTATAGGCATTTAAAATATATCCCGCAGTAACACTAATATGGGTATGGGTTTCTGGCAAAACCATTCCGCCCGACAATACATCTATCTGTAATTGCGGGTTTTCAACTGCAATTTGTTTAATTACATTACTAAAACCATAACACCAGCCACAATATGCATCATAACAGTAAAATAAAATTGGTTTCATTAAACAAAGTTAAATTCAAATTTGTAAGGATGAATGTAGATTTTACAATGTTGATATAAGATTTTAACTTTGCTCGAATCTCTCGAGACCTTAGTTAATGATTGATTTTTTTTATTAATTGCTAAATTGATATAATATGCCTGGTTTTGAACTTTTTGGAGCTGAAGAAAGAAAAGAAGTAAATGATGTTTTGGAAACAGGCATCTTAATGAGATATGGGTTTGATGGGCCTCGCAAAGGAATTTGGAAAGCCCAGGAATTAGAAAAAGCCATAACAGAAACTTTTGGCTGCAAATATGCGCAACTTACTTCTAGCGGCACTGGTGCTTTAACCACTGCAATGTTTGCTTTAGGTATTGGAGCAGGAGATGAAGTTATTATGCCAGCTTTTACTTTTGTTGCAAGCTTCGAAGCTATTCTAAGTATTGGAGCTATTCCAGTTTTAGTAGAAATAGATGAAACACTTACTTTAAATCCTTCGGCTGTTCGTAAAGCTATCACTTCAAAAACTAAATGCATAATGCCTGTGCATATGTGCGGCAGTATGGCCGATTTAGATGCATTATTAGCAATATGTTCAGAACATAATTTAATATTATTAGAAGATGCTTGTCAGAGTATTGGCGGAACTTATAAAGGAAAAGCTTTGGGAACTATTGGTGATGCTGGAACTTTTTCTTTTGATTTTGTAAAAATGATTACTTGTGCAGAAGGTGGTGTTGTAATGACCAATAACAAAGATGTTTACACTAAATCTGATGGGTATACCGATCATGGGCACGATCATTTGGGGGTTGATAGAGGCGCAGATCTTCATCCATTTATTGGATATAATTTTCGAATTAGTGAGTTACATGCTGCTGTTGGTTTAGCTCAAATAAGAAAGCTAGATACTTTTCTTTCTCTACAGAAAAAAAATAATTTAGCACTACGTTCCCACTTAGAACAAATTCCTGAAATTAGTTTTCGTGTAATACCAGAAGGTGGTGTTGATAGTTGTAGTTTCTTAAGTTGGTTCTTACCTTCTACAGAATTAATGCAAGCAGTTGTTGCAGAAATGAAAGAACAAGGAATATTAGCAGGAAACTTTTATTGGTTCGCTAATAATTGGCATTATATCAGCAAATGGGATCATCTTAAAAACAGTACAACTTTAAGTAGAATTAGTAAGGAACAAGAAACTGCATTACTGCAATTAAAAACAACTCAGTTCCCTGAGAGTGATGCTATAATGGGCCGTTGTTTGAGTACCGCTATTAGCTTAGTGTGGACCGATGAGCAAATAAAAGACAAGGGAGAAAAAATGGTTGCAGCAATTAATAAAGTATTAGCGAAGGAAATGGTTCATTAGCTTTTTGTCACCCTGAGCTTGTCGAACGGCGGCATTAAGGGTTGCGGGATGCGCGTTACGGGTTGTGGGTTTCGTTATTTCGAACAAAGAGAGAAATGTCATTTATTTTATCGATTAAAATTATATTTTCTTTTCAATGTCAACTTTTTATTTTCAACAACCCCAAAAAAAATCCTCTATTCTACAAAATAATTTGTGGGCATTATGGATTTCATTGGCAATATTCAAGTTGATCACTTGGTTTGATACTTCTAATAAATTGGATTTATTGATAACTGTGTGTTTTTTACTCGCAGGTGCTTTTAGCTTTTTCAGAAAGAAAAAACAAATTAAATCCTACATAACTATTCATCAAAATGGAATTGAATGGACAGATCCTACAAATATTGAAACAGGTGATTTACCTAATCCTGTTTTAATTGAATGGACTAAAATTATAAGGATAAAGTTTGAAGATGATGGGGTAAGTTTATACCAAGAAAGCAGCTTTAATAATTTCATCTCCTTTAAAAAACTAGTTGATTCGGATAGAATTGCTTGTGTCAATGAAATTGCCGAGTATGCTAAACAACATGTAGTTGAATTTATAAATAAGTAATGCTTATTGCTTTTGTGCTTTTGATTTTCCTTCAAGTTGATCTACATAATCTATACTCCCTAATCTAAATCGGAAAGGAACTTTTGTAACTTTTTCTAGTTGTAATTCTTTTTTACAAAAGAAGGCCAAATTATGCGTGTAAAAATCAGAAGAAATTATTTTGATAGGCATATTCCTTAAGCTATCTATCCGCTGTTGAGTGGGCGACGAAAATTTTTGTAATTGCTGGGCATTCACAAAATGTCCCGACATTAACAATAAAATCACAAACAAATAAATTTTTTTCCTTTGATTCATCCTACAAAATGTATGTAAATTTACACAGTTATATGTTAACAATATGTCACTGAGTCAATCTTTTCAACAAAAAATGCTTCAAAAACTGTCTCCTCAGCAGATTCAGTTAATGAAACTATTGCAAGTACCCACTGCTAATTTGGAGGAAAGAATTAAAGAAGAGTTAGAAGAAAATCCTGCTTTGGAGCAAAGCGAAGACGGTCATGAAGATGAGTATACCGACGAATTAAAAGATGAGTTTGATAGTGTTAATGAAGAAGATGCAGAGCCAGATGGAAGCGAAGACGATTATGACAATGTGGATATTAGTGAATATGTAGTAGATGATGATGGAGAAATTGCAGATTATAAAACAAGAGATGATAATTATCCTGAGATGGATGATCAAAAAGTAATACCGATTAAAGTAGAAACAAGTTTTCATGAGCTTGTTTTAAATCAACTCGGGATGCTAGAATTAGATGAAAGAAACTATAAAATTGCCGAACAGATTGTTGGAAGCTTAGATGATGATGGATATTTACGGAGAGAATTATCGTCAATAGCAGATGATTTAGCATTTAGGCAAAGTTTAGTGATAGACGAAAAAGAAATCGCTGCAATAATTCAACAAATACAACAATTTGATCCCCCTGGTATTGCAGCTCGCGACTTGCAAGAATGTTTATTATTACAACTAAAAAGAAAAACAGCAGAGGGACAGTCAGTTGAATTGGCTTTACTAATTCTCAGTAAATATTTTGAAGAGTTTACTAAGAAACATTACGAAAAAATTCAACGTAGTTTGAATTTATCGGATGAACAGATTAAAGAAGTAATTAATCAAATAATTAAGCTAAACCCTAAACCAGGAGGCAATATGGGTGAAATGAATAAGGCAGAAACCTATATTGTTCCAGACTTTTTTGTAATTAATAATAACGGTCAACTCGAACTTACACTGAATGCTAAGAACGCACCAGATTTGCGAATTAGTGATGGTTACCGCGATATGCTAAAAGATTACGAGAAAGGAAGTAAGAAAGACAAGCGGCAAAAAGAAGCAGTACTTTTTATCAAGCAAAAAATAGATTCAGCTAAATGGTTCATTGATATGATTAAGCAAAGGCAGGATACCTTGATAGGAACAATGGGTGCAATTATGAAACACCAGCAAGATTTTTTTCTAACTGGTGACGAAACCACTATGCATCCAATGATTTTAAAAGATATTGCCGAATTAACTTTCTTAGATATTTCAACAGTAAGTAGAGTGGCCAATAGCAAATTTGTTCAAACTGAATTTGGAACATATCGACTCAAATTTTTCTTTAGTGAATCATTAAGTACCGATAGTGGTGAAGAGGTAAGTACAAGGGAAGTTAAAAAAATATTGAGTGATATTATTGAGGAAGAAGATAAACGAAAGCCGCTAAGCGATGAAGTGCTTACAGATATGCTTCAAGAAAAAGGATATAATATTGCACGCAGAACAGTGGCTAAATACCGCGAACAATTAAATGTACCAGTTGCAAGACTACGAAAAGAACTTTAACTATTGTCGCCTTATTTACCCCTGGCTGTCACCCTGAGATCCTGAGCTTGTCGAAGGGTTTATAATGCCCAATGCCTAATGCCCAATGCCCAATGCCTAATGCCTAATGCCCAATGACCAACCACTAATGCCCAATGCCCAATGACTAATGCCCAATTAAATTCTACCCATTCGCCCAATAGATTATTATTAATAATCGGCAAGCTATTGTCATATATTTTTC
>Ga0209702_10005194_pt1 | contig 18033 bp, 26 predicted proteins | sample FRY01_FD_187210 | JGI IMG/M metagenome (GOLD analysis project Ga0209702, IMG submission 187210) | Freshwater microbial communities from Lake Fryxell liftoff mats and glacier meltwater in Antarctica - FRY-01 (SPAdes) (version 2) | ecosystem: Environmental > Aquatic > Freshwater > Ice > Glacier...
TTGCGGGTTTTCTTGAGGTTGAGATCGAGGTGCAAGGCGGTTTGTTTCATGCTATGTATTTTATAGCAATATCAGGTTTTCGGCAAGGACTTATTGCACAAAAGTCACGGAGTTTTGCAGAGTTTCCCTAGGTACGCAATCGCCTCCTGGGGACGTTGGTCTGTTGAGGGACAATGGGTCTGGAAATGGAAAGACTGGATTGATCGAGGATTCATAGAGCGCTTTTCGGTGACGCCAGCAACGAATTCCATGCAATTATTGAAAGAATCCAGATGACTTTTTTCAAGCAACTGGGCGCGGTGTTTCAGGCCACAGATCGAGGTCAATAATGGGTCAACTGTTTCAACTGGCGTGTTCCCGCCGCATCGTCATCAACGCCTTAAAAATCGCCTTGGTCGTCGGAACGGTGCTTAACATCATCAATCAGGGAAGCGTCTTCATGGAAAATGCTGGTATATCCTGGATCCAGGTGCTGTTGAACTATCTGGTTCCCTACTCGGTTGCAAGTTACAGCGCCGCCAAAAATCAAATGACAAACCAGGATGGTGAATGATGAAGCAAACATCTACCGGCAAGAAAAATGGTGACGCTGACGAAGCATCGGTACTGACCGATACCGAATATCTCGAGGCCTTGCGCCGTCAGATGCATAAATTCGCCACGCTACAGCTCTCGGACAGTCATCTGGCCGAAGACGCGGTGCAAGAGGCCTTGATGGGGGCGCTCAAAAATGCCAAGTCCTTCACTGGCCGTGCCGCGCTTAAAACATGGGTCTTTGCCATCCTGAAAAACAAAATTGCTGATGTGCTGCGGCAAAAGCAGCGCCTGGTGTATGCCAGCAGCTTGATGCATGAAGACGAAGAGAGCGAGGATTTTTCTGACCTCTTCAATGTCAAGGGATTCTGGCAAGCCGACGAGCGCCCCGCTACCTGGGGCAACCCGCAAGACGCACTGCATCAAGGCCAGTTCTGGAAAGTGTTTGAAATCTGCCTGGAAAACCTGCCCGGCAAACAGGGGCGCGTATTCATGATGAAAGAGTTTGTTGAGTTGGATGCGAACGAAATTTGTACTGAGGTCAACATCACGGTCAGCAACCTGAATGTGCTGCTGCACCGTGCCCGGCTGCGCCTGCGCGAATGTCTTGAAAACCGTTGGTTTACGCAAGGAGGTCAAGCATGCTGAATTGCAAAGAGGTCACCCGATTGATCTCCGAGTCACAAGAGCGCAAGTTATCGCTGCTTGAAAAAATGCCCCTGAAATTTCACCTCATGATGTGTTCCGGCTGCAAGAATTTCAGCCAGCAAGTTCCATTTTTAAGTCAGGCCATGCGTGCCTTCGCCAAATGGAAGGGCAACGAACCGTGATGCGAACGTTTAATCGTTATCCTCTCGCCACTGAAGCGCATGAAAGTCAAAGCCTGTTTCAATCGTTGGTTTGATCACCTGAAAGTACGGTGATACATCAAAGTCACGCGGCGCGAACAGGCTGTGGTGTCGTACCCGTAGCACCTCGTTCACACAAGCGGGACAATCAGCGCGATCGGCGTTTTCAAACTCGGTAATGGGCAAGATGGGGTAGCGAATCGATTGAAATGCTTGCGCCACCAATGTCGAGCAGATGGCGCGTGTCGGGTCACCGCTCCCCAGCGACAGCATGCGGCGACGAAATCTCAAGGGCACGGGCGGCGTAGGAAACAGATAGCGCGCCAAGTCAATGACGTTGCGCAGATCGTATTGGCTCCCCAGTCGATTGATGACGTAGGAAGTCACTTTTCGGCAATCTTCGTCGGTCAGCCCAACCGGTCTGCAGACCCGGGTGTGCAGACCACCCAATGCATCCAGTCCAATGCTGCGCACACCCTCGACGGTGTCGGCTTCAATCAGGCTGTGCTGCGGATTGCCACCCGATTCGGCGAGATGATCACCAACGAACAGCGCTGCGTGAGACCAGGTGGACTGCGTCAGGTACTTGATGGCGGTACTGACCCGACTGTTGCCCTCGACCAGCACAACGTCGCCAGGTCGCAGCAGTTCCCGCAAAACCTCCGGATGGGTCGGTGGTGCAGCGCTGTGAACATGGACCTCGCGCGCCAGATAACGGGCCAGATGTCGACCCAACCAAGACAGCGTGGTATTCATCTGCCAGGCCCTGACGCAAGGTCGACGTCATTCATCAGATCATCGCCTTCAGGCTGCATATCCAGGTCAGCGCCGAACATTCTTAACGTCGCCATTGGCTCCTCTACATTGCGACAGTTGCCGCACATGGCAAGGTGGACCTGCAGGCGCACGCGATCCGTCAGGCCTAGCGGCTCATCCATCGCCATCGAGAGTAGCTCCCCGACCTTGCGGCATGAATAAAGGAACTTCATGCGACGCTCCGCACGGAATGGCCATGGCTCGTCATGCACTGACGCAGACCTGTGCGCGCACGGTGCAGGATCATTCGGCAGTTGTCGGAGGTCAGGCAGAGACGCTCACAGATCTTCGGGGTCTCAAACCCCAGCCACTCTCGCATCATGAAGACGCGTCCGGCTTGGGCAGTCGCCCTGGGTTCGCACCGGGCTCGTATGACAAAGGGCTGCTGTTCATGGGGTGAGCCTTGGATGGTAGGAAGATCGAGGGCTTGCGCGACGCATGGCCCAGCTTTTTTGTTAGTCGTGGCATCACTCCATTTCTTACATCGATTGTCGGGGCTGATTTGACCTTCGGTCCGGCCCACTCTGGCCGGACCATTCGCATTGATGGGTCGATGATGGCAAGTACCGCAGGAAGCGCGGCGCGCCGTCATTGCGCTCATGCGCCGATGCGGCAAAAGCGACTGCGGCCAAGGTGGCAACAGCCAGCATGGAAGTTTGCGTGAGAAAGTTTCGACGGGGAGGAACTGCGCGTTCGTGTCCACCTAGCGCTACCTTGCTTGGACATCGACAGGTCAACTTTATCGGGACAACCGGAACGTACAATCGCCATTTGTACTAAATTGAATACCATTCGTATCGTTATTTGGTGAAATCATGGACAAACTAGCGAGCCTACTGACGCACTTTTCAATGAGCGCCGGCGTGTTTTACACCGGCAATATCTGTGGCATTCACGACTTTGCGCAAGACAAACTGCGTGGTCATATCCACCTGATCAAGAGTGGCGCAGTGCAGGTGATCGGTGTGCAGGGGGCGGTGCTTCAAATCGCAGAGCCAACTTTGTTGTTTCTGCCCCGGCCAGACACACACAGACTGATTACCGATGACTCGGCTGGTGCCAATGTCGTCTGCGCTACGGTTCAGTTTGGTGGAGGTGGTAACAACCCCATTACAGACTCGCTTCCCGGTGTGGTGTTGCTCAAGCTCTCTGAGTTGTCCGGCATTGACGCCATCTTGGGGCTCATGTTTGACGAAGCATTTTCAGAGCAATGTGGCCGCCAAGCGGTGTTGGACCGCCTGTGCGAAGTTCTGATGATCCGATTGCTGCGTTATTGCATCGACAAAGGGCTGACCCAAGGCGGTACATTGGCGGGTCTGGCAGACCCTCGTCTGGCCAAAGCGTTGATCGCTATCCAGGACAACCCTGCTCTTGAATGGAGTCTGACAAGCATGGCCGAACTGGCCGGTATGTCACGCGCACGATTTGCGGTCAAGTTTCGTGAGGTCACTGGTGAAACACCGGCTGACTATCTGGCGTCCTGGCGCATCATGACAGCCCAAAGGCTGCTCAAGCGCGGCCAGCAGCTCAAAACTGTGGCCTACGATGTTGGCTACGGAAGTGCCAGTGCTTTAGCCCGTGCCTTTGTTCGCAAGTTGGGACACTCTCCTACCGAGTGGCTTAACGGCGAACACCATTCACTGTAAGAAATCCTGCTCTCCAACGACTAAAGCTACATGGGACCGTACCAAAAACCCGTCTCAAATGAAAAGCCAAGGAACAAGCAACCATGACCCAAGCACTCGTAGGTGTTATCGGAGGCAGCGGCCTCTACCAGATGGATGCGCTCCAAGATGCGCAGGAACACCTAATGAGCACGCCGTTTGGTGCCCCGTCAGATGTACTGGTGACCGGACGGGTGCACGGTGTGCCGGTGGTATTTGTCGCCCGGCATGCTCGTGGCCACCGTTTGCTACCCTCCGAGGTGCCGTACCGCGCCAACATCTACGCGCTGAAACAGTTGGGCGTGCGCTATGTGCTGTCGGTGTCGGCCGTGGGCTCTTTGCGCGAAGATTTCAAGCCGCTCGATATGGTACTGCCGGATCAGTTCATTGATCTGACCAAGCGCCGCGAAAGCACTTTTTTTGGAGAGGGCGCTGTAGCCCATGTGTCGATGGCGCAGCCAGTGTGCCAACTGACGGCTGAAGTGCTTGCGCGAGCGGTGCGCAAGGTGCTCGCCACCGAAGGAACGCCAGCCAGCGACAGCATCTCCTTGCACCAACGCGGCACTTATGTGTGCATCGAAGGTCCTCAGTTTTCCAGTCAGGCCGAATCCCACTGGTATCGCAGCATGGGCGCCGGGGTGATCGGTATGACCAATATGCCGGAAGCAAAATTGGCCCGCGAGGCGCAAATGGCTTACACCACGCTGGCCATGGTGACAGACTTTGACTGCTGGCACCCGCGTGAAGCGCATGTCACGGCCAACATGGCGCTGGCCAATCTGTTGCAAAATGCGGACCGTGCCCAAGCGGTGATCGCCGAGACCATCCGTTTACTGGGTTCTGAGCGGCCGGTGAGTGAGGCCCACACCGCGCTACAAAACGCACTGGTGACCCAGCCTGATGCCATGGCACCTGAGGTGCGTGAGCGACTGGCCGCGCTGTTGGCCTGATCCTTCTTCTGACATTTTATTTTTACCGGAACATCCCCCATGCATGACACCTTGCCCCTGCTGGTAAAAACCAGTTTCCCCGCCATCAACCGCGCTCGCCTTGACACCTTGCAGGTCAATCTTGGCTACAAGTGCAATCAAAGCTGCCTGCACTGCCACGTCAACGCCGGGCCGAATCGCACCGAGATGATGGACGCAGCCATGCTTGCGCTGATCCCGCAGGTCCTGACCGCACGTGACATCGCTACGCTCGACCTGACCGGCGGCGCCCCCGAGTTGAATGAGGGTTTTCGTTCCCTGGTGCGTGCAGCGCGCTTGCTTGGCGTGCGGGTCATCGACCGCTGCAACCTGACCATCCTGTTTGAGCCAGGGCAGGAGGACTTGGCGCAGTTTCTGGCAGACCAAAAGGTTGAAGTGGTTGCCTCCATGCCCTGCTATTCGGCTGCCAACGTTGACAAACAACGCGGTGATGGTGTGTTCGACAAAAGTATTGCCGCGCTTCAAAAACTCAACGCGTTGGGCTATGGCCTACCCGGTTCAGAACTGAAACTGAACTTGGTTTACAACCCGCAAGGCCCATCGCTGCCCCCGGACCAGCAACAGTTGCAGGCAGACTACAAGCGTGAATTGTTGACCCATTTCGGCATTGTTTTCCACGAGTTGTTCGTTGTGACCAATATGCCGATACAACGCTTTGGTTCGACCTTGGTATCCAAGGGCACGTTCCATACCTACATGGATCTGCTTCAAAACAGTTTTCAGCAAGCGAACCTGATGGGCGTCATGTGCCGCAGCCTCGTGAGTGTGGATTGGCAAGGCTGGTTGTCGGATTGCGATTTCAACCAGCAATTAGGCCTGCCACTGGGAACCACAGGTGTTCGCCGCCATTTGCGCGACCTTCTGAAAATCAGCCTTGAGGGTCAAGCAATCCGCGTGGCTGGTCACTGCTTTGGATGCACTGCAGGGCAGGGCAGCAGTTGCGGCGGCGCCCTGGAGCAGGACACCTCTTGCGCGATATCCATTTAGAGCCAATTCCGTCATGAAGAGGCCTACTTTATCCATTGTTATGCCTGTTTTGAACGAGGTCGAGGGCATCGCGGCGGCATTGGAGCCACTGGCTCCGCTCCTTGCGCGTGGCGCAGAGCTGATTATCGCCGATGGCGGGAGTTCGGATGGCACGATGGCGTGGGCCCAAGTGATTACAAAAATTTCTGGCGCAACGTTGATCTCGACTCCGCGAGGTCGTGCGTTGCAAATGAACGCTGGCGCACATCAGGCCACGGCTGACGTGCTGCTGTTTTTGCACGTAGACTCTGTTTTGCCTCCTGATGCCGATGCACTGATTGCAAAAGCGTTGGCTGACCGTGCATCTGTTTGGGGGCGCTTTGACGTACGCATCGGAGGTCAATCGCAGCTCTTACCGATGGTCGCCGCATTCATGAACCTACGCTCTCGTTGGTCGGGAATAGCGACCGGCGATCAGGCTATTTTCATGACCAGAAATGCCTTCGATCAACTGGGCGGCTTCCCGATTCAGCCATTGATGGAAGACATTGAAATGTCAAAGCGCCTGCTCAAACTCTCGCGACCAGCTTGTCTCGGTGACAAGGTTTTGACTTCCGGTAGGCGCTGGGATAGTCGTGGCGCTTGGCGAACCATCGCTTTGATGTGGCGACTCAGGTTTGCTTATTGGCGTGGCGTTTCCGCTGAACGCTTGGCAGAGCAATACCGATGATGGCCTCTCCCAACGCTCCCAACACTGGCCATGGCGCGAGAGTTGTAGTCTTTGCAAAGGCCCCTCAACCGGGCGTTGCCAAGACCCGGCTAATTCCGGCTTTGGGGGCGCAAGGCGCAGCATCACTGGCACGGCGAATGCTGACGCACGCATTGGAGCAAGCCCTGGCTGCCAAGTTGGGGCCGGTAGAGTTGTGCATGAGCCCTGGCCCCGAAGACCCTTTGTGGGCTGACGTTGCCATCCCCGACAGCATAGAGCGCAGCGCGCAAGGTGATGGTGATCTGGGTCAGCGCATGGCCCGTGCAGTCGAGCGTGTTAGTGCAAGCCATGGCGAAAACGCAATTCTTGTTGGGACAGACTGTCCGTCCCTCAGCGTAGCCCGATTGACAGAAGCTGCCCGAATGCTTGCGCAGCATGATGTGGTCATCTTGCCAGCCAGCGATGGCGGCTACGTTCTGATTGGCATGAAGACACCCTGTCCTGAGATTTTTACCAATATGCCATGGAGCACGTCTGCTGTGGCTGCATTGACGCTTGCGCGTCTGTCAAAACTTGGCATGCGGGTCTGGCAAGGCCAAACGCTGCATGACATCGATGAGCCCGCCGACTTGGTGCATCTGCCCGCCACGTTGCTACATGAAGACTTGAAATACCTCTACCAGGAACAGGTGATTGGTGCGCCACATGAGTGAAGTTCCGGGCCGATCCTGCCCGCTGGCCTACCGCTACGGTGCTGCCGCGCTGGCCGCTGCACCCGCCGTATCCGCCGAGACGCTGTATGTGGTGGGTGGACTGTACGGCAACCCGTTTGCGCTTGATGCAGTCGAGGCTATGGCGGCACAGGAAAAATCGGCGACGACCATTTGCTTTAACGGTGATTTCAACTGGTTCAACGTCGATGAAGCGGCGTTTTTGTCGATCAACCAGCGGGTGTTGGCGCATCACGCCATTGCCGGGAATGTCGAGTTTGAGTTGTGCAGCGCCATGATGGATGCGGGGTGTGGCTGCGCCTATCCGGAAAATGTCGATCAAAGCCTTGTGGAGCGCTCCAACCGGATTCATGCGCGTTTGAAGTTGACGGCGCAAAAGTTTCCAGAGATGCTGGTCAGCTTGTCTTCACTGCCATTGTTTGCCAGGTTTTCTGTGGGAGGGGCGCAAATCGGTGTGGTACATGGCGATGCCCATTCGCTGTCTGGCTGGCTATTCGATGCGGTAGAGCTGGACCTGGATGCCAATCGTGACACGATTGTTCAGGCTTTTTCCGCCGCCAACGTCAGCATCTTTGCCAGCACGCACACCTGTCTGCCTGCCACCCGGCGCTTCCAGCTTAAAGATGGGATCGGCGTCGTTGCGAACAATGGCGCTGCGGGCATGCCAAATTTTCAGGCGCAACGCACCGGGCTGCTCACCCGGATCAGCGTTGATCCGTCACCACATGCTTCGGTTTACGGCATGAAGTATGGTGATGTCAACATTGACGCCATCGCCATTGGCTACGACGACATCCGTTGGCGTGAGGCGTTTCTGCGTAACTGGCCCGAAGGGTCTGACGCGCATACTTCCTACTGGAAAAGAATGGAAGATGGGCCAAACCACCAAGTCACTCAAGCGCATGCAACGTAAGAAGTCTGCCCAATCGTCTCGACTTGGAAACGACGGGTACGAAGAATGAGATGTTCAGTCTCCGCCAAAAGGTCGGTTTTCAATACCATGGCTACACCTGCGACGGTGGCTCGAAACTGCGACCACCAAGACGTCAGGACAATATATTGGAGTTACCCCCATGTCTGCCAAACCGTTTATCAAATCCTTGCAAGCCATTGACCACGCCACAGCCCAGGGCGCCCAAAAAGAGATCCTCGACGTCGCCCTTAAGCAGGTCGGGTTCATTCCCAATATGTACGCCAACATGGCCAATGTGCCGGGCATACTGAGCACCTATTTGCAGGGTTATGATTTTTTTCGCAAGCAATCGGGTTTCACGTCGACCGAGCAGGAGGTCGTGTTTCTTGCCGTCAGTCAGTACAACGGCTGCGACTATTGCACAGCTGCCCACAGCATGATTGCCGACAAAATGTCGGGGGTGCCAGCCGACGTGTTGCAAGCCATCCGCGCAGGTACCGCCATCCCAAATGCCAAACTGGCTGCTTTGGCGGCCATGACGGTCGAAATGGTTGCCAAACATGGCCAGCCGGACCACGTCGTCGTCAAGGCATTCCTGGATGCAGGGTACACAGAGAGCCACCTACTCAACATTGTGCTGGCCGCTGCCGTCAAGGTGCTTAGCAACTACAGCAACCAGGCTTTTGGCACCACGGTGGATGAAAAATTCGCAGCCTACAAGGTCGCTTGAGGCGGCGGCTGATTGAACACAAACCAAGGACCTCACATGGACATCAAGGCCATCACATTTGATACCGGCGGCACAATCCTGGACTGGCACAGCAGTCTGTTCAACGCCTTTGAGCGGGCTGGTCATCGCGTCAACATCAGTCGCGACTGGCATGCTTTGACAAATGCTTACCGGCGCCAGGCCATGGAAGGTATTGTGGGGCAGGTTCAGCCCGCCTTCAACATGGACGATGTCCATCGCACGGCACTGGATGAAGTCCTGGCGAGTCATGGCCTCGACCTATTTTCGCAACAAGACCGTTGGGAGATTTTCAACGCTTGGCGGGAACTGTCCGCCTGGCCAGACTTTCCTTCGGCACTGGCACAGTTGAAAGAGAAATTTCCGGTCATTTCTTTCACTATGCTGCCGCTCTCGATGGTGTTGGAGGTTTCGCGGCGCAACGACCTGGATTGGGATGCCGTGATTTCGTGCGAAATGATCGGCACCTATAAGCCACACCCTGAAGCCTATTTGACGGTCGCCAAATGGCTGGGCCTGGAGCCCTCGCAAATCCTGATGGTGGCCTGCCACAACTTTGACCTGAACGCGGCAAGGTCCTGCGGCTTCAGGACCGCATTCATCAGAAGACCCGCTGAATGGGGCCCTGAAGGCCCGCCGGATCCGGTTGCTAATCCAGATTGCGATTTCATTGAAGATAATTTTGAAGGACTGCTGCAGCGTTTGGGAAATCGAAAGGGTGCCTGACAGTCAAGTTGCCTAAAAAACTTTGCATTGGCAATCCGCAAAGTGTAAGAAGTCTGGCATCTCACACGACTAAGTAGCAGGGCAAGTTTCGCCCTGGCACTCACGATTGATAAGGAAAACCCCATGAACTCCAATCCGTCCCCCGTCCGTTCTGCGATTCTGGCTTCCATTGTCGGTATCGCCTGCGGCAGCCCCATGGCTTTTGCGCAGAGCCCTTGTTCGGCGAAAAACCCCTGTGCACCACGTAAAGTAAACAAAGGACCTTGCACCGCCAAGAGCCCCTGCGCAGCCAAGAATCCTTGTGCGGCAAAAAATCCCTGCGCCGCCAAAAACCCCTGCGCCGCTGGCGGCAGGTTTGACCCCAAGCTGGTGACACGCCCCGCTGGCACGCGACTGGCCACGGGCAACCATGCTGAATTGTTTGCGCTGGGTAAAAAGCTCTATTCCGACCCCAAAATCGGTAGCAACGGTTTGTCGTGCAATTCCTGCCACGTGGGTGGCGCATCGTTTGCCAATACCTTTGCCAAACCTTATCCGCATTTTGTTCAGATGGCCAGTGACCAGGCGCAGATGAAACGGATTGCGCTCGATGAAATGGTGCAGCTATGTGTGGTGACCCCCATGGCTGGTAAGCCGCTGGCATGGGACTCGCGTGAACTTGCCGCCCTGACCGCCTACACCGCAGAGGTGCAGAAGACCTTTAAACCCAAAGCAGGTACTGCTGCCAACCCGTGTGCGGCCAAGAATCCTTGCGCCGCGAAAAACCCTTGTGCCGCCAAAAATCCATGCGCTGCCAAGAAATAACCCTATTGAGAAGGCATCGAGTAGCGCTCATCATCCTGGCTCTGAGCGCGTCGCCTGCTTTCGCGCAAGAGCCAACCATCGTGGCCTTCACGCAGACCGGGTGCCAGTTTCTGGAGAGCGAAAACAATGTGGATCATGGTTTTCGCACCACCAAAGCCCAGGACTGCGAAGCCATCAACGCCCGCACCGGCAGGCAACGTCTCAGTAAAGCAAAAGTAATCTCGCTCAAGCCGGGAAAATACGTGTTTCGTATTGCCAACAGGGATGTGCCTTATGAACTTGGTTTTTGGCTACGCAGCGCTTCTGCTTTGAAGCGTGCATTCTTGCCGAGCGTCTCTGGCGGCGGGCTGTTGCCGGGCAAGGTGCAGGACTACGCCATTACCCTGACGCCTGGTGAGTATGTGTATTCGTGTCCGCTCAACCCGACACCCGACTATGTTCTGATGGTTCACTGAAATCGGTCAATCAAAAGGGAGATTTGCGTCAAGAAATAGAAATTCAACACGTTTTCTTCAATGGTGACTGTAATGAAACCAACAAGTCACACGACTAACTCACAGGGCACGACTCGCCCTAGCATCCAAACTACCCCAGGAAAACATCCCATGAACTTCAAATCCAATTCCATCCGCTCAGCCATCTTGTCTTCTGTTGCTGCCATGGCTTTCGCCAGCCCAGCCGCTTTTGCGCAAAATCCATGTTCCGCCAAGAGCCCTTGTGCACCACGTAAAGTAGCCAAAGGACCTTGTGGTGCCAAGAACCCCTGCGCCGCGAAGAACCCGTGTGCTGCAAAAAATCCTTGCGCTGCTACCAGCACCGCAAAAAAAGCCAAGAAGATGAACCCCTGCGCTGCCAAGAATCCGTGCGCCGCCAAGAATCCCTGTGCGGCTAAGAACCCGTGCGCAGCCAAGAAGTAAAGCTCAAACACGCCGAACTGCTGGCCATGCAGGCAGCGGGGCAGGAGATATTGAACTGCTACCGTGTGCTGGCCAAAGCGGAGCGCAACATTGTGGGCGAGGTGTTGCGCGGGGAGGCTGAGTTCACTGAACTCAATCACTACCCCGATGCCGATGTGTTTGATCGCGACACCCAGTCGCAGTATTACTACCACGCGCACCGGGGGCTTGACGGCGAGCACGGTCACTTTCACACCTTCATTCGCCCGCCGGGCATGCCCGAGGGCATGCTGCCGATCAGCTACACGCCCAGCGAGCCCTGGCCAGAAGGCAGTGCAGCACTGTCACACCTGATTGGCATTTCAATGGATGCCTGGGGCTTTCCCATTGGGTTGTTCACCACTAACCGTTGGGTCACTGACGAAGCGTGGTACCGCGCTGACGATGTGATGAGCTTGCTGGAGCGCTTTGAGGTAGACCACGCAGCACCATCCTGGCCGGTCAACCGATGGATCAGCGCCATGTTTGTGCTGTTTCGACCGCAGATGCGCACGCTGCTGCAAGAGCGCGATGTGGTTGTGGCTGCATGGGTGGCGCAACACCCCGATGCCGATGTTTTTGAAGACCGCGCGCTGGAGATCACCAGCGCGGTTCGGATATCGGTGCCAGAGCAGATCGCCGTAGTAGCGGCCATGCTGGCCGATGACGCACCGGCCTGAGCTTTGTCCTCACGGCATCGTTTTCCTTATCTGTGTTCAAACCCAAGGAAATCAGCCATGTCGCAAGCCGCCATTTTTCTCAAAACCCTGACCGTTGCCACCCTCATGTGGTCCACACAAGCTACATTCGCGGCCAATGCCGCCATTGCCACAGACACCGCCTTGCCGGGCACGGTGACCTTAAGCAGCCCGCATGACTTCAGGACGCTTGGCGCGCGGCTCGAAGCTGCCATCAGGGCACAAAAAATGGGCTTGGTGGCGCAAGCCAGTGCCAGCGCGGGTGCGGCCGGGCGCGGCGTAAAAATCCCAGGTAACGCGGTACTGATGCTTTTTCGCAATGACTACGCGGTGCGCATGCTCAAAGCCAGTGTCAACGCCGGTATTGAAGCGCCAATCCGTATGTATCTGACCGAAAACCCCGACGGCACGGCCAGCCTGAGTTACCGCGCACCGAGTGCCATTTTTGCACCGTATCACAACGCCGAGTTGGATGCCATGGCCCAAGAACTCGACCCAATTTTTAAGCGCATCGCTCATGATGCCGTAGGCCCTTAAATTCATGGCGAGCGTACGCTGGAGCAGCCGAGCGGGTTCGCCAGGCACCGTGCAGGTTCAGACCCTGGTGCTGGGTCTGCTACTTGCCACGCTGGTGGCGCTACAGCGGCTTGATGTCGGCTGGCGACCGATGGTGCTGTGGTTGCTGGGCCTATTGCTGGGCGTGACGCTTTACCATGCCTCATTCGGTTTTGCCAGTGCTTACCGACGCATGTTTGTGGCACGCGACATGCGTGGCGTGCAAGCGCAACTGCTGTTGCTCGCGCTGACCACGCTGCTGTTTGCGCCCGTGTTGGCGCAAGGCTCGGCACTGGGGCAGGCGGTCGGTGGGGCCTGGGCACCGGTCGGCCTGTCGGTGGCAGTCGGTGCATTTTTGTTTGGTGTGGGCATGCAGTTGGCCGGCGGCTGTGGTTCGGGCACGCTCTACACCGTAGGCGGTGGCAACGGGCGCATGCTGGTGGTGCTGGTGGCCGCCTGCGCCGGGTCGTTCTGGGCCAGTCTGCACATGGGGTGGTGGCAACAATTGCCCTCGCATGAGGCGGTGGTGCTGGCCGATGTAATGGGCTGGCAAACGGCGCTGGCGGTTCAACTGTTTGTTTTAGGCCTGTTGGCGTTGCTGCTGCTGCGAATGGCACGCACCCCAAGCGCTGGCGCAGCCAACACGGGAGCATCCCGCCGCACTTGGACAAAGCTGCTTTCCGGCCCCTGGCCCACAGTGGTCGCAGCGGTTGTGTTGGCGCTGGGCAATGTTGGCACCTTGCTGATGGCCGGGCATCCATGGTCGATCACCTGGGGCTTCACACTGTGGGGCGCCAAAGCCGCTCAGTGGCTGGGCTGGCAGGCTGTCAGCAGCGGGTTCTGGCAAGGTGACTTTCAAAGTGGCGCACTTGCGGGTGGTGTGCTGGACGACACCACATCGATGATGGATCTGGCGATCATGCTGGGAGCCGGCTGTGCCGCCGCGCTGGCCGGGCGCTTTGCCCCGCGCTGGGACTTTGCCTGGCGCTCACTGGCCGCCGCACTGATCGGTGGCCTGATGATTGGCTACGGCTCGCGCATAGCCTATGGCTGCAATATTGGTGCGTTCGTTTCAGGTGTGGCCTCAGGCAGTTTGCATGGCTGGCTGTGGATAGCTGCGGCGCTGCCGGGCTCGTGGTTGGGCGTGCAGCTGCGACCACGCTTTGGCCTGCTGAACTGAGCGGAAAAGGGACACATGATGACTGCCGAGATTGAATCAATGCCGCCGCCCTCAGGTCACGCCGCAGAGCAACTCCGGTCGGCCGAATTCGCTGAATTGCGCCCCAGGCTGATACGTCATGCCCGCTTGTTGGTGCTGGATACCAGCGTAGCCGAAGATATGGTTCAGGAAACCTTGCTGACCGTGTTTGAGCAGCGACAGCAACACAGTGGCGCTGCCAACTTGCGCACCTGGGCGACGGCGATTCTTAAAAATAAGGTTGCCGACTGGTACCGCTCGCCCAAACGTACGCGCGTGGTTTCAATTGAAGTGGATGCGCCAGACTCTGGTGATCCGCTGGATAACTTGTATACCGCGCAGGGTGAACATGCCGCACCGGTTCAGGTTTGGCAACAACCCGATGCCGCGCTTGAACGCCAACAGCTCAAGCAGGTGCTGGATCAGTGTGTGGAGCGATTAGCCACTTTACAGGCTACCGTATTCATGATGCGCGAATGGCTCGGTTTTGAAGCCAACGAGGTGGCTCTTCGTTTGGGCATCAGTGCGGAAAACTGCCGCATGTTGTTGCACCGATCCCGCTTGAGCTTGCGGGGCTGTCTGCAAGTGCGTTGGTATGGAAAGGGGCGCGCATGAATCTCATGTACTCGTGTAAAAAAGTGGCCGAGCTGTTGCTCTTGTCACAGGATGAACCGCTTGGCATCTTGCAACGGGCGAAATTGAAGACGCATCTGCTGCTCTGCGGCAACTGTCGAATTTTTGATGCTCAGCTGCACACGATTCGCGACCTGGTCAAGGATCCGGATTTGCTTGACGACTCGATCGCAGAGCACCATCGGCAACCCAAAAAATGACCTTATTCCAAAAATTGTTGTCACGGATTGAGGGCGCATTGCGACTAACAAGGGGACGGAAGAGACAAACATTGCGCCTCGCCGCCACATCTCAACTTTCAACAATTTAAGGAATACATCATGAAAACCTCTTACACCGCAACCATCGCGCTGGCACTCGTTACCCTGGCCGCTGGTCAAGTCATGGCCGCCGGCACGCCAGTCCCGGCAACTCGTGACCAGGTCCGCGCTGAGCTGGTGCAAGCGCAACTCAACGGTGACATCGCAGCCAACAACGAGAGCGGTCTGAAGCTCAACGAACTGTTCCCGGGCAACTACCCGTTGAAACCCGCAGTGCAGGGTAAAACCGTGGCGCAGGTGCGGGCCGAGCTGGTGCAAGCGCAACTCAGCGGTGACATCGTAGCCAACAACGAGAGCGGCCTGAAGCTCAACGAACTGTTCCCGGGCAACTACCCGTTGAAACCCGCAGTGCAGGGTAAAACCGTGGCGCAGGTGCGGGCCGAACTGCTGCAAGCGCAACTCAACGGTGATATCGTAGCCAACAACGAGAGCGGCCTGAAGCTCAACGAACTGTTCCCGGGCAACTACCCGTTGAAACCCCGCAGTGCAGGGTAAAACCGTGGCGCAGGTGCGAGCTGAGTAGTTGCAAGCGCAACTCAGCGGCGACATCGTAGCCAACAACGAGAGGGCTACAAAGTCAATGAACTTTTCTCGAATGCAAATTAGGTCAGGACTGTCAACTGAACGCCAATGCCAAGTTCATCTTGTGAGGCAAAGAATGACTGAATCACGGCTCAAGGAGCCACTTGAAAACGGTCTACCCACAAGCGGCATCGCTTGTGGGTAGACCGTTTTTTTAATTGACATCGCACCCATGTTGCTAAGCTTTGTACTGGTTTTTATGATCGGCTTTGCGGCACACCGCGCCAGTTTATGCACCGTGCGCGCAGTCATGCAGTGGGTTGACGAGCGCCAAACCAGCATTCTGGTGAGTTTTACCAAGGCAGTGGCCTGGGCCTGCTGGCTGGCCGGCGTTTTTGTTTTGTTGGGTCTGCCATTCAAAGACCTGCCACTGGCGCACAGCGTTTGGTGGCTCAGCGTGGTGGGTGGTTTTCTGTTTGGCATAGGAGCCGCCATTAACGGCGGCTGTTCTTTGTCAACACTGCAAAAGCTGGCTGATGGCGATGCCAGCTTGCTGCTGACGCTGGCCGCCTTCGTGTTGGGGGTGGCGCTTGCTGTGACGACCGAGAGCCACTGGCTGAGCCTGACATTGCAGCCCCAAACCCTGTGGTGGGTGACATTGCCGGCTCCTTTGCAATGGAGTCTGGTGGCCGTGCTCACGCTGTGGGCGGCGCGCGAACTGACCCAGTTGTGGCGCAGTCGAGCCCGTGACCAAACTGCCTGGCAGCGCTTGCTGGCACCGCGTTACTCTTTGGCTTTCAGCGCCATGCTGCTGGGCGTGTTCAGTGGCTTGCTGTTTTTGCTGGAAGGAATGTGGACCTATACCAACTACCTGCGTGCGCAAACTTCGGCGCTACAAATCCATACCGCTGCACCCGGCTTGTGGCGTGCGGTGCTGCTGGGGGCGCTTTTTTTGGGCATGCTGGCTTCGTCATTGCAACGCCGCTCGTACCAGCGGCGCGCGTTGCTGCGGCATAACGGGTATCGACGTTTCTTCGGCGGCCTGTTGATGGGCGCCGGCAGTGCCCTGGTGCCCGGCGGCAATGACACGCTGCTGCTGGTGCTGATTCCCACCTTGTCACTGCAAGCGCTGGCCAGTTACCTGGCATTGCTGGCGGGTGTTGCCAGCGTCATGCAGCTGATGCGGCGGACTTGATGCTGCAAACCCGCATCGATACTGGCTTTGCAGGCGATGCGTTCTGAATTAACCGGACACTACTGGTCTTACCCATGAAGTTAAATCGTTTATCGATCAACACAGCAACCAAAGCAGCTTGCGGTGTCAAGGAACAGGCATGAATCCAGTCATCTGGTGCTTACTCCGGTCATTTATCTATGCACGCAGGGGCCGCACATGCCGCCCGCCAACCTATCGGCTCTGGTGTGGTATTTTGCCTATGGCTCCAACATGAATGAGAGGCTGTTCCGCGAGCGACGCCACATGACGCCGATTGAAACCCGGATTGGCGTGCTATACCGTTTGCCACTTCGGAAATTCGCCCGTCTCGATAACAGTGAAGACAAGCAATATAGTTATTTGTGGACTGACATTGAAGATCAAGCGGGCAACCGCCTGCCTGCAGTTACCTATCGGGTGCGACGCTCCCTTGGAGCGCAAGGCAAGCCCGGAAAGCAGTATATTGACGCTTCCAATATTTTGACTTGGTTTCTATTCTAGAAATGCGCCTATACCGTTTTTGGTATCAAATGGTTATTCAGGAACTCTCACGCTATATGTCATGAAGTTGCAGGCACCGTAAAAGGTGCGGTCGTCAAGTGCTGCCGCAATACTCTTGTTCCATGACAGCACATCGGCTCCTGTGGTAAAACCACCAGCAATCGCGAGAGGTCCAAAGTTTTCAGCCCAAGCCGGAAAAAAAGTACCTGTCCCTGTTTCCAGAGCCATCTCCCCAAATACTTCTTCTATTTCCAATCCAAACTGTTTCAGGAGGTTTGGCATTTCGTGCATTACGTAGGGGCTTTGGCAGATCGCATCCAAATATTGTTTTGGCATATTCCTATCAAGTTCAGCATTACCAGAGCCAAATGCGATAGAAGAGAAATCCGCATCGTGAATGACTAATCGCCCGCCTTGTCGGACAAGTCGCTTCATTTCCCTGACCAAGGCGGTTGGCTCAGCAACGTGGCTGAATACGGTGTGAAGTTGCCCCCTTAGACCGGACATATTATTGTTCAGTCAAAGGAGTCAAAGATGAATCAAAGACGAGGGGCGTATACGCCTCAATTCCGCCAGCAGATGGTCGAATTGGTAGGGATTGGGCGCAAGCCCATTGAGCTTGCCAAGGAATTCGGTTGTCATGAAAGCAGCATCAGCGCCTGGGCACGTCAGGCCCAAGCCGATGCCCTTGGTGGTGGCAAGCCCGATGCACCGCTGACCACTGCCGAACGACAAGAGCTGGCCCAACTACGTCGCCAGGTGCGCCAGGTCACTCAAGAGCGCGACATCCTTGCAAAGGCTACGGCCTGGTTTGCCAACAAGGACAACGTAGTAGACAAGACATCTACGCGCTGATTCAGGCAAACCAGGCCGCCTTACCTAGTCGGGCCTGCAATATTCAAATCAGGCGAACGCAATGGCCGAAGCCGGCGCCGACCAAGTCAATCTAGCCGCAATAGACCGCATCAATGCGGCCACGCGTTGAGCATACGTTGATTTGACCTTCT
>Ga0209702_10005195_pt1 | contig 18029 bp, 14 predicted proteins | sample FRY01_FD_187210 | JGI IMG/M metagenome (GOLD analysis project Ga0209702, IMG submission 187210) | Freshwater microbial communities from Lake Fryxell liftoff mats and glacier meltwater in Antarctica - FRY-01 (SPAdes) (version 2) | ecosystem: Environmental > Aquatic > Freshwater > Ice > Glacier...
TGCGCGGCCAGCAGCGATTGCATGATCAGCGTGGTTTTGCGTCGATCATGGCGATCAGACAGCGCCCCAGCCCAGGCGCCTAACAACAACATCGGCAAGAACTGCAGCGCCACATTAATACCCAGGTCGGTAGCGCTGCCAGTCAGGCGGTACAACAGAAACGATGTGGCGGTTAACTGCAACCATGTTCCAGTGTTCGATAGCAACAGCCCGATAAAAAATAATTTGGCGTTATAGTGGCGCAGCGAGCGAAACGTGCCGCCATTTGCGCCCTGCTCGTCGCCGTCTGCAGGTAGTGCCGAAAACTCAGTCATCTATCTTGAGTACCGAGATAAACACGCCGCCTAGTACCTCTACCCTGCCGATCGACTTCATCTTCTTCTTGCCTCTTTTTGTTTCTCTGAGGTTCCCAGAAAAAGTAGACACTGATTTATGCAGCCTGATTGGCTGCGGTCAATGCTATCTCATATTTGATTGGGCTGGTTTGGATGCGCGGCCTCAACCTTGTATTCCGTGCTGAATCTCGTACGTTAAAGAGGACTACAGGTAGTATTAGGGTATGCAAAATTTAGCAAATCGTATTCCAGTATCAATCATCGCTGGTTTTCTTGGTGCCGGAAAGACAACTCTTCTTAACAACATTCTTTCGGAAGACCACGGTAAGAAAATTGCCGTGCTCGTCAATGAATTTGGGGAAATCGGCATTGACCATGCGCTCATTGTGGCGTCTTCTGACCAGGTTATTGAGCTCGCAAATGGCTGTATTTGTTGCTCAATTCGTGGCGATTTAGTGTTGGCCATAGATCAACTACTAAAACGAAGAGACAACTTTGAATACCTTCTTGTTGAGACAACGGGTCTTGCTGACCCCGCGCCAGTAGCCCAGACATTCCTGGCCGATGAGCGCATGCTGTCCATCTTCCGTCTCGACGGAGTAATCACGCTGATCGACTCCATGCACTTCTGCGACCTACTTGAGGGAAAGCTCTCAGCAGAAAATGCCGATACCGCCATCAAACAGATTGCCTTTGCCGATCGCATAGTTGTGAACAAGATAGATCTTGTCTCCGAATCGGTTGTCGATAATGTACTTGCGCGTATTCGGGCCATTAACGCTAATGCGGTGGTGCTAAAGACTAGTTACGGCAATATTGACCACGTGAGCTTGCTCAATATTGAAGGGTTTAGTCTTGAATCAGTCGAGGCTGCCGATCCAGCATTCTTAACCCGCGAGTACCACGACCACCTGGGAGACACTCAATCAATTGGCATGCGTCTTGAACAACCCATCGACATTCAACTGCTGAATATATGGCTTCGCTGGCTGCTCACCGACCCAGACATGCAGATTTACCGCATGAAGGGCGTAGTGGATGTTGGTCATGAACACGAAAGGTACGTTTTTCAAGGCGTCCAACAACTGTTTACCAGCCGACCCGAAGGTTCCTGGCCTACAGATGAGAAGCCATCGAGCATGATCACGATCATCGGAAGAAACTTGAACGGCGATCTAATTCGAGAGCGCCTAGAAACCTGTGTGCTTGACCCTGAGGTTTCACAAGAAAAGTAGACGGTGAATTGACCGTCCACTATCCCTGGGGAACCTCATCCTTTAACCCTTCGCCTTCATCCATCCTTCTAAGTTGGGAGACAATCCTATGAGCTTCAACATCATTGAAACCACCATCGAACAAGTTCACGCGGCATACAAATCCGGCGAGCTTACCTGCCGCCAACTGGTACAGATGTATCTCGAGCGCATTAACAAATACGACAAAAAAGGGCCGGCGATCAACGCGATCATCTCGCTCAATCCCGACGCGCTTCAGGAAGCCGACCGTCTCGACGCGGCTCAGAAAGCCGGGGGCTTTGTCGGTCCGCTCCATGGCATTCCGATCATAATGAAGGACCAAGGCGATGCGACGCCGATGCCGACGACGCTTGGCTCGCTCCTGTTCAAAGATTATTATCCGGACCGCGATGCATTCGTGGTCGATAAGCTTAAAAAAGCTGGCGCGATCATTCTCGCGAAATCAACGCTCGGCGAGCTCGCCGCCGGCGACACCCATGGCTCGCTGTTCGGTTCTACCAAAAATCCCTACGATCTGGAACGCACCGTCGGGGGCTCGTCGGGCGGCTCGGGCGCAAGCGTGTCGGCGAACTTTTGCACGGTCGCCGTTGGCCAGGAAGGCTTTGCATCGATCTGCCGGCCGTCGACGTGGAATTGCGTATCGGGAATGCGCCCGACGGCGGGACTGGTGAGCCGCAGCGGCGTTTACACCGGTTGGCCGTTGGTGAACGGCTCACTTGGCCCGATGGCGCGCAGCGTTAGCGACCTAGCGAAGCTGCTCGATGTCATGGTCGGCTACGATCTGGACGATCCTGTCACCGCGCGTGGCGTTGGCCAGATTCCCGAAAGCTTTACCAAATTTCTCGACGCAAACGGCCTCAAAGGCGCGCGCATCGGCATCTTGCGCGAGTCCATGGGCTCCGACGCCGAGCCCGGCACCGAAGATTTCAACAAGATCGGCGAAGTCTTCGACAAGGCCGTCGCCGACCTCAAGGCGGCCGGCGCCGAGATCGTCGACCCCATTATCATTGCTGATCTGAAAGCTCTGCTCGCCAAGCGCGCCACCAATGGCGCCGACGAAGAAGCGTCTTTTCAGACGTACATGGGCCGTAGTGAGAAGCCTCCTTATCGGTCGCGTCGGGAGGTGATGAATACACCGGAGTTTCAAAAAATCACCAAGCGGGCGCGCGACCAATGGAGCAGAGTTACGAGCGACGAAGCCCACTACGAGTATCTCAAAGCGCGCGAGCAACTGATGACCAACTTGCTTACCGTCATGGCCGATCTAAAGCTCGACGCCATCGTGCACAAGTCCGTCGAGCATCAGCCGACACTGATCAAGGACGGCGTCAACCCGCCCTTCATCAATCACAAAGGCGCGCCCCATATCAACACTTTTCTGGTCTTCGTTCCCTCCGTCGTGGTTCCGGCCGGTTTCACGCGCGATAATTTACCTGGTGGGATAACCTTTCTCGGGCGGCCCTACGATGATGGCAAGATGATCAAGCTGGCCTACGCCTACGAGCAAGCGACCCGACATCGCAAACCGCCGCCCAGCGTCGGACCACTATGACGCGGCGCTGTCACTGGTCAACCAGCTCAAACCCTTTCACTCCGGAACTGAGACGGCGCAGGTTTTTGCCTATGTCCCCGGGCAGATAAACCACGTTCTTTCCCTCAGCAGCGAGTTCGATAACTATCCGAACATCCCGAAGCTAACCTTAACGTCAAAGGCCACAACGAAAACGAGCCAAAGCGCCACATAGAGGATCACAATGGTGCGTAGCGCAAGTTGCCATCTCTCTTTAGAGATAAATATTAGAAGGAAGGTGGCCGTAAGTAAGAGTGCAAGTGGGGGTCCAACGACGCCAGAGGCAAGAAGAAATCCCACGAGGCTCGCAAGAACCACGATCTCGGGATTGCATCCGAAGACCTTATGAGAGATTGCATCGTCCGCTTTTCGTCCTTCAACGCTGTTTCCTACCAGACCAGGGAACCGCATATACAACCCCTGAACACGTGTGAAAACAATATAGATTGACCCCAGCATTACGAGCGATATACCGACTATCAGCGGGAATAACTTTGCAGTGAATTGCTCTAATTGCATTGAGGTGAAAATCAAGAACAGGCCACCTCCAACTACGACAAAGGCAAACACTTGATCTTCAATGGAGATTTGATGTTCTGCTACTGCTTGTACACGGGGCTTAGATGCGCTCAATAATTGAGCTCTTTTGTTTTGCCTAATGACTGACACGACCATGAGAATTATAAAACTGATCAGTACGAGACTGATGGGTCGGGTAACGAACGCGCGGAGACCGCCGTCCATAATGCTTACCGTGAGATTAAAGTTTGACTCGAGTCCTTTACCAAGCAGGAGCCCCAAGATAAGTGGCACTGTCGGATAATTAGAACGCGCCATGAAGTACCCGAGTACGCCAAAAATTACCACCCAAACAAGATCAATGAATTTATTATCGAGTCCGTAGGCGCCAACGAGAGCTACCGATGCGATCGACACCCCCACCACCGCTGGTTTCAGACGTGTCACTCGTGTAACGAGTGGCGCGAGCACAACACCCACAGCACTCGTCGCAAAGCTTGCGACGAAAATCACAATAATGGCAAGCCACATTAGGACCGGTTGCTCTTTGATAAGCATCGGCCCTGGGGTAACGCCCTGTACTACCAGTGCACCAAGAATAATCGCCCAGTCGGAACTACCTGGAATGCCAAAGGCCAAACTTGGAAGCGCCGATGCAGCGTCTTTGGCATCATTTGCAGCCTCGGGTGCCAGCACACCATCTGGATTTCCGGTGCCAAATGATTCGGGGTCCTTGCTCGAACTTTTGGCAGCAAAGTAAGACATAAAGGCTGCAACGGTTCCACCCATGGCAGGCACAATGCCTACGGCGGCACCGATAGAAGCGCTCTTGATAAGCAGCCACGGGCGCGTAAATACATAGCGCACACCTTCAAAAACCTGCGAAATTGGAATCTTAATATCTACCAAACTCTTCTGGTCGCGCTTCTTAGCCACCATCTTGACGGCTTCAGTTATTGCGTACAGCCCGATAAGAGCGCCAACCACATCGACGCCCTTAAGTAACTCTTGGTTGCCAAACACCATTCGCAACTCGCCAGTCATCGGGCTAAAACCGATAAAGGAAAACCCCAGGCCCAAAAGGCCAGACACAATCCCTTTGATAATGGCACCCTTTGAGGCAATACCGATTCCTGCAAGACCCACCAAGGCAAGCAACGCAAACTCTGGGAATGAAAAAGACAAAATGATCGCCCGAATGAAGGGCACCATCGCGACGATAATAACGGTACCGATGAGGGTTCCCATCGCCGAGGCCGCCGCCGAAATACCAATCGCCCTGCCTGCCTGGCCCTGCAGGGTCATCGGATACCCATCCAGCATAGTGGCGGCATTCGGCGCAGTACCGGGAGTGTTCAACAGAATCGCAGACACGGAACCCGAGAATGTCTGCGCGCTCAGCGCAGCAACGAACAGCACAATGGCGTGCTCAATTCCAATATCACCGACGAGGGGAATCATGAGGGCGATTCCTACCGAGCCGCTCAGGCCCGGTACAGCGCCAAAGAACAGGCCGTTGGCGACGCCAAGGGCAAAAAACATGAGTCCAGTCCATGTGAGAAGAATCGCCCACGACTCAAAATAGGCATTAATAAGGTCCATAAATTCCGTGGTTCCAATCAGCAGATATTGTTCAATTACAGAACATACAGGCGCTACGCCAGCATACGTCCCAGAGAGGGCTGCAACGGAAGTGTTGGTGCGGCGAATACATCACCGCACCAACACTTCCAATATCAGACTTACCTATTTAAATAAGACCCTTTGCAATCAGTTTAGGTACCAACTTCTGCATCTCGGCTGTCTGCTTAGCGAACAGTTCGCGCGCATCGGCAGCAGAGCGTGGCACAAGTGGTCGACCCGCATCAACTGACCACTTCGCCATCTCGGGCGATGCCAGGGTCTTTGCTACAGCGGCTTCCCAGAAGGCAACCATCTTTGGTGTCATTCCCGGAGGTCCGACGACCAAACGCATTTCGGTCACAACGCCCTCCAACTCTGGGAACCCAGCATCAGCGGCTGTTGGAACTGCAGCCAACCATGTAAGAGCGGCTGGACGCTGCTCTGGCGTACCAAGGAACAGAATCGGCTTGATATCACCCGAGTCAACAAAGCCGACAAGATCGGAGGTGCCATATACGATGTAGTCCACGTCGCCCCGGATAAGTGCCAAAACTGCCTCTTCGGAACTTGCCACACCGAAAGCGAGTGTCGCGTCAAGACCGAGGGCCTCGGTCGTGACCACATTGGCGATTGCCGATGAGGAACCTTTTTCCACGGTGATTGACTTCAAACCGGTTCCCGCCTTAAGATCAGCGACATTTGCGTATTTCGACTCCGCCGAGACATACACAACGTAACCGTTCTCTTCAATTGAACCCAGAATGGTGAACTGATCGGTCTTCCACTTGGCAAGCTCGGGAAAAGCAATTTCCTGGGCGACTGACGCTGGCATCGGCAAGATACCAATGGTCTGACCGTCGGCGTCCCGATTAAATAGCGTAGATACACCCTTCACAAACGGATCAATGTTGATTGGGGTAACGGACTCGATGATTGCGCCTGACGCGCTGAGGTTATCGGACATTCCGCGTGAGTATGCGTCGAAACCGCCACCCGTCTTGTAAGGAATGACCCATTCCACACCACCCGAAAGTGCGAAGTCTGGTTCGACAGTTGTCGTCGTTTCTCCTAAAGTCGTATCTGTGGTTGACGAGCCAGACGAGCACGCACCCATAAGAATTGCGCTTGCCGCGACTAAGCCGATCAATATTTTTGGTGATCTGATATTTCTATTTCGCTTCAATGTAGTTTCCCCCATTAAGTCAGTTGTGGATATTTGTTTTAGCCGCCAAGAGCAATTTGACTTCGCGGTATACCGATACTAGTGTACACAGAGTCGCTTTGTCAATTTAACCACACCACGAGTCAGAAGGAACGCTTTTATGTCTGAAACAAAGACCAATGTCACCCATTACGAGGTCCAAAAGGTTCGCCGTAAAGAGTATCTAGCCCATTGGGAGAAGCTCCAGCGGTCTATCGTGCGCAAATCTGACGTAATTATGGTCGAAACTCCGCGGCGGATGAAGCGCGGCGTAATGGTGAGTGCTGACGCCAATGTTCCAAGTCTCAACTTAGATGCCGTTATGCACGAAATTGAGTCGGGTACTGTCTCGACCGTCCATCGCCACTCTTGGGATGCATTCATGTTCATAACCGACGGCCAGGGCTGGACCGAGGTGGATGGCAAGCGCTACGAGTGGAAGCCTTGGGACACCATATATATACCTAGCGGCAGTTGGCATCGCCACGGCGGCATGGGTACAAAGTCGGCTACCTTTACAAGTTTTAGCGTGCAGCCCCTCGCTGAACTGCTCGGCCTTGCCTTCCTCGAAGACGCCGGCGATACTCCGTATGAACAACTGCCCCCCCGTTGGGTAAGCACCCCAGGGAGAGACCTCGGAGACCCGTATTCCAACCGCCTCGCCCGCCTTCAGGCAAAGAATGCCGCAATGGCCCAGAGTCGCATACTCACCGCCTACGACGATGTTCGCTTCCGCGTCACCCCACGCGGTGGCCGCAGCGGATTCACTATTGACCAGACCATTGGGAATGTCACCGGCGGCCTTACTGCAGTGATTCATCAATTGGCACCAGGTCGCTACCAATCACGTCATCGCCACGGTGGCGAAGCTTGGCTGTATTGCGTAACGGGCGAGGGCTATACCATTAAAGATGACGAAAAAGTCACCTGGAGCGCGGGCGACCTTGTCATCGTGGATCATTGGAGTTGGCACCAACACTTCAATGCATCCACTACCGAAATCGCATCAATCATCCGAATTCATAACTTTGATACGTTGTACTTTGCGATGGCCGCGATGCTCCAGCCTATGAATCTCTTTGAAGAGTTACCAACACTGGACGCACCCGACCTCACAGGAGTGGTGTGGCCGGACCCTAATCAGGGTCGACCTCAGGCGTAACTTCGTAACAAGTATGTCCCACAGCCATCACGGAGACGACTCAAGGCATGACCGCTACGGATATTTGAAGTGGCATGTCGTTCCACGACCAGGCTGGGAAGACATTTGGACCAAAATTTTGGTGCCTGATTCAATCAAGCATCGCCTCCTTCGATATGTTGAACTCGTGCTATTGCACGACTTCAACACCTCGATGGTATCCATGCCATTACACCGCGTTGGGCTTATATATGGCCTACCAGGCACAGGCAAGTCCAGTTTGGTCAAGGGTCTTGCAGTTGAAGTTGCCAAGCGACATTTTCCCGATGGTCTTATCTTCGCTGAGGTAAATACGCATGCCCTGCCAAGTGAAATGCTCGGTGAGTCACAGCGGAACACCGCCGACTTGTTGGAAAAAGCAATTCCGGAGCTCTCGAAGCGGGGGATGCCAGTGATTGTGCTGATCGACGAAATTGACTCACTTGTCACTGATCGATCGCGCACCACCTCGGGTAGAGACCCCATTGACGTATCCCGTGCGACCGAGGCCGCGCTCCGTGGAATGGACAACCTAATGTCCGAGGTCAACAATGTTGCCGTACTAGCTACATCAAACTTCGAAGAACTCATTGACGATGCTTTTCTCGATCGCTGTGACATCACTGTCGAAGTACCGCTGCCAAACCGCGAGGTTGCGGCGCAAATTCTTCGCGACTCCCTCGAGACAATGTCACATTCGCTATCTAATAAAGACTTCGACGAAGTCTCAGCGCACCTCGAAGGCATGAGTGGGCGAGCAATCAGAAAACTCGTGTTTGAAGCTCTCATTGGAAGAGAGGAGGACTTTTCAAAACCTATTTCTCAACGTGACATTATGGCGCTTTTTATACAAAGATAAATCGTCGCTGCATCAAGCCCACAACATCTACACACACCGATTCTAAAATGAGGCCCCAACAATGAGTTCAACTGCCAAAATCCTTAAAGACATCGAAGATTCCTATGAAGACTTGGCTTTGCTAATGTTGAAACTCGGCAACACCTACTCGCCGTTTGGCTCGGAAGAAATTCTTGCAAAGGTGGTGTGGGAGTGGTACCGAGAAAACGGTATCCGGGCTAATTTCGTACCTATCACCGAGGGTCGTGCGGCAACTGTGGGTCTCGTCGGTAATAATTCGGGGGGCAAACGAATCATCTTCAATGCCCACCTCGATACCGAGGCAAGCGGACCCGATTACGACTACCTCATGGACACTGTCGATCCCAATGTGGTGGGCGCCCGTCGCAACGGCGACGAGATTTATGGTCATACAGTCCAAAACGATCGTGGCTGCATGGCCATGCAGATGATCATGGGTCGTGCACTGCACCGCTCAGGTCTGAACATACCCGGCCAGGTGTTACTAATCTCATCGCCGGGTGAAACTGGCGCCGCGCCTGTAGATGAGTACAAGGGCTCCCGCTATGTCGGCAAGGGGTTTGGTACCACATTTCTCACCGATCACGGCTATACCGCAGACTTCGCTCTCATTGCAGAAACCACTGACTTCTCTGCCTGTTGGGTGCAATGTGGTGCGGTGTATTTGAAGATTATCTTCCGCGGGAAAAACATGTACACGCCTCGCCTTGTGCGTCCAGAGTCAGACCTCGACAGCCCAAATGCGATTGTGCATGCCGCTCGTGCAGTTGGCGTTCTCGAAACTTGGGCGCGCGAATTTGAAAAGCAGCGAACAGTCCAAACACCTTGCGGAACGATGCGCCCAAAGGCCCAGGTTGGGGCAATCCGCGGCGGTATTCCATGGCGTCCGAATCGTTCATCCACCTTCGGCGCGCTCTACTTTGATGTGCGCACACTTCCGGGAGAAAGCACTACCTCAATTGTTCAGGCAGTGAGGAAGGCGTTGACCGACAATGGCTTTACCGCGGAGATCGAGGTAATTATGTCTAAGGGAGGGTATGAAGCTCCGACTAGTGCCATCAATCCATTCCTTGAGATAATCGCCAAGAACCATGAGACGATTCGAAAGCAACAGATGCCGAGTGTTGCCGAAGACGCAGTGGTCAGCATGTGGCGAGACACCAATATATACAACAGCCGAGGAATCCCATCCCTCACCTTCGGGCCAAGCCGAGGCAAGGCTCCGGGGCAAGGCGAGGGTTTCGTTCGTGTGTCAGACTTCATCGATGGCGCGAAGATCTACGCTTTGACCGCCCTTGATGTATGCACGAAAAACTAAGGCGTTGTGAATTCACGCTTTAATCACACTGCATCGTACGTATCTATCTATCTCGGTAGCGCAATATCTGTTGCCGGGGTCCAAGCCGTTGGCCCAGGGCTTCCAAGGTTGCAAGAACACTTCGATGTCACAGATTCCAAAACACTTTGGGCGATCAGTTTTTATCTGTTTCCCGGAATTATCTGCGCAGTCCCCATTGGCCGCGCCGCTGACCGACTCGGTCGACAATTGGTTTTTGCCTCGTGCCTCATGGTCTTTGGTATTGCCAGCCTCTCCATCCCATTCTCGGGGACACACTGGCCTCTGTTTCTTGGAATACGTGTCATTCAGGGAATTGCTTTCGCCGGAATTTTCCCATTGTCCATTGTGCTTGTCGCAGAATCTGCCAAGGGTATAAGCATCATGAAGAAACAGGGGCTGCGATCAGTTTCGCAGCAGACTGCCGACTCCCTGGCCCCATTGCTAGGAGGTGTCCTCGCCACAGTCACCTGGTTTGCTCCGTATCTCATTGGAGCCCTAACCATTCCACTAGCGATTTTCGTTTTCCTCGGAATCGAAGGGCCCCGACTCTTAAGAACAACAAAAGCCGTAGCGCGTAAACGACTAAATATTTTCCAGAGCCTCCCGCTTGTCATGATAATCTTTGGTGGTTTCATAAGGTTCTTCATCAAATTTATACCCCTGTCCGGCCTCGGTATATTGCTCGTCAACGTACACGGCCAAACCGTGGTATTTGCTGGAATCGTCCTTGCCATATCGTCATTTGTGGGAATCTTCGGCGCACTATCGGTGGGATTTTTCGTACGCCATTACACCCCATTCCAGATCTCTCTTGTCACCATGCTCCTCATTGCTGGCGCATTGGCGTCTCTGGCCTTCGTCACGCATCCGGCAGCCATCGTTGCGACGGTGTCAGTCTTTGGCTTCGCTGATGGGCTATTTGGAACTGTCCAAAACTCCTATGTTTCGATTGCTGTTCCAAACGAACTGCGAGGAGCCTTCGGTGGCGTGGTGGCGATGTCGAGAAATACAGGTAAATTTTTGGCCCCGCTTGCAGTGAGTACGATCCTCGCGAGTGCATCGCTACCAACAGCATTTACGATCACTGGTATTTTCGCCGCACTCAGCGTGATCACCATCGTGCCACTACGCCACTACAACAAGGTGCTCCTCGACTCATGAAACTGAACGAATCAATTCAAGAACCCGTTCCTCGATACTTAACTGATCATAGATTTTTCTCATACAACATTCTCCTCCCAAGAAAGTTGCACTTTATATTTGAGCGTGCCCTGTGTATAAAATGGGATGGGTTGAAGGCCAATCCACCGAACTCAAATTACAATATCCCCTATTAACTTAAGCCTCTTGCAAAAATAGTTTTACAAGAGGCTCAGACAAACTGGAGTTTCCAATGCCATTTCTTGATACGCCCGAAGGTACGCCGGATGACAAAATCGGCTGGGGATCAGACGTTGCCGCTGCCATGCTGCGGCTTTCCGGCATCAAATATGTCAGCCTAAATCCTGGTGCAAGCTATCGCGCCTTGCATGATTCCATCGTCAACCACCTCGGCAATCGCGATCCGGGCATGCTGTTGTGCCTGCATGAAGATCACGTCATCGGCATCGCTCATGGTTACGCAAAGGCGACAGACGAGCCGATGGGCGCGATTGTCCATGCCAATGTGGGCTTGATGCATGGCCATATGGCCATATTCAACGCCTTTTGCGACCGTGTGCCGATGATCATCATGGGCGCGACTGGCCCGATGGATTCGCATCAGCGCCGCCCGTGGATCGACTGGATTCACACATCGCAGGATCAGGCTGGCATTGTGCGCGACATTCTAAAATTCGACGTTCAGCCGTCTTCGCCCGAAGCCATCGTCGATGGCATGTTGCGCGCCAATATTGCGACCCGCACTGAACCCTGCGCGCCCGTCTATATCGTGCTGGACGCCGGCCTGCAGGAAGCCTCGCTTGAGCGTCCTATGACCATGCCCGACATGTTGCGTTTCAAGGCCCCGGCCTCGCCGCGCGCCCATGGCGATGACATCCAGAAAATCGTCACACTGATCAAATCAGCCAAACGCCCGATGATCCTGTTCGGCCGCGGCACGCGCGCGCAAAAAGATTGGGATGCGCGGGTAGAGCTAGCGGAGAGCATCGGCGCCTGTGTGATGAGCGATCTGAAAAACGGCGCGGTCTTTCCGACCGATCATCCCGCACATGTGACCGAGCCTCTGACCCACATCCCCGCCAAGGCGCATAATGATCTGCTGGCCGAGGCCGATCTCATTCTTGCATTTGAATGGATTGATCTTGGCGGCTGCATCTGCCCGCCCACAGGCGGCATAGATGTGCGCGCGAAGATCGTCAACATCACCATGGACCATCATCTACATAATGGCGCACACATGGTTTATCAGGCGATGGCGCCTGCCGATGTGCTGATTTCGGCTTCGTCAGAAGCTGTGATTCATGACCTCAATGGAGCGCTGGGCGGCGGAAAAAAAGAGCCATGGCGCGCGGCGGTGCGCAGAAAGTTCACGCCAAATGAAAGCGGTAAAATCCGCATGGTCGATGTGGCCGTGGAGTTGCGCAAAAATTTCGCCGATCCGGATGCTGTCTCGCTCCCATTCGTTGGCCGCGGCTGGCCATTCGATCTCTGGCCGTTCCGTGCGCCCCATGCCTATATGGGTAAGGATGGCGGCGGCGGCATTGGCTCGGGCCCGTCAATCTCGATCGGCGTGGCGCTGGCCAATTCCGACCGGGGCCGCGAAACCGTAACCGTACTCGGCGATGGCGATTTCCTGATGGGCGGACATGCGATTTACACCGCCGTAAAACATCAAATTCCCATCCTATTCATCATCAATAACAACCAGTCCTATTTTAACGATGTGCTACATCAGGAAACGGTCGCCAAACGGCGTAATCGTCCAATAGGAAATCGCTGGATCGGCCAGTCAATCAGCAATCCGTTTGTTGACATCGCAAAGTTTGCCGAAGCCCAGGGCGCGACCGGCATAGGCCCAGTAACGTTGCTCGCAGATTTGCCTGCGGCAATTAAAAAAGGTGTGGAAATCATGCGTGCGGGCGGGGTGTGCCTGATCGACGTGCATATTCCGCCAGCCGATCGCGGCACCAGTTCAGCAGGATTGCGAAATACGTAAAGCTTTGGCCGAAAAAACGACGAATAGCCATGCGCGTTCCAATCCACCTAACGATTGCTGTTGGCGGGAAGGTTAATAGGTAATGTTCACGTTCTTGATACGCGTGTAGCCCGTCAACTCCTCGATCGAATGTTCGCTGCCGACCCCACTGTCCTTGAAGCCGCCGAACGGCGCGCCCTTGAAACGCTTGATGCCAGGGCTATTAATCCACACGTAACCGGCCTCCACCGCATCGGCCATGCGCAGGGCGGTTGAAATATCGTTGGTCCAGATGTTGGCGCATAGGCCGTAATCACTGTCATTGACGTCCTCAAGCATGCTGGCCTCATCGTCCCAGGACAGGATGCTCATCACCGGGCCGAATATCTCTTCGCGCTCTATTTTCATACCGTGCTTCACGTTATCGAAAATGGTGATGTCGATGAAATAGCCGCGTTGCAGGGCGTCGCCCGGTGCATGCGTGCCGCCGTACAGCAGTCGCGCGCCTTCTGCCTTGCCGGCATCGATATAGCCCATTACCCGGTCGTACTGCCGGCGCGTGATCATCGAGCCCATCTGGGTCGTCTCCTGCTCCGGCAGTCCGATCCTGATTTTCGCTACATGCTCGAGTACCGCCTCGGTAAATTTTGCTCTGATCTCACTGTGCACGAAGACACGCGAAGTCGATCCGCAGGATTGCCCCTGCGATATGCTGAAATTCATGCCCACCACCGCGGCGGCGGCGGCTTTGTCGATGTCTACATCCGGATAAATAATGAGTGGATTTTTTCCGCCCAGTTCAAGGCTCAATGATTTGATGCCGGCGTTACGGGTAATGGCGCGACCGGTCTCCACGCTCCCGGTAAACGCAATCCGGCGCACTTCTTTGTGGGCCACCAGCGCATTTCCGCATGTCGGCCCGTCTCCCGTCACGATATTGACGACACCGGGTGGGAAGCATTCCTGTACCAGCTTGCCCATCCACAAAGCAGACAAGGGCGTCTGGTCGGCCGGCTTCAGGATGACGGTATTGCCGGCCACGAGGGCCGGGGCGAGTTTGCCTGCCGCAAACAAGATCGGATGATTGAATGGAATGATTTGACCGATCACGCCGAACGGCTGCGGCCGGGTGTAATCGAGGCCGCCGCCCGCTGTCGGTATCGTCTGGCCCTTGATTTCCATGCCAAGTCCAGCAAAGAAATCGTGAAACGCGGCACCTTTCTTTGCATCCTCGATCATCGCCAAAAATGCGTTGCCGCTGTCGATCGCGTCCAGCATGCCGAACTCGCGGGCCATACCCCGCACCGCATTGGCAAATTGCCGACAATGTTTTGCGCGGTCGTCAACATGCATCTTGCTCCATGCCGGGAAGGCGGCCTTGCCGGCGTCGACGGCAAGTTGAATATCTTCCGCGTTACCGGCCGGCACAGTACAGATCGCTTCGTCATATGCCGGGTTAATTGATGTCATTCGGCTGCCAGACCGACTGTCGACCCATTTTCCGCCAATCATCATCTTCCAGCCCTGAGTTTCCTCTTCGGCTTGCTTCAATACCTGAACGGCAAAAGAATTATCGATATTCATTAGTTTCTCCTTGTGAATCAATGCAGACAAGAGCCACCACTCGTCGTTGCGGCGCCCATACTGGCTCTACTGTCCGCTTCGCTTGACGAATATTTCCTGGAAGGACTTGTTCCACTTTTACAATGTGGCTTTGTATACGTGTGTATCGTAGAGGGAAAATTCCTTTCAGTCAAATCCAATTCGTAATTTCAAGTGCTATGAAAGGTGGACAGCAAGGCCAGGACACTTCACTCTTTAGTTTTCAAAAGCAGTGACTTGCCTAACCCTTCCTCCTAATATTTGGCACCCAGTTGTTCACGCGGCCATCTACGAAACTCAAGAGTGCCCCCGACACGAGTGCCACTCCCACTACTAGCGTCGCCACTGCAAAAACACCCTCGGCATCAAACGCACGAGCAAAACCCTTACTCCTTGCCCCAAGTCCAACCACCGCAATCAGCAACTCGCCATTGATCATGCCTTTAACCGCCCGTGTCAAAGCAATGCGAAGTGCGGAAAATATTAAAGGGGTCGAGCTGGGAAGAAGAATGAGGCGCATCCGTTGACGTTCGCTGGCCCCGAACACCTTAGACATCTCGACAAGCTCTCGATCGACGCTCTGCACAGCCGTTGTCGTACTGACAATCAGGAAGAACACCGCATAGTCCACGATCAAAGCCACGATCGCCCATCGTGAAAGGCCAAATACAGCAAAATAAATCGGAACAAACAAAATCGATGGAGCTGTGACCATGGTGTTGATATACGGTCGAAGCACGTGTTCAATTAACTGATATCGCCCACACAGTATGCCGATAGTAATTCCTAATATGGACGCAATTAAGAATCCCAGGAAGAGGCTCTGGAGACTCCGAAACAGGTCAATAACAATCCCTCCTTCGGCAAACAGCGACATCAAACGTGAAAAAACGCCAGAGACCGTTGGGAAATATGGCACGTCAAGAATCCGAGCAAAGATCTCAAGTAAAGCCAACCCGACAACGAGAGAGAGTATGTAAGGCACATGCTTTGAGCGAAGCTCGCTACGGTTAATCAACATTGCCCTCACTCTGGAGTGTCAACTCTTCGATCTGTGACGCCCGTAGATGCTCCCAAATCTTTTGCTTGATGTCGACATACGTCAAATCGCGTTCCACATCACGAGTTCGAGGTCTGCCAAATGGAATATCAAGAATTTCGCTGACCCGACCCGGACGTGCGGACATGAGCACACACCGATCCGCCAGCAAGATAGCCTCGTCGAGACTATGGGTGACAAAGACGACCGTCTTTCGTTCGAGCTCCCATAGTCTCAGAAGTTCTTCTTGCATCAGACGCTTTGTCTGTTCGTCAAGACCACCGAATGGCTCGTCCATAAGCAGAATTTTGGGATTAACAGCCAAGGCTCGTGCCAACCCAACTCGCTGTTTCATCCCGCCGGACAGTTCGCTAGGAAGGCTGTTTTCAAATCCTTTAAGGCCAACCTTGACGATCAAACCCCGCGCGATTTCTTCGCGCTCACTCTTATCGACACCGCGAAGCTCTAACCCGAATGCTACATTGCGCAATACGCTAGCCCACGGCATCAGCGCAAACGTCTGAAACACCATTGCTCGATCTGGTGATGGACCCGTGACGAGTTCGCCCGCGACCTTTATTTCACCGAAATCCAAGCCCGTGAGACCAGCAATCGCGCGTAAGAGTGTCGTCTTGCCGCATCCGCTAGGTCCGACGATGGTAACAAACTCGTTTTCCTTGATGTCAATGTTGATTTGGTCCAATACATCGACTCGGGCTGCGGGCTGTTTGCGCGTCGCAGCCTTCTGAAATGACTTGCTAGCATTTTCGATTCGTATCATACAACGGTAACCATTCTTTCTTTTCTCTATTCTGAATTACTGATTTTGGAACTTGTCGATGTGAAACCATGGGATAGCACGATGTTCAACGAGACGAAGAACCTTCAGCAGCAACAATGACTCGACTATCAGCAAGGCTACGAGCCCAAACGTTTTGTCTGGCTCAAACGCCCCCTGGAACACCTGAAACATCATCCCAACTCCAACTGCAACCAGCAGTAATTCACTCAACACCATTCCGCTGATTCCACGAGAAAGACCGATTCGAAACCCTGTCCACATCACCGGAGCCGCAGATTTTATGAGAATTTGCTTCCACAAATCGAATTCGTTTGCACCAAACACCCGTGCCATATCGATGAGTTCTGGCGGCACCTCACGGATACCTGCCCGCGTGTTGACGATCACTACTGGAACCGCGAAAAGGAAGACGACCAGCACTCTGGCTGATAACGAAAACCCAACAGCCATGATGATTACAGGCATTATCATGGCCATCGGAAGAACAAGTAAAAAATCGAGCCAAGGATCAAGACCCCTCTCCATCCAAGCCACTCGACCGATGATGAGGCCGATAACCACTCCGACGGCAATCGCAAGCACAAAACCGATCGCTAGTGATTGATTGCTCAACCAGAATGACCTCCAGGTCTGGATTTCAAAAATCAATTCAACGGCCGCGCGGCCCGTACCTATCGATGTCGGGATAAGAACGGAGTCAAATATGATTGTAAACAGATGCCACGCTACGAAAAACGCGATTAAGAGACCGAAACTCAGCACAATTTCTTGCTTCCTACGATTCACTACCCCTACCCCTTAACCGTTCAGACTCGGACACTCAATACAACTATTCACCCACCGAATTACTCAGCGGACTACCCACACAACCCCTGACTAGCCTCCGTTTCGGTGAGGAAACGGAGGCTAGTTAGGGATCGATTGTCGGGTGACTAAAAGTCCAACCTCTTCATGGCCTGCTTGAGGGGCGTCAGAGTTGCCATCTGTTCGGCGAGTAATCCCGGCTGCAATGTTCCAGCCGCAGCGAAGAACGCAGCGGTTTCGTTTAGATCTTTAAAGAACGTACCAGGATCTTCTGGGAATAATTTCGCCAGCTGATAGGCCGCAACAATCTTGTCGATGTTGGCGCCGTACCCTGGCGTCCACTTCAAGATATACCTTTTGAACGCGGCGGCGTCTTGGTTTACTTCCTGTGCTAAACGAGAAACCTCGTACACCAGGTCAGCGGCGATCTTCGGGTTTTTCTCGAGGAACGTCTGATTGCCCCAGATCAAAGCCATTTTGATTTGTGGCAAGTCCTTACTGAAGTTTGACATGACTCCGTAACCAGATGCTGGCAACCCCAAGGTGTCTTCCACTTCCAACAACGTCACATCAACACGATCCGAAATTAAAGCCTGGAGTCGGTTTGGTGATCCGGCAATGAACAATTCGACGGGCTTAATCGTCGTTGCACAGTTCCTCTTATACCATCCACGGTATAGAAGGGTGGTCCCACTGCCTGCGCTGTGCAGGCCAAGACGCACGCCGTTCATATCCGCACAGGA
>Ga0209702_10005196_pt1 | contig 18013 bp, 18 predicted proteins | sample FRY01_FD_187210 | JGI IMG/M metagenome (GOLD analysis project Ga0209702, IMG submission 187210) | Freshwater microbial communities from Lake Fryxell liftoff mats and glacier meltwater in Antarctica - FRY-01 (SPAdes) (version 2) | ecosystem: Environmental > Aquatic > Freshwater > Ice > Glacier...
GCTCATTCAAGGACATGTCGTACGAAAGACGCCAGGCCGCGCTGCAGTTTTTTCGCAATCCCGGCAGCATCAAACCAAGTTTCGCGAGCGGGAGATAGAACGTTCTATAACTCGCGGTATAGCCTGAAAGCCCAACTGAGCAGTCGTGAGGGCTTTCAGGCTACGAATCGGTGGGTTCGTAACGAGAGTCGTCAAGATTGAAGGCAGCGTTGCCTGCGTGGAAGTGGTCACGGAAGGTGGCTAACCGTTGGGTACGAGCGGCAGATAACTCGACGTCTAAAATTCATGGTTCTTACCGCCGCGATTCCTTCGACGTTCGTATTTACAAACCTCTAAATAAGAATTCGCCACATGCTACAAGCTGAGCCTCAACAAGTTTCCACTCTATCTTGGCTTCTTCAATCTGGCGGACTCCCACCACTGGTGTTGGGGCTGGTCTTCGCACTCATCGGGATCGTTTTCATCATTCGACCAAACCGTGCGGCGAGTCTGATTCTGGCTTTCCTATCGCTGGTTCCGGCGATCTTCGGACTGATTGCTGTCTACTCTGCGGCGACTGCTTATGCCAAAATGGCTGCATCGTCAACCATGCCGAAGCCTTCTGAATTCGCCGAATTAACGGGTCTCGCAATGTCCTCCAGCTTTTGCGGTCTGCTTGGAACTCTGCTTTCCGTATTCATTGCGGTTTTGGCAATGTCGCGCGCCAATATCCCGCAGCAATTGCAAGTGAATGATTCGGCCGTGGCGAACAACAGTGGTGCGGTGCCGTCCTTAATGGCAGAAGACTGCAGGTGAAAGAAGTTCCGCAATCCCGTGAAATGGGCAGTCGTCTTCTGTGCGGAAAAGCGTGAAATTCGCATTGGATTCTGTCCGCTCCCCGGCTGGATCGTGATCAGGGCCATGAAACAAACGTTCAATGGCCACCTTCCCATGGAATAGCCCTGATGTCGATACGCACTCTACTTCCCTCAACAATCCTCCTGGAAGCAGTCATTGTTGCCGGCATTTCCGTTATTGCTCAGGACGGTCCGCCGACCCAAAAGCCGGTTACGCCGATCGACAAACTGGGGGGCGACAGTCGTGATTTGAACGCTGGACTGAAAATATCGAAGCGGCCGGCTGCTGAAAAGCAAGTGCTGATCTACTACACCAACGAACCGAACGTCGCCGCCTTCCGGAAACTCCAGACCCTCATTCGGACTCAAAAAGGTGCAATCTATGATCGCACTGCCAGCCGAATTGATGACGACCTCAAAAACTTCCATGCTGCCGTTGCTACGGAAGTTGAGCTGATTAGAACTCAGGCCCCAGTCGAGATCGGAGTCGCTATTTTCACAAATGAGTTGGCTCGAAAGCACCAGTGTCTGATCAAGGCGAACGGTGATCGGGAGTTCGAAACAACGACGTTTCCATTTCTCGAAGTGAATTCAGCCAGCGAAGGATCGAAAGAACCCGCTGAATGGACTGCAGATGTCGTCTTGCATCCTCTGTCGGCCGCTGGAACGCTGGACGCCGCTCTGAATCTGGCCTCGCAACACTTCGCACCCACGAACCATGAATTTGTTTTGGTGACGAAATCACATGGTAATAAAGAACTGGCGATGGCCACCATGATGGGTCAGGTGCTGTACGTATCAAACGAAAAGGAACTGATAAAATGCTTCGCCAGCCTGGCCAACGAAAGAGGATTTGATGTTGCTGCAGACGGGACGTTGAAAGCTCACATAAAACGCGAGACCGCGAGCACTGTTCTGCAGAACGGCGCGGAGGCAAAAACATTGTCGCCTGAAACGAATAACACCTTGTCTCCCGATATGAACGACACGTTGGGCGGAAAGATCCTTGTGACCGGGATGACAAAACGTGACTTTTACAGTGTTCTTAATAGGCATGCGAAGCAATGCGAATTCTATATTCCCGTGCTGTTCGCCGAAAGTTGTCGCAGCGAAGTGGATCGCGCGGCACTGACGAACAAAGACATCGAACCGTTCACGAGCCCGGCCATCGGAACCATCTACGCCTCCAATGCCACCGGCCTTCGCTACACAACGGCGGACTACCGAAAGATCTGTGCTACGATGCAACATGGCACGAATCTAAGCACCGCGTTTCAGCAGCACTTGGACGAAGTACAGAAATCGCAAATGCCAATCGGCAAGTAAATAAATCACGGGATCCGAATTCCAGTTCCATTTGTTAAACTCGGAGATATCACATGAACATCGTTAAACGACTCTTCGGCATAATCGTGCTCCTCGTAGGAGCGGTGTTTGCCTATGGCTTTGCGATGGGACTGTTGCCATTCGAGTCGATTAACTGGTTCGCCGAGGTGACCATGCTGGTTATTGCGTGTCTCTTCTTTAAGGTTGGCTGGGGGCTGCTGAAGGCAGAAAAGATAGGAACATTAAACGGGAAATAGTCGAGTGGCGGCTGAGGAGACACTTGCGTATGAAGAAGGCCTATCGACGTCCGCTGAGTCTTCGGATTCCGTTTGCGGGGTTACCCTTCTTCATGGCCATCGTCGCACCATTTGCAGCCATGCTTGCTCTGGCTCCCGGCGGTGACCCAGATTACTACGACTTACTTCCGAGCCTGACAGTTGCCGTTGTCTTGTTCGTACTTCTGATCTATCTGGCCGTTCGCGTCGCTGTTTGGGGCTATGTGGTGACCGACAATGGCGTTCGAGTTGTTGGTCTGTTGGGTACGGAAACACATGAGTTCAGGGACATGAAATTGACGGAAGAGTTTCAGGTGTGGGAGCGGGAACATCATCCTCCGCAGCACCTGTTCGGGGGTTACATTGTCCGTGACTTTATCGGTGGTGAAATGTTTCGGATCAGGGATTGTAACGACATTGCGGATCTGGAGCACGAGATCCAATCTGGTATCAACCTGAGTCAGCGAACTCATTTCTAATTCGATGAGAGCGATTCTACAAAAGCGGTTTGAGATCGAAGGATCGGCATCTGATGTCGCATACATGGCGTTATAGACTTGCGGCCAGTGATCCGGTGAGGGAAGTTCAATGCTGTCAAAAATTACTGTCGAATATGCGGCCCCCGAAGAGGTGGCGAATCCTCTGGAGCTGTCCGAGTATGTTCGACAGGAAATCGAACGACATATGACGTCCATTGAAGATGTGACCATCAGCAACCTAACGCTTCAGGTTCAAATCACACGCTTCGAATTCAATGCCGTTAAGGGAAGAATCGGTATGAAGCTTGTTGGTTCAATCGACGAGAAGCCCATCGACGCATCCTTTCTATCGATCGAAGACCGACGCGAGTTGTCTCTGCACACGACGGGGCTTGGTCGCGGCAGCCATAACAAGTGGCGTAGACGAAACTCGCTTTCCGTCGCCGTCGTCGTCGGGTTCATGGATTTCCTGCGATCAATCCGACGGTTCATATTTCCCTCCATGATCGCCAGTGCGATCGGAAGACCGTGGAGCAATGGTCGAGTGCTGCTGGCTCTGGAAGATTGCCTTGCCGATATTTATGTGACCATCGACAAGGCCGTGGACCGTCCCGATTCCGGTGGGATGGCGCAATACCGTTCGGCATTGCGAAGGGCCGTCGGCACTGCTGCAGTGACAGTGCCTGCCGCTATCGCTTACGGTGCCTTCAGCTCCGATCACGGAGGCGACGCGATCTCGAATTTTGTCAGAGTGATGGGTGTAGGGCTTGGATTGTCCGGCTTGATTTACGGCTGGTGTCTGGTGTCGTTGCCGAAGCGATTTTCCTTATCAGAAACTGCCGGACGAAAAGTCATGTTCCTTTCCGGGCTGAAGTCCTATGCCGCAGCCCGGCTTCTCGGCGGATTCATGTGCCTCATGTCGCTGCTGTTCATCGTGTGGGGCTTCTGGCTGTGAGTGAGTGCGGCTTTAGGCGCTACGACTTGCTCAACACCAACCAAGCGTTCTCCAGTCCACCAACCATCAGCTTTGCAGCATCGTTCAAATCGACGTTCGGCTCGCCCGCAAGGCTAAGTGCGACGACACGTCCAATTTTGTGATTCTGAAGATGAGCAGGAAGACCATCAAAAGACTTTGAAGGAAAATCTGGGCATTCGCCCGCGCATAGAATGGCGTCTTTCAGCAGGTTCCAGTCTTTGCGATTCAATCCAGTGTGATAAATGTCTCGATCAAACAAGACGGACTCCACATTTTCTGCATTGTCTGCGGTCCACGCGTCGATGAAATTGGCTCATAGGTCCACGGCTTGCCCAGGCGGGGCACCGCATCGCCCAGACGAACGCAATCAGTGCAGTAAACACCAACGCGACTGACATAACAATCGCCAAGGCAGACCAGCCGGGCGGACTTTCACTTGTCAACATGAAATGGGACGTGACCATCGGCAGCGGCGACAGCACTAAAAATGGCATGCCGGTCAGAATACCGTCGGCGTTGACTCTGCCGAAAACGTCGCTTGATTTCTTCTGGCTCCACGAATGGTTCTCCGAATCGAATGGCAACTCGCTCTCTCTCCGCCTCCTGATCGCAAAACGTCGCCGGACCGGACGGAAGTTTCTGTGTCGGTGACCGGAATTTACGAGATCTGAGCGGAATGGTGATTTTTAGCGTCCGTTGTCGGCGAAAGCTGCGATGAGGCGACGGATCCTGCCGTCATAGCGTGAAAATACTCTCATTCGCCGCCGAGAATCGATGTTATAGCAAATTAACAACCGTCGCTCGATGTTTGCCATCTGTTGCGGCACAGTTGTTTGCAACGCTGCGGCCGTGCGACTGGGTGGGGAACAGCGGCTGCGGCATCGGAAGCAACACGCCGTCGTGATCGGAACTAAACACGAACGGCAATTCAACACTGGAAAACCCATTTCTCTCAAGCTTAGGCAGAACGATCATGAAGAACCTTCGATACCCGATTGCCGTCATTGCTTTGTTGGCGATGACCACACACGCAGTCGGCCAGCAGCCACGATCAACCGACAAACTGCAGGGTGAATCTCGCGACCTGAACGCTCCAACAGAACTGCACGCGGGCATGGATGACCCGACGAAACAGACAGTGCTCGTGTATTACGCCAATGAAACGGCTCCCGACGCTGCTGAAGCCAAAAACTACGAAACGCTGATCGATTGGCTGGGGTCCAGTGATAACCCAAAGGTGCAAAAGATCGGGCAATCGATCCAGGGCGATCTGGAGAAATTTAGTGTCATCGTGGATCAGGAACTGTCCACGATCAAGAAGCGAGTTGCCGCCAGCAAAGTCGGACGTGGCATTCCAGTTGTGATCTTCACCAACCGATTGGCTCGCGAAGGCCGGTTTCAAGTCGCAGCACCTGGCGACGCGTCCGTCAATGACGTTCCGTTCACCGTGCCTCGGTTGCGGGGAATGGTCTATGCGTCCAATCCCTTGTCGCATCCGGTCGTGTTCAAAATGGCGTTGGCGGCATTGTCACGACAATTCGACCCTGAGAAACATCAGTTCATTCTGGTGACAAAATCACACGGCGATGGAACTCACGTCATGACTCCACGCGTCGCATTGGATATCTCCCGCATTGGACGCGAACCACTGCTGGCGCGTCTTGACAGAGATGTCGCGAATATGCCCGAAGTGCCTCAGACTGGAGTATTGCACCAAAGTAAATCCGGCACCGCGCTGGACACATGGAAATCAGACATTGTTCTGGATGTTTGGAAAGGGGAGAATGGGATAATGCCAGGAGCTGTTCTGGATAAGGAAGATGGGCTCGGCAATGATGACCTGCTGATCAGTGACAACGAGGCGAAGACAGAGAATCAGCCTGTGGACCAAGAACTCACCGTGCTACCGCCGAAAGCCGGCGTTACGAAGGCCAGTTACGTCGAATCGATTCTTGATATCTCGGAAGCGACGGGCATGCGGTTTCCGCTGCTGTTTGTGGAAGCATGTCGCAGTCAGTTCGACGCTGATGTGTTGCGAAAAATTGGAGCCGACGGAGCCAACATCGGGCTGATTTACACATCGGATCTGAAGGGACTGCAATACACAACGCTGGACTATGAGAAAGTCTTCGACCGAGTGGAGTCAGGGACCTCGCTGGCATCAGCCATGCATCAGGAATTACTTACGATTTACGAACAGCAGAAGGCTGCCCGCGAAGCCGGACAGAAGAGTGCAGAGCCAACGTCCGCTGACGATACATCTTCAACAGTTAACCCCTGATTGACTTACAAACAATTTATGACAGACCGCAATCACAAAACCTGGTTTCAGATCATCGGCCTGTCGCTGTTTGCATGTGTCGGCTTTGGAATGGCGGCGTATTTCGCGTACAACGCGACCATTCTGGTCCAACGTGGAAAGTCGACCATGGCCACGTGTACAAAGATCGAAACGAAGACGACCGATTCGGGGAATGACCGGATCACAAACACAACATACCATGTGACCTACGTTGTCGAAGGTCAGGGCGCACAGCAGGGGCATGTCGATGCAAGTTTCGCCGGACTCCGCGAAGGAGGAACAATCGAAGTTCTTTACGATCCGCAGCAGCCGGATCGAGTGCAGGCAAATCGATTCATCAGCCTGTGGGGCATGGCGATTTTGTGCGGAGTCGGTGGGCTGATATTATTGCCGCCCTTGTTGTGGCGGAAGCCATCGGCATCCTCTTCGTAGATCAGCCGGAAGAATTACGGATGGCATACAGAGGGACTCATCCATCACCCGCCTTTTTCTGCAGAATGTTGCTCGGGCAGGACCGCAATGATCACCTGCCGGGCGTCAGCAAGTTCGAATCTGTGTTGGCGCCCGGAATTTATGGAATCCGAGCAGAATGGTGATTTTCCGTGTCCGATGTCGGCCAAAGCTGCGATGAGGCGAGGGATCCTGCCGTCATAGGGTGAAAATTCTCTCATTCGCCGCCGAGAATCGATGTTACAGCGAATTAACAACCGTCGCTCGATGTTTGCGCTGCTGTTTGCCGTCTGTTGCGGCACAGTTGTTTCCAACGCTGCGGACGTGCGCCTGGGTGGTGAAAAGCCGCTGCGGTATCGGAAGCAACACGCCGTCGTGATTGGAATTAACTACGACACACTTGAGCCCGACGCTCAGGTCGAAGTGCCGCGACTGTCGACTGCCGAAAATGATGCTCAGGCTGTCCGTGATATGCTGGTGGACCACTATGGGTTTCAGGCGGACGATGTTCATCTGCTGCTTGGTAAGGACGCAACACTGCAGGGGATTCATGCTCAGTTCGGATCGTCATTTCTGGGCGACTCAACACGAGTTCAGAGCAATGATGCGGTGCTGATTTTCTATGCAGGGCATGGAGTGCGGCAGCAGCGGCACAGCGAACAGGAATCATTTGTCGGAATGCTTTACCCTGTCGACTTGCACGTCATTCCCGGAAAAGGAGTGGATCCTGTCACGTGTCTGCGTATTGACGACATGCTCAGAATGTTGCAGGACTATTGTCCGGCCCACCACAAACTTGTGATTCTGGACAGTTGTCATTCCGGAGAGGTTTTCAATTTTCAGGCCAGTCGTGCGGGCGGCGTCAATCGCGGACTTCGTGAGACACTGTTTCACGCTCCAGCACTGCAGGCCATCGCGGCGGCCCAGGCGACTCAGGTGGCATCAGATGCGGACGAAACGGGCGAACATTCACCGTTTACCAACGTGTTGCTGGACGCTCTGCAGCACGGACCAAGCGGAACCGATAACCCCACACTGTTTACGGCCAGCGAACTGTTCGCCTTTATCCCGACACGTATTCGGCAACTGAAAAACGTAAGTCAGGATCCGCGCGGCGGCTGGCTTGATGGCGAAGGGGACTTCTACTTCTTTCCGAACGATTTGTCCGCAGTATCTGAACGAGCTTCCTATCCTGAAACAACAACAGCCATCGCAACACCTGTCGCAAGTACGACGGTATCGGTCGGACAAGGTTACATTTCAAGGCAGTGGCTCTGGACAGTCATGACGGCCACGATATGTGCTGGTGTTGCCGGCCGCTGGTACTGGTGGAAACGCCTGGCGTATTCAACCACATCGACAGCTTCGTTTTGTCTGTCTCCGCCCTCGCCAGCGCCACAGGCCGTCGTTGACGGTAGTTCGACTGCACCCTCTGCTGTTGATGATCGCAACGAGACTGTTCCAACGCTTCCTGAATTGAAGGCATTCGATGAACGCGCAGTGCCGCAGCCAGGACCTGACGACCTGCCAAAAACGATTGTTCGATCACGCATCATGTTGGCGACGGCACTGCTGCTTTTTGGCGTTGCAGCCAACGGATATCTGGTACGTGTCGATCGCAACCAGCAGCTGCAAGCATGGTCGCAAGAATGCCAGAATCGATTTTCCAGTCCGGTCCCCGGTGACACATCCAACTGGCACAGTCTGCCTTCCGGGATGATCGAACGATCCAGTATCTATTTGGCGACCGACAACGCGTCGGACCTCAGAATTGCAAACACGCTGGCAGAATCTCTGGCCGTGGAAGTCGCGGACCAGCAGGAAGTCACTCGCAGTCAGTGGCAAAGCGTCACTTATCCCGCAGTGCTGTCCGGCACGGGAAACCGCATGGGGATTGAGATCACGAACGAGTTTTCTCAATTGAAAATCGACGTGTCGTATTATATGCGAACCCAACAGCAGATGCCTGCATTCCAATTCACGGCACGGCGTGGGTTGACAGGTTTGTATGGCCAGAACATCCTGATTTTTGCCATGGGCTGTCTGATTGTGTTTGCGGTCGACGCAGGAAGCGTTGCAGGATTTCGCGGTGCTCGCCGACTGAAATATCAGACTTACACAGCAAAAAGAACAGAATGGTTGTATCTGCTGCGTGAACGAATGCTCAGGGCAGAAATATGTCTGGAACAGCACGACGTCCAGGAAATGCAACGGCTTTGCCACGACGTACTTCGTGTGGCTCCAAATTTTCCAGATGCACTAGCGTTGTTGGCGAAGGCCGCTGACACCGACTCGGATCAGAATTCGCATATCAATTCTGGCGAACTCTATCTTCAGGTCACTGGTTCCCCATACGCATACCGTGCTCAGCACGGAGCAACAACGATCACGGTGGGGCGTCAGAAACGCAAGGCAGACCTGGCGGGAAATGAAGGCAACGACTTTGTGATTCGAGTGCCGGGTTCGGAAACGAAGACGCGCTTGCTAAGCCGCCGTCATCTTCAGATTGACCGCATTGGTCACGACTATTTTGTCATCGACAGAAGTTCAGCGGGCACCCGACTGAATGGTCGAGACCTTCCGCGTGACCAGCCCACACCGCTCATGTCCGGCGATCGTCTGCTGGTCGGCACCGTTTTGACTCTGGAAGTTGTTCTTCGACGAGACACGTTTGTGTCGGAAGTCACTGTCAATTCGGCCGTTGAGATGACTCCGTGGAATAATCCCGGTGTTGTTGTCGAAGCCTCTCTGGGTGATGTTGTGACCATTGAACATGATTGAACGTCTATGTCTACGAGTACATTCTAATGCTGACTGCCACGCCTTCTGACACCGGACTAAATGCACGTGTTGGCCCTTACGTTCTGGATGCCGTCATCGGCGAAGGGGCTCATGGAAAAGTGTATCGAGCGCATCACCGTGATACGCCACAGACGACTGTGGCCGTCAAAGTGATTCCAAGCCGAGGAAATCCAGATCGGCTGCTGGTGGAACCGCAGATTCTTTCGAAACTGCGCCACCCCGGCATCGTGGGGCTGTTGGATTATTTCATTGACAGCGAACGCCTGATCGTCGTACTGGAGTTTTTGGACGGCGGTGACCTGAAGACGTACATGGCATCGCATGGACTGTTTTCAGCGGCCGAAACCAGAGACTTTCTGCGACAAATGGCGTCCGCTTTACAGCACGCTCATGCCGCAGGAATCCTGCATCGCGATATCAAACCAGCCAATATTCTGGTCGTGCAGACCGAAAGCGGTCCGCGCTATGTGCTGACTGACTTCGGGATCAGTCGAGTTGCCGAGGGATTGCAATTGTCTCGAAACACTGGTGGCACCTATCAGTATATGGCCCCCGAACAACTTCGCGGTCGTCCCGCAGCGCAGTCAGATCTGTGGGCATTGGGCGTCGTCGCTTACGAGCTGTTGACGCAAACACTTCCCTTTGTCGGAGACACAATTAAACAACTGGCGGCAGAAGTCCTTTATAAGTCACCGGCTCCACTGTTGACGCTGCAGAAGCAGGCTCATGATGAGGGACTTGCCAATCTGATTTATGGTCTGGTTGAGAAGCAATTGGGCAGTCGTACCAAAACCGCTGCGGAACTTCTGGATCAACTGGGGGTGACTGCTGTCGCAGGTAAAAAAACGCAACAGGACGTTCCGGTGCATCGACTCACAATTGACGCTCAAGCACAGCGCAAGATTCGATGGTACTCAGTGGGATGCGTTTTATCGGGGCTGCTCTGGTCGGGCCCCTTGCTGATTCCGCCTACGCTGATTGTGCTGTTGGGTATTTGGTGCTTTTATAACGGGCAACGCTGGATCTTTGCCAGTCGTTTGATGAAGGGCAGCTTGCTCACGTTGGCGGCGCTGATCGTGCTGATCTTCGGCTATATGGCAACTCAGGCATTTCCAGCCGCTCTGGTGGCTGGCCTGAAAGCCTGGTCCGTGACACGAGGTGCAGAAATTGACACGCAATTTCTGTCTCAAATACTGCTCGGCGTTCAGGTTTCGGCCGTGTTCTTCAGTCTCATCTTTACGCCTCTGACCGTCTACCTGTTTTCCAAGCTTCGCGCCCTACAACGCCAGCGAGGATTGCGCCAAGCAATCACGGAAAATTCGGGCGATGCGTGTCGTCAGCTGGAAATTCTAAAAGCCATGGCACAAGAACGCACCGAGGATCTCGAAGTTCGTCAAAAATACGCCGAAGCGCTGCTGGCACAGGGGCACCTGAAAGAAGCGATCGTCGAAGCCAAGCTGATGCTGCACGAAGATCCCTACAACATGGCCACCGGTCTGCTGCTGGCTCATAGTTATTTCGAACTGGGGCTGTTTGATCTAACGATCAGTGTTTGCGATTCGTTTCTTGCCGTTGCGGGCTATTGTTTTGAATTTCGTGAACTCCGAGTCCAGGCTGTGAACTTATCAGGGGCGATTCAGTGAATCATCAATGCCGTTTCCAAGTCCCCCAAATGTCGCTGCGAGATTCCTTGTTTGGCAAGCCGCTTAACTTTTACGGAGCGGGGTCAGTCGCGCTTGAAGAAACAGGAATTGTTGTTTACGGTGACCTTCCGAAGTTCACGATCCCTTTCTTTGGACGATTCTATTCTAAGCTGCTAACGGAACGCACAACTCGGACAGTTCCATATTCACGCATCGTTCGTCAGCAGACAACGGGACGTTGGTTGTCGTTCAGTATCCTGAAGGTCTTGTTTCTGCTGTTGTGGTTGAGTGGCGCGGGTTTTCTGTTCGCTACCGGGATTCACGAACTTGATCCGATCATTGGAATTCCGTTGGGATTTGCCGCCTTCGTTCTGATTCCCGCTGTCGTCTTAGTATTCAATCGAGCAACCCACTACATCACCTATCGTCTGCCATCCGGAAAACGCACGCAGTTTGCCTTTCGGCTGCGTCCTGTTTCGCGACAGAATATGTCCGATTTCATCACTCGCCTGAATGAATATCGCACGGCTGCAGCAGCGTTTGAACAAGGTCAATCTGCGGGAGCAACTCAGTGAACGTACCAGTGTCACCATTCTTTTTGCTTGCCGCGTGCGTTCTTACGCTGCATGCAGCAGCAGCAGCAGACGAAATCGATTCAGTCAGCCTGCTGCAACAGGCCGACGCAGCACGGGCGGAGTGGCGGCTTGAGGATGCCGAACGACTTTGTCTGCAGTCTATAACAACCGCTGATGCAGCGCCGGACCCTGCGGGAGTTCGAATCGAGGCAAACAACACACTGGGCTTGCTGAAGCTGCAGCTGGAACAGTTTGACAAAGCGATCGCGTATTTTCAGACGGCGCTGGACCAATCTGACCCCAGCGACATGGCTCACGTAAACCGACACATAACTGTCGCTTCAAACCTTGGAATTGCTTACAACAACAAGGGTGACTACGCAAAAGCGCAAGAGACGTTCGCAGCGGTATTGGCGATTAAGTCTCAGACGCTGCAGGAAGGCGATCCAGCACTGATCGACACGCTCCGATATCTTGCCAACGCATACGAAAAACTGGAGCAGTATCAGAGTGCTGTCACCCAGTGGCAGCGAATCCTTGAGATTCATCATCAAGTGAGTGGCCCCGATGCCGCAGACGTGGCAATGGATAATGATGCTATCGCGGTTCAGTTTCAGTCGATGAATGATCACGCGCAGGCACGCAAGTATCTGGAAGACTCTGTTCGTATTCGAGAGGCCCTGAACGGTCCCTGGCATCTGGACGTGATTAACAGCTTGTACCGCCTGGTGCTGAATTATCAGGCCGACCAGAAACTGGACGCGGCCCTGGAAACAAACACGTTGGCATTGCAGCGGGCCACTAAGTTGCTGGGCGTTGACTCTCCCGTCTATCTCCCGATTCTGCAGCGTCAGTTGGAACTCTGTGAAGCTCTTAATCAGGCAGATCAGGTCGCCATTTTGACGGCACAACAAACTCGTCTGCAGAACATTTCAGATTGGAACGCTCGACTGAATGCCAATGGCCAGCACGCAAACGCCGGACACGTTGACGAAGCTTTCACCCAGCTCACAGTCTTGCAAACAGAAGCGGCCACATTCGGCCCACATTCGACACCTGTGGCCCACGCGAAATACCAGGAAGCATTGTTGCTGAGCATGCGTGGTCAATTTCAAGAGGCCAGTGCCGCCACGGAGGCCGGCATCGTAATTGAATCGCAGGTTCTGGGAGAAAATCACCCAATCGTGGCAGCTTCCTGGACGCTGCTGGCGAACTATCAGGCCAGCGCTCAGGAACCGGAAGAAAAGGTGGTGGTTAGTCTGCAGCGGGCAAGCAAATCGAATTCGGATTCCGGCTTTCCGAATCGTGATTTGGAACAAAGCGTGTTGTATCAACTTGCCGCTCCACTCGGTGAATCGGGGAAGATCGGTGAGGCAATGGCTCTGCTGGAAAAAAGTTTCCAACTCCGCCGAGATCTCGAGATGCCTACGGGATTTCGTGACGCAGAAATCGTCAACCGATTTGGTGTGCTCCACTACGCGAATTCCAGTCCGGCGACGGCCGTTCCATTTTTCACAAGAGCGAAGGAAATTCTTCAGGAAGTCGCACCTGAATCATCATTATTTGCACAGGTCGATAGCAATCTGAAGCTTGCTCAGGAAGCAGCCGCTCAGGAAAAGGCTCAAACGTCAGACGGCTCACCAAGTCCGCCGACGGAGACAAACGCAGCACAGGACACTGATACAACGACAAAGCAGTCGCAGGATTGGACGTGGACGATTATTGGGTGCCTTGTTTCGGCGTGGTATTCTCAACGTCGAGGCTATTCACCAGTGCTTTGGATTATTCTAACGCTGGTGACCAGCATGATCGTCGCGCTGTCGGTTTTGGCGATCCTGCCAAACCGTAAAGTACAGAAGCTCAGGTCCAAAGAGTTATTCAAGCTTGAACAGTTGCTTCTGACGACAGTCGGCACACCTGTTGCCTCTAGTACAGATTCGAGAATTCCTGACGTTTCTATTGGCGATCTGGCGACCCGCAATTAACGATGTAACAACATCCATTTACATGTTTTTCACTACGAAGATTATCTCATGATACGAAAAAACTGCTTTTGCTGGATCGCGATCTTGTCCTGCCTTGCTGGTTGCGATGGCAATCCGAACGTTATCGGTTCAGGCGTATCAAAATCGGAGAGCCGATCAATCACGGACGTTCAATCGGTATTTCTTTACGGTGTGGGAAATCTCAACGTCGTTGCCGGCGATGAATTGTCTTTGAAGATTACCGCTGATGACAATCTTCTGCAGTATGTGAAGTCTGATATCACGGATGGCGTCTTAAAGCTGGGCGTTGGTCCGGGCTCTTATACCTGGCATGATTTTCCGCATATGGAACTAACTGTGCCACGCTTAAACTCCGTTGTTCTGGAAGGACAGACTCAGGTCAGAGTGACAGGATTGAATGTGTCGGAGTTTTCCGTCACAACGAGTGGGCAGAACCTGGTGGTGTTGACTGGCAACGCTGAGACACTGCAACTGAACCTTGAGGGACAGTCTACCTGCGACGCGACAGAGGTCACGGCGCGATCAGCGACGGTCCGTTCAGCAGGAAAAAATGTTCAATGTACCTACCGTCTTTGCGTCACTGATTCCATTGACGGCGAACTCACCGGAACTTCAGTTCTGGAGTACACCGACCTTCCAAATGTCGCGGTGACAGTCAAAACCACTGGCCAGGCCTCAGTCAGAAAAGTCCAGTTCACCGATGCCGCACGTGTGCCAGCTTTGGAAAATTCTTTATTTAGTGGAAACGACACGTCGCTGTCTAAAGACTGAGCAGGTTGAGTTCGATCGCAACCCATCCATGGCGATCTCCATACGGCTTATGAATCTGGTGATATTGCGTCGTACTTTCCACTGTTTCGAGTCAATTCCACGTAGGCATGAACCACGTGTAGCTCCATCAATCAATGCAGCCAGATTCTTGCGGTACAGGTTGGCAATTTGGATCATAAATCGCAGCGAACTGGTGGCATGCATTTGAATCTGATTTTTCCGTGGCTGTTTGTTCAACAGTCAACATCCAACTGGCACCGCGAGGCGGATTTGAGGCGTTCCAGTGCCTGAATGAGTTTTTCATTGGCGGCATCTGGTTCGGGAATGCTGGCAAGTGCTTCGTCGAGTCGCTTGCGGATGTTGTCTCGGAACGGTTCGGGAACAAGAATATCCAGGTCACTTGCCAAGGCAGCAAGGGCACGGGAATCGCTGGTCAGTCTGGCTTGGTCGATCACCTGCAGGCAGTTTCGCAGCCGTTTATAGTCTTCAACCGTCACGTCCTCCACGGCCACGATCAATCGGTCGGTCGTGTCGCGACTGACTGCTGCCAGTTTTCGAGCGGCGACGATCTGTGTTTCCAGATCTTTGTCCTGCTGCAGCGTCGCAAACTTTTCCAAGCGTGCCAGCGAGGTCTGGTCACCGTCATGGCGAGCCGCGTTCACCGCCAGTTGGAATGCCTGCTTAAACGTGATCGCTTTGCGGGATCTCAACATCACGCGTTCTCCTTCCGCAAGTTGCAGTGCCACGTCTGTCAGCAACGCGGGATCGACACGGCCATAGGCGCGTCCGATTGTGGTGGGGCTGACGTAGACATCAAACGCTGGATCGGACACGTCGGGACTCGCCTCCATGCGTTCGATCGCCAGAGCCCGGCTCGCCTCCAATTCCGGAATTGGACCTTCAGCGGTCGCCGCTGCCGACGTCCAGATGCACCCCGTCAACGTGAATCCCAAAACGACGGTCGGCATCGACCCACCAATCAGCCGTTCGAATAGTGATTCGTCATTTACTTTAGACATTCGTGACCTTCCATTTGCATCCGACACTGTCGAACCCGCGACACCACGCGAGTCAGGGCGACGCTGCCTCATCGCTAAACGATGCTGCGTCGGACACGGGTTTAGGCAAATTTCTTCAGATTTTCCGGCGTTTTGCATGACTAAGTGCCATTTCTTATGGAATGCGGCTTGTTGAACCCCAAAACGTTTCTCCGAGATCCTGTCCGAATTTTGTGGTTCAGCTTGCGTCCTGCTCGTACTTTTCGATGTCATCCAGGGTCCATTGATCGACAGGAAGGTGCTGAAGATCGCGTGTCAACGAATGGCCGCTGTTTTTCCGGTTATCGGCAGCGATCTTTACCAATTGCCCTTCGAAGACGGAAAAGTCCAGGCAAATTTCCAGGCTGCTCGGCATCGTCGCGATCTTCTTACCGTCGGAATCCATGAACAGGTAGCTGTAGGAATTCATACTTCCGTGTTCGTGACTGTGGTCTTGATACCACTCCTTGCTGAATTGCTTGAAACCCGTTCGCGGAATTCGGATCGTTCTCAGCAGCCCTCGCATGACAATTTCCGACTCCCGAATCTCGGCACCCAGCCGCAGCCATCTCCAGCTAAAAAATCCACCGATGGCAGCAAAGCATGAGGCCATAAGTGCGCCCGGCCAGTTGTTCATCAGTTCTCGTGGGTGCGTCAAAAAAAACAGCACGCCGAAGACAGATGGCAGGCCGACAACCACCGGCACCAGCAGCCCGAAGTAACGAAGCAGTGGTCTGAGTGCGATGCTGTGCTGTTTGGCCATATCAATGTCTCATCCAATTCTGGTTGTCCACCACTTCAAACCTTTGCAGGCGCTGCCTGTCCATTCCTCATTGCCAAATCTCGTGCAGCGGGACAACAAATCCCCAGTAGCCAAGCATAAATCGGTCCAATTGTCTGCGATCCATTGACACATTCTGAAATGCGTTTTGTCAGCCATGGCAAAAGGCGGCTGCAATGTTGCAGTTCACTCATTTAGTCGCAGAATCCGACAACTTGTACGAAATGCGCGATGTGCTGATGGCCCGGAGTTTTTGCCAGCCTATCGCGGCGATTTGGGCGAGCTTGAAAATCATCACCAGCGACGAGGTGGAGTGTGGTGACCATTGATGCATTTCAAATTGAAATTCGTTCCACGATGTTTCGGGTTACAGTTTTTTGTCTGCGGTCATAGAGCCGCGTGGTGCGTGGATCCGCATGGCCAGCCAAGTTTTGAATATCTTCAAGCGGGAGGCCCTGACATAAAAGATTTGTTATTACTGCGACCCTGAAAGAGTGAGGTGACAGTCTTGGAGGCAGACCGCAGGCTTTCATCCGTCGTTTGATCATACGGCTCATGTCACCGGCTGACATGGAGCGGTTGCTGAGAACGCCGGTGCGCCGGATTGTCGTCAAGAAAAGTGATCGATCGGACTGGTCGCCCAACTGCAGGCTGGTTGACTGCAGATAGTTTCGCAGCAGTTGCTGCAGGTCATGGCGGACGGGGATTTCCCGGGACTTGCCGCCCTTGTCAATGAAGTGCAGGCAGTACTGATCACCGACGTCGTACAGATTTTTGACCTTTAATGTGGCGACCGCTCCGACACGGGAAGCGGTGTAAACCAAAATCGAGACGATGGCTTTGTCGCGCAGGCCGACAACGGTGTTGGTGTCGATGGATGCCAGGAGTTTTCGAGCCTGTTTGATGGTGATCTCAGGCGTCTTGCCTTCGACGACCTGGTATCGTTCACCACGTACGGACAAAGCGGGATTCAGTACGATGGCATGGCGAGTCACCATGCCGTCGAAGAAATGCCGCAGGCCCGCAAGCACCTGCTTTTTGCTGGCGATGCAAAGCGACAGTTCGTCCAAATAAATTCCCACGTCCGCCGGGGACACTTGCGACAATTGGCGATTGCGCAATTCACACCATTCCAGAAAACGGAGCACGCAACGCCGGTACGCTCGGCGCGTATGAGCGTTGCGGATTTTGGCATGGAAAAACTCGTCGAACGCAAATCTCGCACTGTGGCCAGCCTGTTCGATAATTGCCGGCAACGACTGATGATCGCTAGCCGACGTCGATGGCTGCACCACCACATGCGATGTTACCAGCGATGGTATTTCGTTCACGCAGAATCAGCAACACTGGTCTCACGAGCGGCCCAGTCAAGGAATGCGCGCCGATGACTCCGGTCCCATGTCTGGATCGCTGCGTTCATGTCGAACCGTCCACACTGCCATTCACGCGCGGGCATCCAGAGATTCAGTAGGAACCTCGCCGAATGCACGGCATTGGCATCATCGGCTGACTCGGCGGCCCAGATATCCAGTTGATTCGGATTCCATGGTGCGATGCCCGGTGCGTCTGCCAGTGCCGGAAACTTCACACCCAATCCAAGAAATGCGTTATCACTTTGCTTCATATTTCTGATGACCTCCAAGCGGTTTTGAATTTCAGGGACAATTCCCCTTCCTCTTCATAGCGCATGATAACGTCCTTTATCAAGCACAAAGTGAAGACCACAATTCAGAGGAAATCAGTAGGTAATCCCG
>Ga0209702_10005197_pt1 | contig 18012 bp, 14 predicted proteins | sample FRY01_FD_187210 | JGI IMG/M metagenome (GOLD analysis project Ga0209702, IMG submission 187210) | Freshwater microbial communities from Lake Fryxell liftoff mats and glacier meltwater in Antarctica - FRY-01 (SPAdes) (version 2) | ecosystem: Environmental > Aquatic > Freshwater > Ice > Glacier...
TTCCTTACTTTGATGACTCATGATCCCTGATAATGTCTTCATCCGGGTGTCATTCTTTCTGGCGCAACGACCATCACCACGATCCTTTTCAGAATCGCTCCGGTGTCATTCTACTTGGCGCAATGCGCTCCGACCACGAAACCGCTTTCCCTTCTTGCCCAAAGCCCCAAAAATCGCTAGATCCCTACATGACAGAATAAAACTGTTCGGAAGAGAGTCTAAGAAATATGAGAACACACACAATTACCATCGCAATCCTCTGCGGTCTCTTGCTACTACCAAGTCCGGCCTCGGCTGAGAAGTTGTCCCTAGCTCCAATCAACCTCCTCGAACGGGCAAAGGGCAAAAATGTCTTTAAGATTGAGGACGGTGAAGTGAACGTTGGTGACCTCTTTATCAAGCGAGTCGAAATTGGGAAGAATACCGCAATCATTACTTATCTTAACAAGAACACGACGAACAAGAAGCCAGACTACGAATTTCACATTTACAATGCATATGGGATCGAGATTGGACGATTCGACGATAAGTGGCTCCTTGATACGATTGCACCAGATGACCTAAGGAAGGAGAATAAGTCATTTTATTCGGCGAGCTTGCCGGAGACCTTGAAGTATAGCGATATTGCTCTCCCTGCTGACTGGGAATCGGCGATTTACATAATCATCGAAGGCAATGAGAAATAATCCGAACAAGTCGGAGATGGCGACGCCGAGGAAGCCGTCTGATCAACTTTAAGCTTCTCCCCGGCGCGCCATTCCTATAACGTTCGATCAAATAATGATATTGCGCCAAACACCCATGCTCATTGCCGCTGCCGTGCTTCTTTCGTCTTGTGATAGCGCAGAGAAAGAAATGATTTTCCCAGCGCGTTCGATGGAACCAACGATCAAACCCGGAAGCAAGGTGATCGTGGACACACAGGCGTTTGATCGCAAGGACCCCGAGCGTTTTGATTTGGTGGCGTTCTCACCACCCCACTCACCGGAACAGCAATTCGTATTTACCGTGATCGGGCTGCCCGGAGAGACAATCATGTTGGACGGCAGCGGCCTGCGTATAGACGGCATTGAGATCAAGCACCCGAATGGAGTCGATTACATCGCGGCTGACAAAACCGAAAAACACGCACCCGTCAACGGCATTGAAATTCGGAACGAAGCAAGTCTTGGGACAGATCAGTATTTTGTCCTAGGCGACAATACAACAAATGCTCTTGATAGCCGCTACTTTGGTCCAATTCGCAGACAAGCTATCCACGGCAAGATCACAAAGATCGAACAAGCCGAGGATACCGATGCCGAGTAGCGCGTTCTGTTCATCGCAAGAGCATTCAGGCCGTCAGTGCTTGCTGGCGGCACCGGTATCTCTATAACGTTGGCAGAAAAATGAAAACCTTGATGCGCACGCCGAATCAAAGAGACAAGATGCGGGAGTTGTTCCGACGGTATCCGAGCGACCGCGACGCGGTCATCCGGCAATACGCGAAGGCGGAGCGTGATGGCGTCGTCTCCAGACGGAGCAATACTCAGGACATTTCAGCGGAGGATTACGCAGCCCGACTATTCGCAGACGGAATCAAGAAAGGATGGATTCATGAGTGAGGAGCCATCTACCGAAGTCCGTCCAAGTTACACGCTCGTGGCAGTGGTTGCCGGGTTTGTCGGACTGATTTCGTTTGTATTCGCGCCCGCAGGGCTCATCGCGGTCATTCTGGGCCACTTCGGATTGTGGCGAGTCAGTCGGTCGGATGGCCGCCTTCGTGGGCGTGGTCTGTGTATCTTCGCGCTTGTCTTGGGCTACTTGGCGATTGCTCTGATGGTTTACCACAGCTCCCAAAGATAACAAGAAGGCCAACAAGGCGTCGCTCCTAACACCTGCCCCGCCGCGAGTTCAATCCGCCATGGCCATTCCACCTTTAACCCATAATCGAAGCCGCGCTCCCGGGCAAGCTCAGGCAAGTAGCTCAGGAAGTAGCTCAAGAAGTAGCTCGGGAAGTAGCTCTGGAAGTAGCTAGGATACCTTGGTTGAAACCATGGGCTTTGTGCCCAGTCCCCTTCATGGACCCGGATTTCAGCGGGCGGAGGGCGGAGGGCTGTGGAAGGTGATTGCGGTCGGGATGATTTTTGGGTGTTTCCGGCGGAGGGGATCGCGTAGCGTCCGCCCGTGGCGGTCAAAATACGATTCAACAAGGCGGAAGCGGACGGCATTGTCCTGGCAAAGGTGGGAAATCCCCAGCGGGAGGAGGAGTTGCAGACTTCCCGGGAAGTTTCGAGGATCGGGGCGCAGGACACGGCGCTGCTGACGGAGCTGTTATTGAAGCCCTTCAAGAGTCTGGCGGGCTACCGGTTCCATCACCACTCCGAGTTGGCGCAGAACGAGGTCTATGGGTGTGCGAAGGCCATTTTCTGGTCGAAAGAGGAGTTGCTGGAGCGGGGCTGCGAGATTGCGAAGCGGCTGTATGCGAAGTCGAACCATCCCAACATCAAATCGGGGGATCTTTGCATCACGCTGATCAGGAAGGTCATTGTGGACGGGCAGGCCACGGATGGCTTGTGCATTTTGAAGTCGGAGAGTGTGGAGCCGTTTCTGAGTATTTCCTCGCGGAATGGTGATCTGCACATTTCGACGGAGAAGGGGATCAATCCGGAAAAAATCGACAAGGGGTGCTTGATTTTGAATCACGCCGCAGAGGGTGGGTATCATGTGTTGACCTTTGATCGGTCGGGTGGGGAGTCGCGCTTCTGGATGCGGGAATTTTTGGGGGTGCAGCCGATTGCAGACGACCGCTATTTGACGGGGCAGTACACGGAGATGGCGGTGGCCTTCATGGAGGATGAGAATGACGGGAAGGAAGTAGTGCAGCGGACGGCGGCGAAGCAACGGGCGGTGGATTACTTTGACAAGCGGGAGAGGTTCAGCCTGCAGGAGTTTGAAGAGGAGGTGCTGCGGAAGGATCCGGCGATGGTGGCGAAATTCCGCGAAGAGAAGGAGCGGAGGGAGAAGGAGCGGGGGCAGACGATGGGCGATGGGTTCGAGATTTCCAAGACGGAGGTGAACCGGGCGCGGCGGAAGGTGGGTGGTCTGATGCGGTTGGACACGGGGGTGGAGTTGCGTCTGCTGCCACAGTTTGAGGAAGGGGTGCTGGAGAAGGGCTATGACGAGGAGCGGGGGATGGCCTATGTGAAGATCTTTTATCACAGCGATCTGGCGCCCGGGGCAGCCGGTGGGGGCGGGGAGAGGGTGGGGAGGGTTTAGCTGATTGATCATGCGCTCCACCGGGGCGAGCCCGGTGGGGGCGGGGGAGAGGAGGGGGCTTTAGCTGATTGATCATGCGCTTCACCGGGGCGAGCCCGGTGGGGGCGAGATGGAGGGGGAGCGAGTGGGCGGCTTGGGATGTGGACGCAATTAGTTGCCTAGTGTAGCCAAAATTTCTTGTTTTGCAGAATATTAATGTGAGTATTCATCAGTATATCGACTGGGGCGGGCCCTGTTGTGGAAGATGAACTTGCGTGTACGCATACTGGGCCTGATTGGTCTGTTTTTGATCACCCTGCTCGGGATAGGAGCTTGGGGGGTGTGCTCGACGATGAAGTGTCAGGACGAGATGTTGGTGGAACACGAGAAGATCACGGAGGCGGAGTTGAGCGTGGTGAGTGCGGAAGTTTGTTTCCGGCAACAAGCGGAGGAGTGGAAGAACGTGTTGCTGAGGGGGGAGGACGAGGCGGAGCTTGAAGCGCATTGGTCGATTTTTGTGGAGGACGAGAGGGCGGCGCGGCGGCATGTGGAGGGCCTGATGACTTCGGTGAGCGATCATCCGGTGGTGGTTGGATTGGCGGGGAAATTTTTGCGGGATCATCAGGAGTTGGGAGAGCGTTATCGGGAGGCCCTGACGGATTTCAAGGGGGGCGGGGTGGGTGCGCAGGTCCGCAGTGACGGCATTGTTCGGGGGATGCCGGACGAGGTGGGCGGGGTGTTGGGCGAGCTTTCCGGGCTGTTGAAGGCGGAGCGGGACCTCACCGAAAAGATGTTGAGGGAGGATTCCCTGCGGCGAGCTTGGACGGTGGTTCTCGCGGTGGTGATGATTTCCCTGACGGCCTTTGTGGTATTGGCAGTGGCGTTGAGTCGTTGGATGGACCTGTCGCTTTTGACGGCGGGGCGGCCAACGGTGGAAGAAGGGCGGAAGGGAGGCGAGGTGAGGTATAAGGCTCGGAGCGAAGGCGCGAAGGATGTGGCGGCGTTGGCGGTGCCGGTTTGGAAGCGGGTTTTGTTGGTGGAGCGGGAGGGGGAGCGGCGGGAACGGATGGCTCGGGAATTTGAGGAGTGGGGTTGCGAGGTGGTGAAGGCCGGGTTGGCGAGTGAAGTGGCGCAGTTGATGGAGTTGGATGGGAGTCGTTCGGGAGGACCGCTGGTGGATTTGGTGGTGACTTCCAGTGATTTGCCGGGAGTGGGGGCCTGGGCGATGGCGCGGATGTTGAGGGCGGAGCAGGCGACGAAAAAGATTCCGGTGGTCTTGAGGCGGGAGGATGACGGGGCGGATTTGGAAGAGACGCCTGGTCCGTTCACCCTGGTGGTGGAGGCGACGCTGGATCCGGTTCGGTGGAAGAAACAGATGATGGAATTGTTGGAGTCGCCCCCGGGCCAGCAGGTTTTTGAAGTAGTGAATGGCGGAGGTGAGAAGTTTCTCCGGGCGAAGAAGGTGCGGATTCTGGCGGCCGAGGACGAGCCGTTGAACCGGAAATATCTTGGGATGATGTTGGCGAAGATGGGCATTGACCACGTCCTGGTGGAAGATGGAAAGCAGGCCTTTGAGGCGGTGAGGGATGGCGACTTCGGGGTGGTGCTGATGGATTGCGGCATGCCGGTGAAGGATGGGTATGAGGCGACGCGGGACATTCGATCGCACAGGGGGAATGGCGAGGGTCCGGTGGTGATCGGGGTGACGGCGCGGTCAGACGAGGATGCGCACCAGCAGTGCCGGGCGGCGGGGATGGATGCGTGGATTTCGAAGCCGGTGAAATTGGAGTATCTCTGTCTGGTGATCGAGGAGGAGTTGGCGAAGCGGGAGGCACGGGTGGGTTGATGTGCGGGCCGCCGGTGCCGAGGAAGTATTGTTGCCGGCGGGTGGAGGGGCCGTTGTCGCTGGAGGGAGGGTTGAGTGAAGGTGGATGGGAGGCGTTGACTTGGACGGAGGAGTTTGTGGACTACGAGTTTGAGGTCAATGCGTTGGGCTCGATCTGGGAGTTGAGCCTGCCGAAGCCGTACGGGGAGGGTGGGGTGCCGGTGCTGGGATGCAACATACCGGGGTTACGGAGTCGGGTGGAGGTGAAGGGGACCTTGAATGATCCGAGCGATGTGGACGAGGGGTGGTCGGTGCAGGTGGCGATTCCGTGGGCAGGGTTGGCGCAGTATAACGTGGGGGGGGGCGATGCCGCCGGGGGAGGGGGATGTGTGGAAGGTGAATTTTTCGCGGGTGCAGTGGCGGCATGAGGTGGTGGAGGGGCGCTATGTGCGGATCCCGCCGCATGGGACGGCGTTGGCGGAGAGTTTGAATCCGGAGGAGCAGGAGCATCCGGAGGACAACTGGGTGTGGAGTCCGCAGGGGGCGGTGAACATGCATTTGCCGCGGCGGTGGGGGGAAGTGGAGTTTGTGGGGTGAATGTTTGACCGCTGGCGATGATCGCAGCGGAGGCGGGTGGGTATGGGATGTCCCGTTGGGGCAGGGGGGAGCCGTAGCTACTATGAGGGCCGTAGCTACTAGGGGAGCCGTAGATACGAGGGGAGCCGTAGATGCGGGGGGAGCGGTAGCTACGGGGGGAGCTACAGCTACGGGGAGCTACTTCTGCAGGGGGTGGTCCTTGAGGAGTTCCTCGGGGGAGTAGAAGATGCGTTGGCCGGTGGCGGCGCGGATTTTTTTGACGGTGTCGGGGGAGACGGCGGGGGCCTTGTTGCCAAAGTTGTTGCGGACGTAGGTGAGGACGGAGGCGACGGCTTCGTCGTCGAGGAGTCCACCGAAGGGAGTCATGGGGACCTGACCGGGGAATTTCTGGCCGTTGACTTCGATGGGGCCGATGAGGCCGTGGAGGGTGAGTTTGATGAGACGTTCCTCGTCGCCCTGCGCCCAATCGGTTCCGGCGATGGGGGGGAAGCCGGCGGCGGGGAGGCCCTGGCCATCCGGTTGGTGGCAGGTGGCGCAGTAGCCTTCCTTGAAGAAGATCTCGTGACCGGCGAGGAAGCGCTTGCCTTCCTCGGCGTTGAGGTGGGCGGGGACGGGAGGGGCGGGGTGTTCGTCGACCTCGACCTCGGCGACACCGGCGAGGCGGTCGGCGGCGGTTTTGATGGCTTGCTTGTTCCAGTCGTCCTGGGGCTGGCTGGCGGCGGCGGCGACGATCTTCCGGGCGGCGCCGTTGTTGAGCCAGGAGGCGGCGACGACGGCTTCGAGGCGGACGCGGCCTTCGGGATCGTTGGCGGCCTTCATGAGGAGGGCGAGGTGATCGGAGATGCGGTGGGTGTTGTAGCGGAGGACGCGGACGGCGGCGGAGCGGACGCGGAAGTCCTTTGCCCCGAGAAGTTTGTGGAGGAGTGCTTCGTCGGCCACGTTGAGTCCCCAAGTGGTCCAGAGGGCTTCGAGGAGGTGGTGTTCGTAGCGCGGGTCACTTTCGTCGAGGGTGGCGGTCCAGGTGCCGAGGGCGGCGAGGACATCCTCGACGGGGTATTCGCGGAGTTCGCGGCGAGTGCGGTAGCGGCTGCGGTATTCGGGGAGCTTGAGGTTCTCCAAGAGGGTGGCGAGGGGCGCGCCATCGACCTTGGCGGGCTCGACGAGGGGGCGGGAGGGGTAGGTGATGCGGTAGATGCGGCCGTGCACGTGGTCGCGGAAGGGGTCGCGGGCGTTGTGCTGCATGTGGCCGATGAGGACGTTGTGCCAATCGACGACATAGAGGGAGCCGTCGGGGGCGAATTCGAGATCGACGGGGCGGAAATTGCCATCCGATGATTTGAGGAGCTCCTGGCGGTGGGTGGTGGCGTAGCCGGTGCCGTCGTCGGTGATGGCGTGTTGTTTGATGCCGAGGAAGCCGATGTTGTTGCAGAGGAGGAAGTCGCCCTGGACGTCATCGGGGAAGTGGCGGGAGGAGACGAACTCGATGCCGGAGGTGGGACGGACGTTCTGGCCGTTTGGGACGAGATTGGGGGTGGAGGGGGTCTTTGATCCGTAGGGGGGCATGACCTCGACGGGGAGCATCCAGTTGACGCTGGGGCCGGAGGTGTGGAGGAAGAAGTCCTCGCCCCATTCGTCGAAGGCGACGCCCCAGGGATTGGGGATGGCAAGCTGGGCGCTGCGTTCGAGGCGGGTGCGTTGTGGGCTGAAGCGGTAGAATCCGCCGTCCACTCCGCGGACGGGGCCGTAGGGGGTTTCGACGTTGGAGTGGAGGAAGACGCCTTCGCACATCATGAAGGCGCCGGAGGGATCCGCGCAATAGGCGGAGATGGCGTGGTGGGTGTCGTGGGAATCGAAGCCGGTGAGGACGACCTCGCGGACATCGGCCTTGTCGTCGCCGTTGGTGTCGCGGAGGAGCATGAGGTGGGGTTCCTGGGAGAGGTAGACGCCCTCGGGGGCGAACTCGAAGCCGATGGGGAGGTGGAGGCCGTCGGCGAAGACCGTTTCCTTGTCGGCCTTGCCGTCGTTGTTGGTGTCCTCGTAGATGATGATCTTGTCATCGGGGCGGGTGTCGCCGGGCCTGTAGTGGGGGTAGCTGGGCATGCAGGCGACCCAGAGGCGGCCCTTGTTGTCGAAGGACATCTGGACCGGGTTGGCGAGGTTGGGGAACTCGTGTTCGGAGGCGAAGAGTTCGATCTTGTAGCCTTCGGGGAGGGTGAAGGACTTGAGGGCGTCGGTGCCGGGTTGGTATTCCGGGTCGCCATTTTTGGTGCTCGGTCTGTAGTTGGATTTGACCTCGGGGAGGGTGGGGGTGGCGTCGTCGGCGGTGGCGAGGTCGAAGGAGCGGCCATTGGCGAGGGCCCAGATATGCTGGTCGCGGGCCTCGGTCATGGCGCGGATTTTGGCGGTTTCGGCGGGGTAATTGTCCGGGCCGAAGGGTTTGAAGCGGCGGCCGTCGACGTGGACGCCGTTGAGCATTTTGTAGTCGTTGAACCAGAACCAGTTCTTGTCGCTGACGGCGTCGAGGAGTTTGTTCCCGTCGCCTTTGGCGGTGTAGGGGGTGGTCCCGTAGGCGGCGTCGGCGAGGGTTTTGCCGAGGAACTTGTAGCCGCTGTCGGTGGGCAGGAAGCCGTTGCGGGTGAAGGGTTCCTTGAGGGAGGGATAGAGATTGCTGGTGGCGTGGAAGAGATCGACGAACTGGACCTTGTGTTTGGCGGCCACGTCGCGCATGGCGGTGGTGTACTGGGTGAGGTTGGCGTTTTCCTTGGAGCCGTCGGGAAGGTCGCGGGAAGCGGAGAGGTTTTCGAAGGTGATGGGGGAAACGAGGATGAGTCGGGGAGCGGCCTTGCCGTTGTATTTCTGGGCGGCGGTGTGGGTGATGAAGGCGTCGAGTTCGCCCTTGAAGGCGGCGAGGCCGGCGGGGCCGTCGAACGACTCATTGTAGCCGAAGAAGGCGAGGATGGTGTCGGCTTTCAGGGTGGTGAGCCATTCATCGGGAGTGGGGTGGTGGCCGGCGCCCTGGTGGATCTTGTTCTGGGGGCGGAATTGCTCGGCCCCGGGAAAGGCCCACTGGGAATTGCGGGAGGAATGGGGACGGAAGCCGGGGGTGTCGCCGGGCCGGCACATGTTGCGCACGACGAGGTGTTTATCGGGGAAGCGGAGTTGGAGTTCGGCTTCGAAGTAGGGGTGGCCGAGGAAGCGTTCGCCGAGGCCGTTGCCGATGAGGACGACGTGCTCGCCATCGGCGGGTGGGGCGGCGTGGGAGAGCAGGGTGGAGAGGCCGAGGAGGAGGGTGGTGAGGAGGGATCGGGCGGTCATGGGTGCGGGAAGAAGGGAGTGTAATACAACTGAAGCGGAGCCAGTCTTTCCACGAAATCGAGGGGAGCCAAGATTAAAGGATTGGTCGGTCAACGGCCGAGGAAGAGGTAGCGGTGGTAGAAGTAGAGTTCGCGGAGGAGGAATCCGGCGCGGGCCTTGGGGGATTCGTAGCGGGTGGTGATGGTGCCGGAGGGGTGGGCCTCGATGCCGAGGTCCTTGGCGGCAGCGACGGCGCGTTTGAGGTGCCAGGGATCGCTGACGACGAGGGCGGTTTGCCAGGCGTTTTCGTCCATGAGGCGTTTGGCTTCGACGAGGTTCTGGTCGGTGGTTTGGGAGGTTGTTTCGAGGAGGAGGGCCTCGCGGGGGACGCCGTGGGCGAGGCAGTGGTCGAGGGCGACTTCGGACTCCGCGAAGGGGGCGCCCTCGCCGAATCCGCCGGTGAGGATGAGGTGGGCGACGCGGCCTTCCTTGTAGAGACGGATGCCCTGGTTGATCCGTTCGGTGAAGACGGGGGAGGGTTTATTGTGGTAGGCGGCGGCGCCGAGGACGATGGCGCAGTCGGCGGAGCGGCCGTCGTCGGAGAAGCCGAAACGGTGGATGGAGACTGCCTGATAGCCGAGGTAGAGGGTGAGCGCCAGGAAGGTGCCCAGAATGATGCGGAGGGATCGTTTCCAGCGGGGAGAGCGCATGGCGATCAGGAGGCGTTCACGGCCTTGATGAGCTCGTCGGGCTCGGCGATGGGCATGATCCATGTCGTCGTAGAAGGCGGAGGAGCAGTCGCAGAAGAGGAGGGCGGAGAGGAAGAGAAGGGATGCGGCTTCACGGGGGAGAGCATTGTGGAAGGAAGAGCGGAGGTCGAATGCGGATTTGTGGAAATGTGTGGGGGGGAGGAGAGGAGCAAGGTTTCGTGGACGGGCGTCTTGCGCCGGGGCGGGGGAGGACGATGCCCCCCGTGGAATACGGGCGTGTGGTGACCGGGATCACACAGTGGCAGGAGAGGAGCCCAGGAGGGATCTCAACTGGTTCGCCATTCCGGGTTGTGCCACCATGTCGGCCAGCGTGTGGGCATTCAGTTCGGCCAAAAAGGCGCGCTGTGCCTTGGCGAAGACACCCCGGAGACGACAAGCGGGGACGATCTTGCATGGGCCGCCAATCCCGGCGTTGCAATCGATGACAAGCGGCTTGCTCTCGCCGAGATGGATGACGTCGCCGAGCCGGATCTTGTCTGCGGGTTTGGCCAGCCGCACTCCGCCGCCACGACCACGGTGTCCTTCGAGGAGGCCATGACGAATGAGGTCCTGGCAGACCTTGGCGATGTGGTTGATCGAGAGGCCGTAGGCTTCGGCAATCTCCCGCGCCGTCACGAGACGATCCGGATGCAGTGCCACATAGATCAGACTGCGGTAGAGGAAGTCCGTGTTGGCATTTATTTTCATTAATGTGCAAAAACTTTACCCATTTATGCGTTGATGTAAATGCGCAAAATAAATACCGATTAAAAAGAAATGACCAAATTGACACCCGAGACCATTGCCACCGTCAAAGCGACGATTCCCTTTCTCAGTGAGAACGCTGTTAAGCTGACCTGTGAATTTTATCAGCGGATGTTTCGCGAGAACCCCGAGGTGAAGGAGTTTTTCAATCCTGTTCATCAGGCCTCCGGAGCGCAGCAGGGGGCGCTCGCGGGAGCGGTGTGCGCCTTTGCCCGGAACATCGAAACCCCGGAGAATCTGGCATCGGCGGTGTCGTTGATCGCGCATAAGCATGTTTCGCTTGGAGTGCAGCCGGAGCACTATCCCATTGTCGGCAAGCACCTGCTCGGAGCGATTGATGCACTTCTCGACCCTGCTCCGCCGGAGATACTTGAAGCCTGGGGTCAAGCCTATGGATTTCTTGCGGAGGTCCTCACCGGGGCGGAAGCGGGCCTCTTTGCGGACAACCCCTGGGAAGGATTCAAGCCCTTTCGCATCGCGCGGAAGGTGGTTGAGAGTGAGAGCATTACTTCCTTTTATCTCGAGGCCGAGGACGGCCATCCGGCGCCCGCTTTCCTTCCGGGACAGTATCTCACGGTTCGCATTCCTGCTGCGGATGGCACGACGACGATGAGAAACTACTCGCTTTCGAGCTACGGGAACAACGACTTTCTCCGGATCAGTGTGAAACGCGAGGAGGGAGGCCATGCTTCGAATTACCTTCACGGGGAGCTGACCGAGGGGGATCTCCTGGATGTCGCGGCACCGAGCGGAGACTTCGTGTTTGATTTTGAAAGGGGCGATGCACCAGTGCTTCTCTTGTCCGGCGGGGTCGGGGTGACGCCGATTCTGGGAATGCTCCACGCCAATGCCGGGAAGGGGTGCCGGGTCGATTTCGTGCACGGTGCGATCAATGGAGCAAGCCATGCGTTCAAGGAGGAGGTCGATGCCCTGGTCGAGAAGCATGACAACCTCAACCGTCACTATCGCTACAGCGAGCCTGCGGAAGGGGACGAGCCGGACAGCACGGGTTTCTTTGACCTAGCCTTGATCGAAGGATTGTTGAAGCCCGACACGGAAGTCTATTTCTGTGGTCCCAAGCCGATGATGTCCTTGGTTCATTCTGCGTTGAATGAGCTCGGTCATCCGGCGGAGCACATTCATTTTGAATTTTTTGGCCCGCAGGAAGAACTTCTGCAGTGTCCGATGCACTGAGGGTCAAGGGCCCTCCGTTCCGCCAATGCCCCGCGCAGTTTCGCATCTGAGGACTGGCGTTCGGGGGCTCGAAGGTGGGGAGGTGGCTGGGAAGGTTGGGTGGACGTTGCGCCCCCGCGCTGTCAAGCCAGCTGCCACCGGGCGGAGTCGAGCCTCCGCACTCCGGGGGGTCGAAGCCACTGCAGGCTGGAAGCATGCACCACTTTGGGGGGCGGGGGTATGCTGTCGTGTGGCGACAGGAGGAACGAGGTGGGCGTTGTTGGTCCGCAGGGGGGAGGGGATGATTTTAAAAGGCGGTGCCGATGGCGAAGTGGAAGGCACCGTTGGGGTCGCCTTGGGAGGGGTTGAGGGCGTGGCCGTATTCGAGGCGGACCGGGCCGATGGGGAGGTGGAGGCGGAGGCCGAGGCCGGCGGCGACCTTGATGTCGCCTGCGCCGAAATCGGCGTGGCTGGGGTTGAGGGCACCGGCGTCGAGGAAGGCGACGGCTTTGACGGGGCCGGCGACCTTGTGGATGTATTCGAGGTTGGCGGCCCAGAAGGCTTCGCCGCCGCTGGGGTCGCCGCTGGAGGCGGTGGGGCCGAGTTGGCGTTCGGGGAAGCTGCGGACAGTGGAGGCACCGCCGTTGAAATAGCGGAGGTCGATGGGGAGTTGGGATTCCTTGACGGAGGGGATGATCATGCCGCCCCGGAATCCGGCGGCGAGGTAGGAGGTGTCCTCGATGACGGGTTGGTAGAAGCTGGCGCGGCCCTCGATGCGGGTGAAGGCGACCGAGGCGTCGCCGCCGGCGAAGCCGAGTTCGGTGGTGAACTCGAGGTAGTAGCCATCGGTGGGGAGGGTGCGGTCGTTGCGTCGGTCGTATTTGTGGGTGAGGCCGAGGGTATGGACGGTGTAGGGGGAGGGGCCGAGTTCGGCGGAGGGGATGCCGTCGGAACCGAGGGTGACGAAGGAGTTCTGTTGGCTGAGGAGGAGGGTATAGTGATCGGTGACATCCCATTCCAGTTCCACGCCGAGGCCGGCTTCGGTCTTGGAGTAGCCGTCGTAGGTGCGGGTTTGGATGAAGAGCCGGGGGGTGAAGCGGAGGTCGTGGCCGAGGAACCAGGGGTCGGTGACGCGGACCTCGCCGAGGAGGCCGATGCTGGAGATTTCGACGCCGGTGGAGAAGTTCCAGAGTTCGCCGAAGAGGTTGCGGTGGTAGTAGCCGGCCCCGAGGATGCCGCCTTCGAAGCTGCCGACCCCGGCGTAGGCGTAGTAGCCGTCGGGTTTGGTTTCCTTGACGTGGAGGGTGACGTCGAGGACGCCTCCGGGCTGGACGGTGTTTTCGAGGCGGAGGGTTTGGAAGGCCCCGGTGCCAAAGAGCTGTCGGATGCGGTCATCAAAAATACCAGCGTCATAGTATTCTCCGGTGAGGCCCTCGAAGCGTTCCTCGATGCGGCCCTCCTTTGTTTTCTTCCGGCCGGTGACCTTGACTTGGCCGACGCGGAAGCGTTCGCCGGAATTGATGTGGAAGACGAGCTGGGTGATGCCGCCGCGGTGCTCTGCGGTCATCTGGATATCCGCGAACTGGAAGCCCTGCGTTCGATAGTGTGAAGTGACCTTGTTTCTGGCGTGATTGATGTTGGTGGTGTTGGCGAGTTCGCCGGAAAGGACATGGAGTTGTCGGGCGAGGTCGGGATCGATGGCCCCGCTGGTTTCGAGGCGGGGGGTGGCGAGGCGGTAGAGGGATCCGGTGTGGGCCTCCAAAGTGATGTTCACGGTGCCGGTGTTCGGATCGCGCCGGGAGGAGGCGATGGTGACGGATCCCTGCCAGTATCCCTCGGAGCGGAGGAGGTCGGTGGCGTTGGTGATGCCGGTGGCGTTGTTTTCGGGGAGGTAGGGGGTGGTGTTGTCGAAGAGGCCGTTTTGTCGGCGGTGGGCGGTTTCGAACTGGGCGACGATGTTGGCGGTGGTGGTTGCATCGACGCCCTGCACGGTGACCGTGCCGAGGGAGGAGCGGGGGCCTTCGTTGACGTGGAGGACGATGGTGTCGCCTCCGGGGAGGGACCAGGTGACGACCGGTTCGCTGAAGCCCTGTTGATTGAGGAGGCGTTCGAGGAGGAAGGCGGCGTCGTCGGCGCGGGAGGGGCTGGCGGGGCGGGCGCTGACGTAGGTGAGGCGGTCCCCGAGGAGGTTGAGGGCCTGTTCCTCGCTACTGGAGGTGAGGCCCTCGACCCGCACCTTTGCGGCGCTGGCGGGGAGGGCCAGGGCGAGCAGGAGGAGGGCGGTGAGGGAGCGGAGGGTCATCGGAAGCGCATGGAGAAGATGACGAGGCCGCGGGTATTGCCGAGGCCGTCCACGGCGGCGGAGAGGTACCACTGGTCGGCGACCTGGAGGGTGGCGGAGTTGAATTTGCGGCCGCTGAAGGGGTCGTTTTCGCCGACCTTGAGATCGACCTGGTCGAGTTCGTTCATGATGGAGCGGAAGGCCTTGTTGCCGCCGGGTTTGTCGGCGCGGCGGCGGAGATCGTCGATGAAGATCTGGAAGGCCTTGGACTTGGCGACCTCGGGGTCCTCGAGTTCGGCGGCGGTGGTGCCGGTGGCGAGGAGGGTGAGGATTTCGCTCTCGGGGAGGCCGCGGTCGGAAGAGAGGGTGTATTTCGGATTGGAGAGGGGGCCGTAGAGGTAGAGGTTGACGCGTTGGGAATTGACGGTGGAGGTGCCGCGGATGTCGAGGATGGGATCGAGGGGGGCGTTGGGTTGGAGGATGATGGAGGCGTTTTGCACGGTGAGTTTGCTGAAGGGGAGGTCAGCGACGGCGTTCTTGATGAGGAAGCTTCCGCTTGGTCGGGGGACGGCGAGGGTGCCGTCGATGCGGACGTTGGCGGTGATTTCGCCGGTGGCGACGTTGCCGCGGATGAGGATGGGGTCGGCGGTCTGGAGGGTGAGGTCGAGGGTCCAGGCGTCGAAGGGGGAGGGGATGTTGTAGGCTTTGGAGACCTTGGCCTGGTTGATGGTGGGGAGTTTGGGTTTTGGCGCGGAGGTGGTGGGGACGCCGATGGGGATGATTTCGATGTCCTTGTAGTAGAGGCTTTCGACGAGGGCGAGGGAGCCGCTGAGGCGTGCTGCTTTCCAGGGGCCAACGAGGCTGAGGTTGCTGTTGGTGCGGAGGACGAAGCTGTCGTTGCGCCAGAGGAGGGCGTGGTCGGCGGTGAGGCGGAGGTCGAGGAGGGGTTCCTTCCCGTCGATGCCGACTTCGCCGCCGAGGGTGAACTTGCCGCCGGAGACCAGTGCGGAGGATGGTTCGATGATGATGCGTTTGCCCTCGAGGCGGAGGCGGATGTTGGCATCGCGGACATTGCGGTAGGGCGTGTTGGGGAGAGGAAAGCGCTTGAGGTCGATGTTGGCGGTGCCGTTGATGTTGGGTTCGGCGGGGGTGCCGGTGAGGTGGAATTCGGTGGTGAATGTGCCTTCGGCCTTGGCGAGGATCGGAACGAGAACCTGGAGGCGGGGGAGGGCAAATTGATTGATGCTGGCGGTGAGGTCGAGGGGGACGGCGCGGAGGGACTCCGGATTTCGGATCCACTGTTCGGAGGTGAGGGGGAGTTTTCCGGCGATGGTGACCACGCGTCCCTGTGATTCGTTGATGGTTCCATCGAGGAGAAGGATGCCGTCGGTGGTGCTGAGGAGGAGTTTGGTGTCGAAGGTGGGGAGGTCGGCCGGGAAGGTAATGCCGGTGCCGGTGAGGGAGCCGTTGAGGGTGGGGTGGGCGGGGGTGCCGCCGAAATTCAGGGAGGCGTTGAGGGTGGCGGCGATTTCGGGCGGGAGGTTGAGGGGAAGGAGTTCGCGGAGGCGCTGGAGTTTGAGTTCGCTGGCTTCGATGGAGAGATCGATAGGGTCCTCGGAGGCGAGGATTTCGTCGATGGAAAGGGCGTCGGTGGTGAGGGGGAGGGCGCCCTTGATGGTGAGGAGGGGGCCGTTGGCATCATCGAGTTGCAGGGAGGCGACCTCGAGGCGTTTGTCCTTCCAGGTGGCGGAGGCGGCGAGGGAGAGGTCGCCGTTTTTGATGGAAAGGGAGGGGAGTTCGATCTGGTCCGGCCATTGGTAGGTTGCGTGAAGGTTGAGGGAGGATTTTTCGGCACCGGCGGGAGAGTTGACGGTGAGGTTGGTGATATCGGCGCTGCCGTGGTGGGTGTTGTCGGGGAGCGAGCCCTGACCGCTCCAGGTGAGGGCCATGGCCTCGGTGGGTTTCCAGTCGGGGGAGTCGCCGGAGAGGAATGGTTGGAGTGCTTCGGTATCGGGAAGGTTGACGGTTAGTTTGCCGGTGTAGGTTTTGGCGTTGAGGTCGTAGGAGCCTTCGAGGGTGAGCGATTCATTGTCGCGGGGGGCGGCGAGGGTCAGGGTGAGTCCGGCGTTGGAATCCTGCAGGGAGGCGGTGCCTTTGAGGTCGGGGAGGGGGCGGCCATCGAGGACCGGGTGTTGGAGGGTCCAGGTGCTGTTCGGGATTTGGACATGGAGGGGGCCGCCGGTGCGGAAGTCGCCTTGGAGGGCAAACATTCCATCGGGGATGGAAGCGAGGGCGGGGACATCCCTGCCGAGGGCGGTGAAGACGCGTTGCAGGGTTTGATGGATGGAGGGGAGTTCGAAATCGGCGGTGCCGTTGATGTCCTTCCACCAATCGGGATTCTCGGCGGGGGAGGATTTGCGCAGGGGATTCTCGGCGTCGAGGCGGGCTTTGAGGACGTTGCCGAGGTCGGCGATGAGGTTGGCGCGATCGGCGAGGACGAGGTCTGCGCCGAGGTTGCCGATGGGGCCGTTTTTCCAGGCGAGATCGTTGGCCTTTAGGTTGAGGAGCAGTTCCCATTCGGCGGGTTTGTCGAGGAGGTGGTCGGCGCGAAGGTGGAGGTGGGGGATTTGACCGGTGAGTGCGAGATCCGGGGCGAAGCGGCCAACGGAGGCGGCGAGGTCGAGGGTGTCGTTGTTGAGGTCGATCTCGATGGTTCCGGCGGAGTCGGCGAAGAGGACGAGGCGGGAGGAGAGCGCGGTGGCGGTGGCGAAGAGCTCGACGGGATTCTCCGGTTCGTAACCCACCCGGGTGCCGGAGAGGGCGAGGTCGGGGAAGATGGTGAATTGGTTGAGGACGAGTTCCTTCGCTCCCCAACGGAGTTCAAAGTCCTGTTCGGGGAGTCCCTTTTCGCCGAGGGCGTTGCTGGTGAAGGCGGTGAGGGTGTAGGCGTCGGAATGGGCGGGGTGGCGGAGGGTGCCGAGTTGCACGTTGAGCGGCTCGCCTTCCGGCCGGAGGAGCTGGTATTGGACCTGCTCGATATCGATGGTGATCGGTCGGGCGAGGGCGCGGAAGGTGCGGATTTTTTCGCCGATGGCGTCGAAGTCGGGGAGGGTGAATCCCCCGGCGGGGTCTTTTGCGGGTTTGGGTTTGGCGACGGTGACGATCTGGAGGTTGCGGCCCTCGATGCGGCGGATTTTTTTCTGCAGGAGCTCCCAGAACTGGTATTCGATGGCGAGTTCGGTGAATTCGATGCGGGCCTCCGAATTGGAGTCCGCGAATTTGCCATCCTGAAGGCTGAATCCGGCATGGAGGGAGCCCTTGACGACGAGGTCGCCGTGGAGGCCGAGTTTGGCAATTTCGGAGCGGATGATGCGGTGGATGAGCCAACGGGCTCCGGGGCCGTTGGCGAGGGCACCGAGGATGAGGAGGAGGAGAGCGGCGATGAGGAGACGACGTCCCCGGCGTTTCTTCCGCGGCGGAGGAGAAGGTTTGGGAGGGGGCGATTTTTTGCGAGGGGGCACTTGGTCGGTCAGGGCGGTCGGGTCGAACAGGATGACACATGGCTTGGGTCCGGCAAGTGTTGCGGAAGAATGAGGGCTAAAGAGTTGGGGGTGAGGGGGCGGCGGTTGTGCGTGGGTGAGGGAGGGGTTTGGCGGGGGGTGAGGTGGAACCGCCGACGCCTCGCAGAGGCGCCGCTACGCGGGGCGGGGCATGCGACCGGGACGGTCACGCCACCGGGGGATCGGCTGGGCAGTTTTGTCTTCGCTGGGCTACGCCGGGACAGGTGGAAACCGGAGCGGGTGGGGCGGCGGTTGTGCGTGGGTGAGGGAGGGGTTTGGTGGGGGGTGAGGTGGAACCGCCGACGCCTCGCAGAGGCGCCGCTACGTGGGGCGGGGCATGCGACCGGGACGGTCACGCCACCGGGGGGGCGGCTGGGCGGTTTTGTCTTCGCTGGGCTACGCCGGGACAGGTGGAAACCGGCGCGGGTGGGGCGGCGGTTGTGCGTGGGTGAGGGAGGGGTTTGGCGGGGGGTGAGGTGGAGCCGCCGACGCCTCGCAGAGGCGCCGCTACGCGGGGCGGGGCATGCGACC
>Ga0209702_10005200_pt1 | contig 17993 bp, 18 predicted proteins | sample FRY01_FD_187210 | JGI IMG/M metagenome (GOLD analysis project Ga0209702, IMG submission 187210) | Freshwater microbial communities from Lake Fryxell liftoff mats and glacier meltwater in Antarctica - FRY-01 (SPAdes) (version 2) | ecosystem: Environmental > Aquatic > Freshwater > Ice > Glacier...
TAGGGAGTACTATAGGGAGTATAAGTTCCAGCAAAGTTGTAACTAATGGTTATTTTTCCTAAGTAGGGTTGATCCGTTTCAGGATATGGATCTCCACCTGTTATGGAATAATAAATTGACTCAATTTGCCCTGTGAAAGTATTAGAGAAATTTTGGGTCAATGTTTTTTTTTGGAAAATCAAAAAGATTAACGGCTGTTTCACAGGATGTTAAATCTTGTAATTTTGCTCTCCAAGTCATGTGAGGAGTAGCGCTTGGTTGTGTATTATAGGCATTTGTATACGCTTTCATGATAAGACTATCCGGCTTAAAAATCACTTCCGTATACGCTCTATTTTTCCCGATGACAACTTCAGAAAAGCGATAATAGGATTCTGTAGGCGTTTCTGATACACTGTCAGCCAATAAATAAGAAACACGCGTTTGACCTCCAAAAGAGCCCCCATTTCTGAACGCAAGACGAAATTCACCGTTGTATTTGGCAATGAAGAATGACATATGAATATCGTTTAAAGTGTCCAATTCGTTTTTCGCTGAAATCTGATTTTCAGAAATTGGTCTAAAATCTACTATCCATTCGGGATATCCGCCAAGAGGTGTTGTTGAAGTTACCGGTCCATTCCAAATACCTTTGATTTTATCCAATAAATTGTATCCTAATGTATTCTCAATTTTAGTAAGTGGATTAGTTTCATTAGGAATTGGTTCAGAAGGAACCTTGTCTTTACTACAACTCATCAATAAAAGCACAATAATAAGCGAAAGAAATAACTTCATAGCAGATTCATTTATCCGTAAATTTAAATAGAATTCTTCTTTATTATTATTAAGAGAGGAATGTAAGTTGTGAATCTTTTAACAATCCTAGGGAAGTGATGTTACTTCCCTAGGATGTTTTAATAATCTATTGGCAAGTCATTTCAATCAAACAAATATTTAAAATGAGTTGATTTAAGTTTCTCAAGGTAACTGCAATCGAAAGGTGACTAAAATTATTCTCTTCCCAAGTAATTTTTCCCTGTTCTTTTTCCCCAAACTTATAGACATTTTGAAGATCCAAAAGACCTTTTCGGTTGACTGAAAACTTGGCATTGGTGAACTTATTGAATTCGGCAAGTTCGTTTTTAAGTGTTATTAAATCAGTCTTCGCTTTTCCATTGTTGTCAAATAAAAAGTCATGAGCAAAGTTTAGACTGCTGCCGTATACCCGAATGATTTGCGCTTCAGTAAGTCCTTCTTCACCGTGAGAAGTGTGCCTGATTAATCTAGCTTTGATGTCATCAATTTTTTCACATAAAGAATTTGCTTTGACCTTAAGTTCTTTAAGGTCAAGTGTTAGCGTGTCCGTTTTATAAGCGAATTGACTTTGCTCAGATGCGAAAATTGCTGCATCTCTTAAATGATCATCTGAATTGTATGATGATTCATCTGTCCAGCGACTAGCTCGCAGATTTGTTAAGGTAAAGAGCAAGCCTCCTGCAGTTAAGATCAATACCGAAGAAATGATCGTGTTGATCTTTGTTTCAGCGTTACGGATACCGGTGAAGAAATAAACAGGTAAGAATACGAAGAACAATATTCCAAGTGAGCTTAACCACATCATGTTGGCAAAAGGCCAATGCATGATTTTAAACAAGGTTGCTAAACTAATTATAATTCCAAAAATGGCAGCGATACCAATTATGACTTTGTTTTTGGTTTCTTTTTGTTCTTTCACCCTTAAAATTGATAAAAGGGGTAAAAACAAAAAGCAGAATGAAACAATGCCTACAAGTAAAAAAACACTTGCTCCTGGCCAGTGCATTGTTTTAAAAAATGCACCAATTATGAAGGTGATTGCTGAGAATACACCGCTATTTAACATGACTTTTTTCATGGCATAATAATTTTTGAAGGTTAATAATAGAGTTGTTTCTTCTTGAATTTCCCGAAGCTCGCGTTTGAAAAAACGTGGTAAAATGCTTCGATAGAATTCTTCAAAGTGTGATTCGGCTAACATTTCTGTTTCGATAACACAACAAATGTGGTCCAGCAGACTGAGCTGCAGCTCCTCCGACTCAATTCCATTACGTCTAATGTCCTCAAGAATGAACGTTACTTGTTCGTCTTTTAAAACGTACATCTTATCCCATTTTTGGTTTTAAGTCCAACAGAAATATCATTGTATCAATGAATTCTGAGAACTCGTTCACCTTGTCGCTGGCTACTTTTTTACCCGTTTGAGTAATCGAATAATACTTACGAATGCGGTTTCCTACATTCACTACATCTGTGGTTAAAATTCCTTGTGCTTCCATTGCATGTAATGTAGGATACAGTGCGCCTTCCGTCAATTGAATTTTTCCACCCGTAAGCTCTTTTACTTTTTGGGTTATTTCATAACCATACATTTTGTCGCTTTCCGACAACAACTTTAAAATGATCGTTTTTAAAGTTCCTTTAATAAGTTCTGATGAATACATGATACAAATATATACTATTTTATTTATATACCTAAGAATCTAATGTATATAATTAAAAAAGTTACAGTTATTTAATTAACAAATTGAAAATCAAATATTTAAAAATTCAAAAAAAAAGGTTTTATTGATATTTGATAAAATCGGTCATTGCCTCCCAATAATATTCTTTCCAACCATTCTCAAGTTGTGAAACGTTATGTTCTGGGATGTCAGTTTGTGTGAATGTCAACTTTGTACCTGTTTCACAAGACTCAAATTCAAAAGTGCAAATTGAATAATGATCTTCTGGCCAACCTTCTTCAGCAAAATGCCAATGCTGTAAAATTTTCTTGCCTTTTTCTAAAGCGATATTTGTACCGTGACAATAACCGTCGAACACATTGAAATTTCCGCCAATTTCTTCAGACATTTCCACTTTAGAACCAGTAAAGGCAGCATGTTTCTCAGGATTCATGATCATGAAATAAACAGTTTCCGGATCAGTACTGAAATGAATAATTTGGTTTATCGTTCCTGTTTTCATAAGCTGGTTTTGTTGGTTTAATAAAGGCTTTTTGTCTCATTTAACTTTAAATTCTAATGATTAATTATCCGTGAATCGTTTCTTCTTTGCCGTAATTCTGAATTACTTGAGCCTCAAATTCTAGCCATTCTTTCCAACGTTGATTCACATCGATACCACCATTGTATTTTCTTGCAAATCCTATGAAGGTGGTATAATGTCCGGCCTCACTTACCATTAAATCGCTATAAAATTTGGATAATTCGGGATCTGAAATTCGTTCAGCTAGTAATTTAAATCGTTCACAACTTCTAGCTTCAATCATAGCTGAAAACAAAAGTCGGTCAACTAATCGTTGTTGTCTGCTTCCGCCTTGCACCATGAATTTAAACAATTCATTTACATAACTATCTTTTCGTTCTCTTCCAAGATTAAAACCGCGTTGAATGATGATTTCATGCACTTGTTGAAAATGTTCCAATTCTTCTTTTGCCAAAGCAAGCATCTCTGTCACTAAATCGGTCAATTCTGGGTTGAGTGAAATAATCGTAACAGCATTTGTGGCTGCCTTTTGTTCACACCAAGCATGATCAGAAAGAATTTCTTCAATATTTGTTTCGACGATATTTACCCATCGTGGGTCTGTGGGAAGTTTTAATCCGAGCATTTATATTGAGTTTGATACAAAAGTATAAATATTAGTCAGTGTGGTCAGTGGTTTTTCTTTTCGTTAAAGAGTATTCAAGTGATTAATTAATTCTTCAAAAATGATTGGCTTACTAAGGACCAATGAGTTTGAAATTGTTTTAGTTTGGATGGATGTTATTTCAAAGGAATTTCCTGTTACAAAAATAATGGGTGTTTCAATACCTAATTTCCGAATCGAATAAGCGGCTTCAATTCCAGAAGTTTTATTTTTTAAATAATTATCTAAAATGATAAAATCTGGATGAAACTGCTGTGTTTGGTCAACGGCTTGATTCGCATCTGTCACGTTAACAACTTCGTACCCCAAATTTTCTAATTGCATTCGAAGAACTTTCGCAATCAGTAATTCGTCTTCGACTAAAAGGATTTTTTTCTTTAACTTCATTATAGCGAAATTTGAATGAGGTAGTGTGGTGGCGAATGTTGAATTAATTCAATTTTACCGTTCAACTGTTCTGCAAACGTATGAATTAAGGTTAAACCAGTTGTATTTGAGGTTGAAAAATCAATATGTTTAGGAAAAGCTCCTCTACAATCACAATAGTTGATGGTTAAATGGTCATTTTCACTAAACACGCTAATATCTAATTTTCCTGGTATATTGTCATTGTATGAGTATTTGAATGAATTCAGCATGAGTTCATTTAACATTAATCCGAGTGGAAGTGCAGTAGTTAAATTAAAAGTGACATTATTACCTTTTAGTTCTAAAATGATTGATTCATTAGTTTTCAGCAAATCGAATAATTCTGCGACAAAATCTTTGAAATTAATTTCATGAAAGGTTTCATTTCGGTACAATAATTCATGAATTAATGCTGTAGTTTTTATTCGCTTACGGCTCGATTGCAGGGCGTCTTTGGCTTCTTCGTTCGTAATATTTAGCTCCTTCAGTTGAAGTAAACTAGATACCATTGCTAAATTATTTTTGATACGGTGATGAACTTCAGCCAGAAGCACTTCTTTTTCTTTCAAAGCAAGCTTAATTTTTTTTTCTGATTTTATACGTTCAGTGATATTCTTTGAAAAAACACTAATACCGGTTATTTGATTCTTTACATCGTAAATTGGGTGATAACTGGTTTCTATATAAATGTATTCACCTTTAGATGTGAGATAGTTTTCAATGTCATTTTTGGTTTCTCCTGTTAGTACACTTCGGTAAATGTCTTTATGATACTCATGTTTCGATGGATCTATGTAGTCCAAAATAGCCATTCCGCGCTTCAAATCTACCTTATAACCGTTTTTAACAATCTTAGCTAGTGAAGCATTGAATTCTATTAAATTATAATCCAAATCAATAGAACAAATCAAATCAAACGTGTTATTGATAATCGCTTTCAAGCGCTCACTTTGGTTGTTGTTTTCGATTTCGAGCAATTTACTTTCTGTTATATCTTCAGAAAGAACCAGTATACTTTGAAGTTCATTGTTTTCGTTATAAACCCCAGAAATAGTTGTCTGGCACCACGTAATTCCATCTGGAAAATGATAGGATAGAAACCCAACATCGATTTTTATTGTTTCTCTTGAAGAAATAACTTTTTTTATTGTTTCACGATATAAATCATGATGTTCTGGTAGTATAAAATTAAAAATAGACTGCCCAATTACCTTTTCTAATGAATAACCAGCTTCTACTTTATTGATATATAAAAGTTTAAATTCAACAGGATCAATGAAAGAGAACATTTGTGGCAATAGAGATGCTAGTTGACGAAAATGAATATCATCACTAATCGTCAAAATTTGCGTTGATTTATTAAAATTCGGTTCAATCATTTTGCTGTCTCAAATCTTTATTAGACTAAATTTAATTTAAATAATTGATTTTCTGACTATTTGTCATTTAATATTATTTGGCTTGATATTAGTCAAACCGCTGACCATGAGTAAAACAAAAGTCACCTATTCTTGGGCATTTAAGGAGTTTATCTGGCCTCGTAAAAACATCATTTTTGTCGGTTTGATTCTAATATTAATCAGAAGTTTAGCTGCATTGATTTTGCCAATTGCCAGTAAAAACCTGATAGACGAGGTGATTCCTTCCAAGGATATGAATGCTATGTATTGGCTGTTATTAATTGTTTTTCTTTCAATTTTAGTTCAAGCGGTGACATCATTTATATTAACAAAAATCCTTAGTGTTGAAGCACAAAAATTGATTTCTATTTTAAGGACTCAAGTGCAACGGAAATTATTAAAATTGCCAATTGCTTATTTCGATAACAATAAGTCAGGGGCTTTAGTATCAAGGGTTATGACGGATGTCGAAGGTGTCCGAAATTTAGTGGGAACTGGTTTGGTACAACTTATTGGGGGTACAATCACGGCATTGATTACTATGGTATTGTTAATCCGTATGAATGCCTTAATGACAGTTTTTGTTTTGGTGCCTGTCGGAATTTTTGCTTTCATTGCCCTCAAAGCTTTTGCCTACATACGTCCAGTTTTTAGAGAAAGAGGAAAAATCAACGCAGAAGTAACAGGAAGACTTACTGAAACCTTGAATGGTGTAAGAGTAATAAAAGGTTTTAATGCAGAAGAGCAAGAGAATAAAATCTTTGAATCTGGTGTTGAAAAATTATTCTTGAATGTAAAACGAAGTTTAACCGCAACTGCTTTTATTACGAGTTCTTCTACCTTCTTGTTAGGTTTAGCTTCTGCGGGAATCATGGGAATTGGTGGTTATTTTATTATGAAAGACACAATGACTGTGGGAGACTTTATTTCATTTACACTTTTACTTGGCTTCATGATTGCGCCAATTGTTCAGATGAGCAATATTGGCAGTCAACTTTCTGAGGCGATGGCAGGATTGGATCGTACTCAGGAATTAATGAACATGACAGAAGAAGATGATGAAGAAGTACGTACGATTAAAATTACAACAGTAAAAGGTGATATTGAATTCGATAATGTTTCATTCAGTTATGAGGAAAGTAAAGAAGTTTTGCATGATATTACTTTTTCTGCACCTGCTGGAAGTGTGACGGCCTTAGTAGGCTCATCTGGTTCTGGAAAATCTACAATTGCAGGATTGGCTGCGACCTTTTTGAATCCGGTTAGTGGTAAAGTCACCTTGGATGGAGTTGATTTGTCAAAGGTAAATCTGAGCAGTTTCAGATCGAATTTAGGAGTAGTACTTCAGGATGATTTTTTATACGAAGGGACAATTAGAGAGAATATTTTATTCCCTCGACCAAATGCGACAGAAGAAGAATTATTGGCAGCTGTTAGAGGTGCGTATGTTAATGAATTCACAGATCGATTTGATGAAGGATTGGAAACAGTGATAGGAGAGAGAGGAGTGAAGCTTTCTGGCGGTCAGCGTCAACGAATTTCAATTGCAAGAGCGCTTTTAGCAAATCCTAAGGTTATTATTCTCGATGAAGCAACATCAAATTTAGATACTGAAAGTGAATCATTTATTCAAAAAAGTTTACATGAACTTATGAAAGACAGAACCACTTTCGTTATTGCTCATCGATTGAGTACTATTCAAAAAGCAGATCAAATACTGGTAATTGAACAAGGAAATATTGTTGAAAGAGGTAAGCACGATGAACTGATTGCTAAGAAAGGGCGTTACTTTGATTTGTTTACTTATCAGAGTAGGATTTAATAACTCCATTTCAAGTACATTCCACCCCAGGTAAAGCCAGCTCCAAATGTGGTAAGAATTAAATTATCTCCTTTTTTTAGTTGACTTTCCCATTCTGCTAAGCACAAAGGAATTGTCGCCGAAGTAGTATTTCCATATTTCTGAATGTTTAACATTACTTTGTCCATCGGAATTCCCATGCGTTGTGCGGTCGCCTCAATGATTCGTTTGTTTGCTTGATGTGGTGCTAAAAAGGCGATATCATCTGAACTTAAATTGTTTCTTTGCATCATTTCCTCTGCTACATCTGCCATTTTTACAACTGCAAATTTAAACACTGCCTGCCCATCCATACTGATGAAATGTTGACGGTTTGTAACAGATTCAACCGATGAAGGAATCAAACTTCCACCAGCTGGTTGATATAAGTATTTTTTACCGCTCCCGTCCGCATACATTTTGGCATCAATAATTCCAGTGCCGTCTGTACTAGGCTCTAGTAAAAGAGCACCAGCACCATCACCAAAGAGTATAGATGTTTTGCGACAAGTATAATCAACAACGCTACTCATTTTGTCAGCTCCAATAACGACAATTTTCTTATGTGTCCCACTTTCAATTAATTTAGACCCAATATGCAAAGCAGATAAAAAACTTGAACACGCAGCTTGAACATCAAAACCCCAAGCATTCGTCGCCCCAATCATGTCTGAGACGATATTAGCTGTTGCTGGATATTGATGATCTGGCGTTACTGTTGCCACAATTATCAATTCGATTTCTAATGGAGATATTGCACATTTTAGTAGTAATTTTTTCGTTGCTTCAGCCGCCATAAATGCAGTTGCTTTATCCTTATCTTTTAAAATGCGCCGCTCACTTACTCCACATCTGGAGACAATCCATTCATCACTTGTATCAACCATTTTTTCTAGTTCATGATTGTTTAAAATGTAATCAGGAACGTAAGTTGCGACTCCTTTAATTGCTGCTGCGATTTTCATGAGACAAATCTATTTTTATAGTGTGAATTATATAAGACAAAATAATTTTCACGTTTGATAGCTAAAAGAATATTATTTGTATTAATCCCATATAACAAAAAGGTTTAGTAGATTTGAAATTACGATGCCTAAACAAAAATCAGATCAGTTATATAATCTAATTCATTCCCTTTCTAAAGGGGAAAAAAGGTTTTTTAAATTGTATTCTTCGCGTTTATCGAATAGTACCGATAAAAAATTCATCTTGCTTTTTGATGTCTTGGAAAAGCAAAAAACACATAATGATGATTTGATTCTGAGTAAGAACAAGGTTTTTAATCCCAAGCAATTTTCAAATTTGAAAGCACATCTTTATTTTCAAATTTTGAAAAGTGTTAGATTGTGCAATGCAACGAAACAAGAAAATTTGACTATTACAATGCTTTTGGATTATGCGCGCATTTTATACAATAAATGCCTATATAAAGAATGTGTCAAAATGATTGATAAAGCAAAAGTGAAGGTAATTGAAAACGATTGTTCTGTGTTGCTTTTAGAGATTTTGGATTTAGAAAAAATGGTCATACCGAAAACCTTAGAATCTGGGAATGAGGCCAGAGTAAATTTGTTAATCGCCAATTCAAATCACACCACAATTAGTGTAAAAAACAGCAATGTATTCTCAAATCTATCGTTAAAATTGAGCTCGTATTATGTTCAAACTGGCTTTAGTAGAACTGAGAAAGATTTGAAAAATGTGATTCAATTTTTCAAATCTAGTGTTCCTGAATATCAAGAATGTGAGCTGTCTTTTCAAGAGAAAATGTACTTGTATAATTCTTTTATAGGGTATTATTTTTATACTCAAAATTTTGTAGAGGGTTATAATTATGCTTCTAAACTGATCAATTTGTTTGAGAAACAACCAGAAATGAAGCGTCATAAATTGGAGCATTACATCAAAGCTTTGAATAATCTGTTGGTGGTTCAGAATAAATTATATAAATACAGTGAGTTTGTTGAAACATTAAAATTGTTGGTTGGTCTAAAAAGGAACAAAGAATTAATCTTAACTGAAAACATCAATTTGAATTTATTTAAAGCGATTTATATTCATGAAATCAATCGCCATTTTATGTTGGGAGAGTTTACTGCTGGAACCAGAATTGTAGACGCTTTAGAACATGAATTAAATCGATTCATTCGTTTATTAGATAAACCGTCAATATTACTTTTTTACTATAAAATTGCTTGTTTGTTTATTGGAAGCAGCAATTTTAAAATGGGGGTAAAATGGCTAAATAAAATATACAACGCAAAAGAATTGAAGTTGCGAGAAGATATTCATTCGTTCACAAGAATTTTGCTTTTAGTTTGTCATTTTGAAATGAATAATGAGCTGGCTTTAGAAACTCTTCTTCGTTCAACATACCGGTATTTTTTGAAAAAAGGAATGTTGAGTGAATACGAAAGAAATATTTTGGACTTTATCCATACCTTATTTATGGATCCAAGAGAGAGAAATATTAAAGTTCAATTTATAAACTTGAAAATCAATATGTTAAAATTGGAAAACGAACCTTTTGAAAAGCGTGCTTTTATGTATTTTGATATAATTTCTTGGCTTGAAAGTAAAATCGAAAATGAGTCAATCGAAATTGTTATTAAACGGAAAGCACTTTTGAGGATTGGTTAAATTCAAAAACTTACGAATATTTCACTTTATTGTACTATATCGTTTTGGTGTAACATTGTTGTATTTACTTATCAGAACTGTAAATAAATTTTCAATGCACGTCGATTCCATCGAAGTAAATTTCCGTGATAGCTGTATCTTCATATTTTGAACCAGGATATACTTCGAGGATTTCAAAGGTCATTTTCCAATGTGGCATGGTGCGAAGTAGGTCATAATCTTTACGGTCAGCAACACCAAGAGGACTAAAAGAAAATGATTGTTCTTGTTTGCTGTCTGCTAATTCTAAAATGGCAAAGGGTTTACCGTCAATGAACATCTTGAGCGCCTTAACTCGTGAATTTTCTGTCCATGCTTTATTCGATTTAATGTAGCCGTTTATGATAATAATTTTGGTGATTCGCGGATTTTCTGGCGGAAAGTCATAAGTGATTTTTTCACCAATTCCATGGCCTACAGCACCTTCTACCCATGCTGTTTTATAATTCAAGTCATGGATATTGTTTGCGGCATATTTGCCTCCAACTAATTCGGAACTAGCATAGGTAGAATCTAATCCACCACCACAATACCAACTACATCCCATTCCAAGAATTTCCCAATAATCTTCTGATTCCTCCATGCAAGTTCGGAAAATGATTCGCTCGGTTAATGTAAGTTTTAAGGTATCTAGGTCGCCACCACCAACTTTTTCCCAAAGTTCGGGACATTGAAGCATGTGTTGATGGAATACTTTTTCACCTTCTGGACTTTTATCCACAAGAAAACCAAGACTTGGCTGCATTACTGGCAGATCCTGGCTGAAGGAAAAAGTAAAAAATAGGTGTAAAGGAAAAAGAAAAAGAAACTTCATTTTAGGAAATAGCAGTTTTTAATACATTTCAGCTTTCTTACCACTGTTTTTCCAACCTGCTTTATACTCCGCGTCAACAAAGAAAATTTTTATATCAGCTTTGTATTCAGCATCTACGAAAAAGATCTTCTTTTTTGCCTTGTATTCAGCATCCGTAAAAAACCATTTTCCATCGTTGTCACCTGCTTTATATTCTGCATCAACTTTATAAACTAACAAATCGGCTTTGTACTCTGCGTCGACCACAAAAGCTTTCACATCTGCTTTATATTCTGCATCAACTGAATAGACTTTTTGTGCATTTACTGTAGATATTCCAGTTAGTAAAAAAGCAGAAACAATTAGTAGATTTTTCATAAGGTTAAAATTGATTTGTATAAAGGTAAGTATATATTCTATTGACACTTAGTGACAAATCAGTTTATTAAATTTTTCCTACCTCACCAATTCAATCTCCACCCTTCGATTCATGTCTTTATCTTGTTCATTCTTCTCTTTTGCAACCTTTGGTTCGTCAAAAGATTTCCCAATGTAAGACATTTGTTCTTTTGGAACGTTTAATTTTCGAAGTTGGCGAAAAACACCTCTTGCACGTCTTTTGGAAACTGCCTTCGCTGGACCACAGCATACATGGCCTTCAATTATGATTTTTTGATTCGGGTGATTGATGAGATAATCTGCCAATACGGATAAGCGATAACGGTTTACGTGACTCAACTCAGAACTGTTGTTTTTGTAACGGATAACAATAGGGAAATCAAAAGGAATTTCATCCAACGAAGTTGAATCTGTTTGTGAGAAGCTGGCAGGCACGACGAATATAATAAGTAAAAAGACGAGAGATAAAGGGTATAATATGCCTTTCAATTTTTGATTCTTTATGGAACGAAAAATCAACATCTTACCCCAATCCAACATTAAAACTGCCATCCATAGTTATCTTTCCATTTACTGGTTCAGTTTTTCCTGGAACAATAAGACCTTTGATTACACCCGTTTTCCCTTTTTCAAGTAAATCAAACAATTGTGTTTCGGTCAATTTTTTACCCAATAATTCAAAAGGAATTTTAAAACCACAGACGGCGTAATTAGAACAACCTAAGGCTGACTTCCCCTTCATTAATTTAGCTGTTTTACACTTGGGACATGTCAGGGAATCTAAACTTGGTTTCTCTTTCACAACGCGCGGGGCACGTTCTTTCTTCTCAGCGGGAGCAGTTGCAACTGGTTCAACCTGAATTTTTCTATAATTATTAAAAATAACTTCATCGGTTAATTCGCGCACCATCTTAAAAAGTTCTTGCTTGAAAACTTCTAATTCATATTCTCCTTTTTCAATCAACCGTATTTTTCGCTCCCAATTTCCTGTTAATTCTGGACTTTTCAATAATTCATTTTGAATGGTATCAATTAAATCCATTCCAGTTGGTGTGGCTAAAATGTTCTTACGGTTTTTTTCAATGTATCGTCTTCTGAATAAGGTTTCAATAATATTTGCTCGAGTTGATGGTCTACCAATACCATTATCCTTCATAAGATCGCGCATTTCTTCATCTTCAACATGCTTACCGGCTGTTTCCATGGCACGTAATAAAGTAGCCTCAGTAAATGGTTTCGGAGGGGAAGTTTTTCCTTTATGAACAACAGGAGTGTGTGGACCTTTTTCACCCTCAACAAAGGTAGGGAGCACGCGTTCTTCCAGCTCTTCTTTATTTTCTTGTCTCGGATCTCGCAACGCAGTGTTCTCTGCTCTCACTTCTTCATACACAACGCGCCATCCTGGTTCTAATATCTGCTTCCCTGTCACTTTGAATTCCAAGGTCCCAACTTTTCCTAAAACGGTTGTTGTTGAGATTTTACATTCAGGATAAAATACGGCTATAAATCGTTTGGCAATCAAATCATAAACTTGATGTTCAGCAGGTGAAATACCACTTGGATTAACACCTGTTGGAATTATCGCATGGTGATCCGTAACTTTTTTATCGTCGAAAATGGTTTTTAGCTTCGGAATTGGCGCTTGCAACAATGGAGCAGTTAAACGAGAATAATACTGCATTCCTTTCAGAATTCCACTAATTTTTGGGTGAATATCTTCTGATAGATAGGTGGTGTCTACCCTCGGATATGTCACAATTTTCTTTTCATACAAACTCTGAATAAGTTTCAAGGTCTCATCTGCTGAAAACCCAAATTTCTTATTCCCCTCAACTTGTAAACCGGTTAAATCAAACAATCTCGGATTTCCTTCTTTTCCTTCTTTTTGTTCGAAAGAAGTAACTTCAAATTCATGTTGTTTTAAGTATGTTAATCCTTTGTTAGCTTTATCTTCACTTGTTAGGCGATCTATTTGACAAAGAAACTCAGTTTCACGGTAGGTGGTTTTTAATTCCCAATATTCGGCAGAGGTAAAGGCATTGATTTCCTTTTGCCGCTGAACAATCATTGCTAAAGTGGGCGTTTGCACTCTTCCAACAGATAACGTAGCTTTTCCTTGACCAAATTTCTTAGTAAATGCACGTGTAGCATTGATTCCCAACAACCAATCACCAATTGCTCTTGCAGAACCGGCAGCGTATAAATTATCGTATTGTTTTGAATCTTTGAGCTTATTAAACCCTTCTTTAATGGCTTCCTCAGTAAGTGATGAAATCCACAATCGTTGAATAGGTTTATTGCATTTTGCCTTCAATAAAACCCATCGTTGAATCAATTCTCCCTCTTGCCCAGCATCCCCACAATTTATTACAGAATCACATTGTGCGACTAAATTCTCGATGCATTTGAACTGTTTCTGTACACCTGCATCATCAACTACTTTAATTCCAAAGTTTACAGGAATGATTGGCAGGTCTTCTAATTTCCAATATTTCCAAATTTCCTTATAGTCGTGTGGTTCTTTAAGCGTGCATAAATGACCAAATGTCCAACTAACCCAATAACCATTTCCTTCCCAGTAGCCTTCTTTGCGAGTTCGGGCTCCAAGAATCTCCGCGATGTCTTTCGCAACAGATGGTTTTTCGGCAATACAGAGAATCATTTTTTAATGTAATGCTTTACGGTAAATGAAGCTTCATTCTTTTCGTCCTTTTTCCATTCAAGGATTTCATGAATTGTCCAATTTTCTTCATTAAATTCTGGAAAAAATGTATCTGCATTATACACTTTATCTACATGGGTTATATACATTTCATCGATGCAATTCAAAACGATTGCTTGACGGTAAATTTCACCTCCCCCAATAATATAAACCGTTCTATCAGATTCACCTTCGTAATAAGATAAACAGTCTTCCAATGAATGAAACACTTTGCAACCTTCTGCTTCAAATTCAGTATTCCTAGTTAAGACAGCATTTTCACGATTAGGTAAAGGCCGAAATCGTTCAGGTATTGAATCGTAATTCTTTCTTCCCATGACAACTATTTGTCCAGATGTCGTTTCCTTGAAAAACTTCATATCAGCAGGTAAATGCCACATTAAATCGTTGTCTTTTCCAATTCCACGATCGCTGTCCATTGCTACTATTAGGGAAATATGCATATTGAAAATATAGAGTTTAATTTTTTAGCTAAAATGCAATTGACAAAAGTGAGGAATAGTTTAAATTGCTACTGCACCTTTGATATGCGGATGCGGATCATAATTCAACAATTCGAAATCTTCATATGTAAATCCAAAAATATCTTTTATCGCTGGATTAATTTTCATTGTAGGTAGGGGTCTCAACTCTCTTGATAATTGCAAATTCGCCTGCTCAATGTGGTTGCTGTATAAATGTGCATCTCCAAAAGTATGAACGAAATCTCCCACTTCTAAATCGCAAACTTGCGCAACCATCATGGTTAAAAGTGCATAAGAAGCGATGTTAAATGGCACTCCTAAAAAAGTGTCCGCACTGCGTTGATATAATTGGCAACTCAATTTTCCATTTGCCACATAAAATTGAAAAAGAGAGTGACAAGGCGGAAGCGCCATGTTATCAACATCAGCCACATTCCATGCAGAAACAATTAGTCGACGCGAATCTGGATTCTTTTTAATTTGATTGATTAAGTTGGTGATTTGATCGATTGTTCCACCATCACGAGAAGGCCAACTTCTCCATTGATGACCATAGACCGGACCAAGGTTTCCGTTCTCATCTGCCCATTCATCCCAAATTGAAACCTTGTTGTCTTTCAAGAACTTGATATTCGTATCACCTTGTAAAAACCAAAGTAATTCAATAATTATTGATCGTAGATGGAGTTTTTTAGTAGTTACAACAGGAAATCCTTTAGATAAATCAAAACGCATTTGATAACCAAAAACAGACGTAGTACCTGTCCCTGTTCTATCTTCTTTTTTGGTTCCGTTGTCAAGTATATGTTGCAACAAATCGTGATACTGTTTCATGTCAAAAAAATGGGTTGAAAAATGTTTTTCGAAATTACAAAATTCAATGGTTCATTTTTAATGAACTTTTCAAGAATTAGAAGAATTTATGAACGAATCCAGAGATTTTGTTGCTCCTTTAAAGATAAGTGTATTTGCTAATAAAAACAGACACGAAAGTAAGCTTACTAGAAAGGCAATAAGTACTATTGGATTACGGTATTGAAACGTCACATTCTTCGAATTAGCAGGCAAGACGATGGTCATGAAATTCTTATTGCTTTTGTAAATCTGGACTTTTTCACCATCAACCTTTGCCTCCCATCCAGTGTATTCTTTCTGAAAAAGGGTGAGTAATTGGGTTTCTTTATTTTTCGTTTTGATTTGGAAATTATTGGCTGAATAACTTATAATCGTGGCCTTATCCGTTGAATCATTTTTCAAATCCAACAAACTTAGAACGCTGTAAGCTTGGTTATCAAAAATTAAGTTATCTGCTTGAAAGGTACTGTCAGCATTTAATTTGTCCATATTTTTTTCATGCAACACCTTGTCTGAAAGCAATAAAACATGATTTTTTTGAATTGTTTTGTAAATAAATGGATGTTTGCTTTCCAAATCATCATAACTAGAAAAGGAGAATGAATTAAATCCTTCTGCACTGATTTCTTTTTGGAAATTATTTAAGTTTTGCCAATACGGCTGACCTAGTCCGGGCAGTTTACCAGCTTCTTCAATACTGATATGTTGAAGTGGAGGAAAGCCCTTTTCCAATTGTGCGGTTGATTGATACGGTTCCTCCGAATTTAAAAAACTGGTGTAAACGGAGTAGGGTCCGTTCAATTGTGCGGCCACAATTAAATCAAGTGCTATGAGAATTCCAAGTAAAAGGAAGGCTCTTTCAACTTTTTTAACAAAACGAATCAGGAGCAATAAAGCCACTATAAATCCAATTTGAATACTGGCTTGAAAAACAATAAATTGCTGAATTTTCCCTTCGCGATAAGCATCAAAAATGGCTTTACCAACAAAATTTTTCATATCTAAATACGAATTAGATCGCACATAAATAATGATTGTAATAAATGTGAGTATGAGTGCCGACAAGGGGATGATCCATTTTCTAAAAGAGAGGAATTTGCCTTTTTTGTAATGAACGTTGAGGTAATTTGCTCCGACAAGTATAAAAGCGAAAAGTGCAAAGATTCTAAAAACAGCTGGAAATCTGAATACATTCATCATCGGAACATACTTGTAAAGCAGCTCTCTCACTGGCAAAGCATCGCCAACTGCAGCCAAGAGAGAGAAAAGACCTAGTGCAAAGATGAATTTTAACCCTGAGTTTTTCGGCGCAAAAATCCCTGCAAACAAGAAGAATAACATGAACAATCCAAAATACCCATTGATCATGGAGATATCACCCTTAAATATTTCTGGAAAGTCAACGGTGGAAAAAGGAAGGATAAACGAAATAAATGCTTTGGGAGCGAAAGGAGAATAAAGCGCTTGTTCTAACGTAAATCCTTCCAGACGGGATAAATATGGACTGACTTGATAGATGGAAATCAGCATTCCAGCCGAAAAAATCAGTGCAGAAACGACAAATACAATGTGGTTAATGAGGAAGAAATAGACACTATTTTTCTTTTTGCTTCGCCATGATTTAAAGATGTAATAAGAAAATGAGGCTAAAAAGAAATAAAACAAAACAATTACGAAAGCTGGGTAGCCTCCACTAATCATTAAAAACAAAAAGAAACCTGCATAAACACCATTTGAAGCTTCTTTTTCTGTGAGTAAGCGGAAATAGAAGTTAAGCACAAAAGGCAACCAAGCAGCACCAATAATATAAGGCAGATGCTGCGCGTTTCCTACAAATATTCCACAAAGCATATAGGAAACAGCCGTTATGAGCGCAATTTTTTTGTCAAAATTCAAGGTTTGAGCAAGCCAATACATTCCTACACCAGCAAAGAAAATATGCAAGTAAAATTCGAACCCGATGGTGTAAAGATTATAGCCAACAGTGCCTCCAATTAACCAAACAACTGGATACCATGCGCCTGATGAAGGATCCGCATATATTGGATAACCTAGATCTTGAAAAGGATTCCAAAAGGGAAATTGACCATTTTGGAAACATTCACCAACATGGAAACGCCAAGGGTAGAAACAATCTACCATATCGTAATTTGGGGGATGCACAAAAAACACTACTTGAAAAAATGCAAGTGCCGCTATTGATAACAATAACAAATAGGGGAGAATGGATTTTTTGAAGTACATTTTGTTTTCTAGTTCTTCAAAAATAATCAAAGAAGTCCTTTTACCAATAGAAATATTGATTTCATTGAGATTTAACTTTATTGAACTTAATTGTTATTCTGAAACGAAAAAACTACATTTGAAATATGATACGTTTAATTTTTACCATCATTTGTCTTGTACCACTAGTGTTTTTTGCTCAAAAACCAATTGAGTTGAAAAAGAAATTTTTCGGAACCTATTCGGGTGAGATATCTTCCTTCAAGCTTGATACAGGTGAAGATTTAGTTGATGTGGCTAAAACAAAGATTAATATTAAAATTGAACAAGATAGTATTCATTTTGCAATAGGCAGGAACGAGCTTGGGAGCATTTACACGGTGCTTTTTGAGGCTTCAAAATACTACGTTTTAGATTGCAAAGTCAATGGACGTCTAGCAGGCGAGCGCATTGTCATATACAAGAGAGGTAAGAAAATTTCACGTGATGGATTGTTTCCTCAACCAAATGCATTGTTGTATTTGGTAAAATAATTAACGA
>Ga0209702_10005202_pt1 | contig 17979 bp, 10 predicted proteins | sample FRY01_FD_187210 | JGI IMG/M metagenome (GOLD analysis project Ga0209702, IMG submission 187210) | Freshwater microbial communities from Lake Fryxell liftoff mats and glacier meltwater in Antarctica - FRY-01 (SPAdes) (version 2) | ecosystem: Environmental > Aquatic > Freshwater > Ice > Glacier...
GTCAAAATCATCCCGTAATCCAATCGCTGAACCCATGGTCATGTCCTCCAAAACATGGAGCCATAGAATCAGACTATCCTCGCTTTGGGAATCCCATACGTGAGTCACCCTCATCGAAGGTTGGTATAAGGCCAGCGAACGCCAAAGGGCTGCGCCGTGCGAGCGAAAATACTGACTTGCCAGCCATGTGCGGCAGGAAATCACCTGATTGGAGCGGGGCTGCCGCCGACACCAAGTGAAGCGAAACCGATCTATCGGTAATTCTGCTCGCGACCTGCAAAGCCGCAAAAGCGCCGAGAGAAAAGCCCACAAGGCGAATGGGGGCACCACCGGATATATCCTGCACGCGCTCGGCCAAGTGGTCGAAGTAAACCTCAGCGCTGCCGCCTGATATACCAACTGACCGATCAATCGTCCGCCAATTTCCTGGCACCGGACGTCCGGCAAGTTTCAATTCATCCGGCGCACCCGGCAATCCATGAAAATAGATTGTTTCAGCAGCATCATTCATCGGAGGTATGTCGGCAAATGACCACGATTTAGCGGCGATCTTCGCTCCGCCACGGTCCGCCGTAGCTGCCGACCCATGCCTTCATGTCCGGCTCGTCGCTGACTTTCCACGGAATGCCGCCGCTGGTCATGAACAGTTTTTCCATTTCGGCGCGGGTGAAGGGACGGGAGCCTAGCCGTCCGAACACTGCCATCTGGCCGCCGGTTTCATCCACCGCGCGGTCGCGGTCGAGGCCCTTGGACATGGCGATTGCTGGGCTCTTGGTTCTGGCGAAGGCGATTAATTCCGCCACTGGCGGAGGGCTGAAGCCGTAGAAATTGGGCTGGCTGTCCGGGCTGGTCAATTGCAGCACCTTCATCCCGTTCACCCCGTCCGCGACATAAGCGAACAGCGAGGCATTGGTGGAGCCGACAATCACATCCTCCGCATCGTTTAATGTCCCGTCCAGCGTTACCCGGTTGTAGATTTTTGGCGATTCCGGTTGTTTCACATCGAGGATTACCAACCCCTCGCCCTTTGCGGCGACGTAGGCAAATGTGCGCGCAATATACATCCGGCGCGCATCGGCCAGTGCCACAGTGCCTGACGGCACCGGCACCGGATTGCGCATATTGGTGACATCGAACAGCTTTACGCCGTCTGCATCCGTGACCCACAGATAGCGGAACTGGATCGCGCTGGAGCGCGCATCGTTTAGCTCGCGAACGGCAACCAATTGCGGCTGTAGCGGATCGGACAGATCGACCACCACCAATCCGCGCGCCGCGGTGATATAAGCGATTTCTCCCGCCAGCACGATGTGCTTGGCCCCGTCCAGAACACCGCCTTCATTCCAAGTAACCGCACGGTTGAGCTTGTTATTGCGGAACTCGCCATCGGCCATCGTATTGACGTTGACCATGATCAGACCTTCTTCGGCATCCGTCACGGCGGCATAGGAATAGATTGGCAGGAACGGCTGTTCCTGGTTCATTTCCTGCATCTGTTTGGTGTTCCGCAGCGGGTTGATTGGCTGCATCGTGGGTAGCGCCATGCACGTAGCGTTCTTCGATTTGACCTGAGTATCATGGCCCATTGCGCTGAACGGACCGGTTATGATCCGTTCGGAGAAACCCTTGTTGCCGATTGCCGCGACATCATAGACGCGGAAACCGCCAGAGCCCTCCGCCACAAACATATATTCGCCGCGAAGTTGCAGACATCCGACACGGTCTCCCGTGCCTTCATGCACATTGGCGAATTCTTCGAACGGCTTGGTCTCGCCCGATAGATCCTCGTCAAAGGCTTTGCCGCGAACCCAATCCTTCAATTCGCGGTTCTGTTCCTCCACGAATTGGCGGTAGTAGTCGGGGTAGGCGTATTTGTGCAGATAAGACCCGAGCACGGTTTGCGGCTCGTCCCATTCGGTGACGCGAACCGCCTCAAAGCCGCCTTCAAGTCCGGTCCATGCATTCATCCCGACGAAATTGACGTAATTGGTACCGAGCAGCAGCAGCTGCGACATGATCGCATTGTTGTCGTCCGCTTCCGACAGATGGCAATCGGAACAGGTCTTGGTCTCGGTCAGGCGCACCGTATGCGGGAAATGCGGCGCGAAGGCCTGGCTGGAGAAGCCCGGCGCGCTGATCGGCGGCTGCTGCACATAAATGCGTTCGCGATTGATATTGGTCGAGCTGAGGATCAACGCCGAGGTGGAACGGACCGGAGCAACCTGATTGCCCTTGGTGGTCTGGTGTTTGCCCAGCTGGAACATCTGATCCCGGGCAACCTGCGGATTATAAGTCGCGAAATTGCGTGTTTCTTCGTTGTCGTAATGATGGTCCTTGGTTTTCCAGTTTGCCTCAATCGGCAAATGGCACCCGCCGCAACTGGTGGTCCAGCTGAGGTGACAGGTGAAGCAGGCCATTTGCTTGTCTTCATGCGCGCGTTCTCCCGGCGCAATTCCGGTTCCGAATTCGAAATTGCCAGTTTCGGCGCCCGTCTTGCTCATCAATTTGGCCCGCGCGGATTTCGCGTTGAAATTGGGTGCGGTCGGATCGACGCTGTCCTTGGTCAGGCTCATCACCCATTCCAGCTTGGGATCGACGATTGACCTCTGGATCAATTGCTTCCGCCCATTCTCGTCCGTAAGCCATTCGAACCGCCGCTTGCCATCGGGATTGCGCAACAGGGCGAGGTTATTTCCCTTGGGCGGCGCGGCGGGGCCGCTGGTCAGCAGCGTTGGCAATGCGTCGGCGGTACCGTGGCAATCCTTGCACCCGATCTCGATTGCATTGGCAACCTCGCCGTAGATCATGCCGTTGCCGTGGCTGTCCTGCGCGAAGTGGCAGTCAGCGCATTGCAGGCCCTTTTCCGCATGGATGTCCATCATGTGGACTGCCTTGCCCGGGTTGATACCCGGTTCGACGAATTTACCTTCGCCTTCCTTGCGGAACTTCTCCGGATCGTCATTTGCGACAATGGCGCCCGCGGCATCCAGCAGATTGCCGTCCCGGTCGCGCTTGAAGATCGCACGGAAATTCCACCCATGGCCGTGATAATCAGCGAATTGCGTGTCGGTCAGTTCCGAATTGAGATCATAGACATTGCGGGTGAAATCCAGATCAGACCAATTCCCCTTGGGCGCAGCGCCTTCAGGGTTACGCTCCAATACCGCATGGACTTCTTCGGCGGTAGGATACTTCTGCTCCTTCGGCCACATCGCGGGCGCATCAGATTCGTAATCCCACATCGTGTAGCCGAGGTAGGAATTCAGGAAGATGTTCGGCTGGTGCATGTGGCAATTCATGCACTGCGCCGTCGGGATGGAGCGGGTGAAGACATGGCGCAGTGGGTGGCCTTTTTCCTTCACCGGTGCCTTTTTGTCGTGAGCTTCATCAGCATGATCACCCGGCTGCTTGACTGCGCCATGCGAGTCCCCGTGACCATCACCGTGATCCGGCTCCATTTTTCTCGAAATGGTCGGGTCGACAGTAACCGACTGCCCATCGCGCCCGTATTTGGCATAGATCAGGCTGTGGCGCGGTTCGCGGTCATTCGCGTAGATCACATGGCACGATGCGCAGCCTGAATGGCGATAATCGCCTGGTTGGTCATTGGTGCCCATGAACCACATGAAGGGGTCGTTGAGGCGGGTCTTGTGGATGTTCAGCACCGGCAGCGCCACGCGAAGGCCAGTGCCCATGCCGCGATTGCTTTGCTTCAGATCAGGGCGACCTGGTTCATCCAGCCGCTGGATACTGCCGGTTGGATTGGGCAGGCCGATTTCAGGGAACTGTGTGTTGATAGTACGCCCACCGCGCTCGAATACACGGAACACATCACCCGGCGGGGTCACCTGCCATGCAGGCAGCGGATACATTTCTGCCAGCGCGCCGCGTGCTGTTTGTTCAGGGGTCAACACACCGGGAGTTTCACCGGGTGAAACCAGCTTGGCAGGCTCGCCGTCGCGCGTGAATGCTTCGCCAAAAATGTAGTTCTTATACGGCACGATGCCATTGTTGTAAGATGCGCCGCCCCACAACATCGCGCCGGTGGCCATGATTGAACGTTCGCCCGCAACGATGGTGTCCATGTGGCACGCGCCGCATGCTTCGCGCACCACGCGGTAATCGCTGGGGTTCACGAAACGGACGAATTCAGGCGCTTCCTTGTTCAGCAAAGTATAGCTGCGCTTCGGATTGGCGGAGGATGGATAGTGCCAGCTTTCGGGCAGGGTCGGTAGAACATGGGCGGCATCGCGCGCGGCAACATAGGCCGGATCGTCATGTTCCAGTTGCGAATTGCCTTGCACCGATGCGTTGCCGCCGTGGCAATCGATACAGCCCAGCCGGACAGCGGGCGTTTCATGCATTGTCGGCGCGTCACTGGCGGTGTGGCAGGAGATACAGCCTTCGGACTTCGCATCCATTTGCGCCACAGTCTGCCGGGCAGGGGCAGGCGGAGCGATGACTCCGGCGGCGACATAATCGCGTTTAACCGGCTTTTCACCGCCCGCCGCGTGGATTGTCTGACTGTAACCAATGGCTAGCGCGGCGCAGATCAGCGCAGCCCAGAAGGAGAAGAGGCGGGCGATACGCATCAGTAGGTCAGAATCACATTGGCGAGCACGGAGTAGTAATTGCGGTCTTGGCCCAGATTGTCGAACAAATCCTGAAAACCATCCCCCGATAGCAGCGTAGCGGCGGACAAGCGGAAGACGATATTCTGGGTTGCCTTGGGCCGCCAGATCGCTGCCGCTGATAAATCCCAGCCTATGTCATTGGGAATGCTACCTTCATTGCGCAGCACCTCCAACGTGGCAGTGTCTTCGAACCATAAATGATTGGCATTGGTGGAAATGCGGAATTCCGGCGTCAGATCGAAATCTGCGCCTGCCCCGACCAGAATCGTGCCAGGATTGTTGAAATTGCTCTGTCCTTGCTCCTTCGATGAACGGAGCGAATTAAGGATGCCGTTGCGGCCATTCACGCTGACTGCACGCCCGCCCCCGGCGAAGGGAATGGTCTGCCGGATCCAATAGGAGGTATCAGCCCCGGCAAAGATCGGATTTTCGAAGATCGCGTCGTAACCAGTTTCAGTGTCGTCGTAGGGATCGCTATCCCCGCTCGCCCACATGCCAGACATGCGGAAACGCATCCAGTCACGGTCATAGCTAGCCTCTGCCGCTGCGAAAAAGGCACGGACACTTGCGGGTCGGTCGGTGAAAAAACTGTTCCGGTCTTCGCCTAGCGCGGCATAGGCGCTGCCGGTCAGATTGATCCGGCCAATCCGCCCGTCGGCATTATAGCCAAGGTAGAACACATCATAATCGCGCCCGCGCAAAGACCCCAGCAGGGCCGGGCGGACGGGGAAACCATTATCGTCAATCTCGATATCGTTGGCTTCGCGGTTGCGATTGTAGGCAAATGTGATCTGGCTAGTCAGCGCGGGGATCAGGAAATCCTGACGATATGCGTTGGCAATAAATACGAAATCGTCCCGCGGTCGCTGCACCACGGAATTCAGGCCGCTATTGGTGTCTTTCTCCAGCCGCCAGAACGCCGCGACATTATACTGAAACCGGTTGTTGTCGCGCGTGCCAAAGAATCGCAAGCCCAGCTGTTGGTCCTGAAACAGGAACCCGCGAAAATCGGCCTGAAACGGCTGGATGCCGATCCGGAAGGAGTCGAAATCGAACCGGTCCGACGTATTGCGGATGTGGTAATCGAAGAACAATTCCTGCACGCCGAGGAAATAGTCCAGCCGGTGTGATGGCTTGGACGGCTCGACAAACAGCACGCGCTTTTCGGGTACATCGACATAATTGACGTTGAGCGCGAACGTGGCGCGATATTCGACGTCAGGCGGTTTGTACGCGGTGCTACCTTTCAGCAGAGCCGCACCGGCGATGAACGTCTGCGAAAAGACGGTGCTGGCTTCATTGCCGAATGTGTCCAGCCGGTTCGGGTCTTCCGTCGTCTGGACGCCCACCGGGATCGGGAATGTGCGCGGTTCGAACACAGTGTCGCTGATTACATTGGCGACAAAGAACCAGTCCTTGCCGTTGATTGGCAACCATGGAACCTTGTCCGGATTGATCGGACGATCGCCCTTATAGGTGTTCTGATTGTAGGGATCCCACCACCTTTCCTTCACCACGCCGAGCGTTTCAATCAGCCGCCAGCGGTCGGGGATGGGGATCTGGTCAGTCGGAAATGCTTGTGGCGGAGGGGCCCGCAATGCGCCTTCGTTGCGCTGGGTTATGGCGTCCGGCAATTCGCCAACATAGCCCGGACGGCGGCGGCCATCGATAACTTCATTGTCGACCGGCGGGACGTCGCCTTCTTCGGTTCGTTCCTTAGTTTCCGGCGCAGGCGCTTCAATTTCGGTCGGCGGAAGCTCGCCCGGGATCTGGCGCGTGTCAGCCGGCGGTATTGATTGCAAAACAAACGGAATGAGGAGCGCCGCCGACATTACAGCCCCTCGCACACATTCTGATCAGCGGTATCGAGAAATGGCGCGAATGGACAACTGACATAACGCAGCCGGATCAGTCGCCCATTCACATTTACCTGAATCCGGTCGGCGCGGATGACTGCGGGCGCATTGCCAATCCCGCCGACCCGCAGCCCTGCATTATGGGTGCCCAGGAAACTGATCATATCATCCTGATCAATCCCGTCACCCGAAACACCAAGCCCGCCGACCAGCACATTGCCGCGATAGACCGGGACTGAGCCGGGGAAAATTTGGATACCGTTTTGCAGCCGGTTCTGACCCGCCGCAACTTGCGGCAGGAAGGTACAGCCGCGCGCAGTATCAGTCGGGTTCGCGCCAGTTGCGAAATTCAGATGTTCGACCAGATTGCTCAGCACCAATGCAGACTGTAGCCCGGTGGAGAAGGGATTGAACTGCGCGATTGGGCGCGACAGCGGGCCATTGGGTGTGCCGACTTCGCCATCGGGGAAATAGGGCCGCGACAGATTGCCGCCCGACCGGTCAGCGAAAGCAAAACTGCCGTTCAGCGCATTGGGATCGCCGAGAAAAGTGCGTGTCTTGGAGACGAAATTGCGCACATCCTGCCGGGGATCAGCCAGCAAATTGGACGCCGCAAACCGGCTGGAGAAGAAATTAGCAGTGCGCGCCTTTTGCAACGATACGTCGGTTCCGAAAATCGGCGCGTCGGGGGACCGGACGATCCCTAGAACCTGGCCGCGAGTATCGACCAGCGAGATAGACACCTGCGCCCGGCTGTCGAGGGGTTGCCGGATTTGCGCGCGGGCGCGGGACATCACCGCGAATGCTTCTTCAAGGATCGCCTGCGCTTCTGCGGCGCTGAGCGGCTGGGTCACTTCGGCCCCGTCCGTTCCAGCGCGGATCGGGAAGCGGTTCGCCCCGCTGCCATTGGTCAGGACGAAAGCATCGGAATTGGAAAATTCTGCCGCGGTGGAGGCACGAATGCCGGAATTCTCAGCGCCATAGGCAGTTCCGCTCAGAATTGCCGTGCCGGTGTAATACCCGATCAGCGGAACCAGCGAGCCAAGCGTGGCCGCATTGGCATAGGTCGCGCCGGACACATCGAATATGCCGCTGTAGGAAATATCAGTGAAGCGCAGCTGCGTGCCGTCGACAAAAATCCGGTTGGCACGGATGCTTTCGGGCGATTCAAAGCCGACCGTTCCGGCCAGTGCAATCGCCTCGTCCACATTGATGTCTACGTCGAGTACATTGGCATCGAGGCCGTATACACCGTCTGCTGCAACGCCGACACCGCCGACCAGAACGCCGTTTTTATACAGCGGGAACCCGCCCGGATCAGCGGACAGGCCAAGCGGCGAACGTTTTGGCCCAATCAGCGCGGCGCTGCCGCCGACATCGAACCGTGACGAAAAGTCAGAACAGGGCAATTGGCTGAATTGCACGCCAAATAACGGTCCGCTTTCCAGACCGGCGGTAGTCGGCGCGGGCGGGAAATGTTCCTGCACGATCATGCTGGCGGTACGGCTGGAAAACGCATTGCCCGCGCTGGAAAGATACGCACCCGTAATTGCCTTGGCGACAGCGGCGGCCTCTGCCGGAACGTTCAGCCCTTGAATATCGGCATTGGCCCCGTTTGGCGCACCAGGAATTGCCACGGTCAGCGGCGCACCGTTCATGCGAAATAGCGCCAGTACATTGCCGACCCGGTCGACCACCGAAATAACCGCTGGATTACCCGAGCCATTGGCCTGAGCTGCGGCTCTGGCGACAATTTGGCTGACTTCAGTTGATGATAGCGCGAGCTGTGCTGTCGGTGTGTATAGCGCGGTTGTTCCGCCGCCGCCGCTAGATCCGCCGCCTGAGCTTGGCGGTGCTCCGCCGCCCGAGCCGCTGTCACCGCCGCATCCTGCCAGAACAAGCATAGGGGCAAATGCTGTCGCCAATACCATCCGCCGTACCGTACCGACCCGCATTAGCGCAGCGCCCCGATTGCACCAGCGGCCCGGCCAAGGGCTGATCGGAATTCTGCTGGACGATAGGTTTCCGGGTTGCGGACTGCACCATAGGCACGATTGATATTCGCGCGGATACCGGCGGCGGCACCCACTGTAATGCGGCCCTCGCGGACCATCGCATTCAGCAGCGTGTCGACTGCCATCACTGCCTGCGCCGATCCGGCATAATCGGTAAAGCGCGGCGAAGTAGCAGTACCCGCAATCGCCGCGACCACAGTGAAGGCATCATTGCCGGAATAGCTGCGCTGCGCCAGCGCGCCTGACAATGCAGCAGCTTCACCGCGCAATTTCTGCGCGGCGGCGGCGGCCTGCGGGCGGCCCTGGCCCATGGCGCGGTGGAAATCCTTGCTTGCAGCGTCAAACGATGCGGCGCGGCCCGGTACTAGTGCCCGCGAGACGGCTGACAGCATGATGATATTCTCGTCATTATATGGCGCCAGGCCGAATGGGATCGGGCGACCTGGATTGGTTTCAAACGTACGATTGGCCTGCGGACCGTCTTTGATTTCGCGGTGGCAGCTGTGGCAATCGAAGAAATAATACTCCGGAAACATGCCTTCGGTCCCGAATTTGTCCTGCGCGAACAAATCGGTTGAACGGCGCACTGCCTCGGCCTGACCAACCGCCCACATCCGCACGCTGTTTGGGGTGCCCTTGCGCGCGACATAATCCGCATCGACATCATAATGTTGCTGCAGCGCCGTAAACAGATCGAGTTCGAAGACTACGCGCGGGTGGCCCGCCGCCATCATCGAATGGCTGACGAATTGTCCGGTATCGCTGCTGCCGAAATGACAATCAAGACAGACTTTCGCGCTCACTTCGGGGCGCTCCAGCGGGGTCAGGCCATTGGCAACGTTCGAAGCGTGCGTGGCAGGCGCCGCATAATGGCTGGCGAGCCAGTTGGAAGATGCACCATGGCAAGTCTCACAGCCCACTCCGTCCGATGTCTGGAAGCGCGGTCCCTGACGGGCAGGCGAGACATAGGTTGCATGGCAGCCGAGACAGGCGGGCGCAGCCGCGGCTGGCCCAAGTCCCAGATTGGCAGCGATTTTCTTGCCGCGCGGGCTGGCGAGGGCAGCATAGGCACGGCTATGCGCTCCGGTGGATGAGGATGGTTCCTGCCAACTGGCAATTTCGTCCTGCCGGACAATCTCGCCATTTCCTTCTGCGCGGCCATGACAGGTAGATCCGGCACAAGTTGCGACGCCTTCAAAGCGCGCAGAATTGCTAGCGGCCTGAGCGCCGGCTGGTTCGATACTATCTGCAAGCAAGAAAACCGCCAAAAATAGTGGCACCAGCCCAAGCGGGAGAAACCCCGCTTTGCGCGCTTTTGAAGCGAAATCCGTCACGCCATTGCCCTCCCCTTTGGGCAAGATTTGATCCCGATACAGACAGTGGCGCCTAAACGCCGCTTTGCCAACCAAGTATAACAAGAATATTTGCAGTAATGGAAATTTTGAGGCCGCATCGATATCCCCTCCCACATCCGGCACTTCATTCTCCGACAAGGATATGCAGCGGAAAATAGCCCAAGATGGGTGTTAGAAATTCTTGCGACCGGCGGTTTGGTCCGCTTGCTTAACTGTGTTGGCCTGCCGCTGATTGGCGGTTCAGGCAGATAATCCGGGTGTTACATCAAAGCTGATGTCAGCAACTCCAGTTGGCCGCTGCAGCCATTGGCGATCAGCGCGTCGGCCAGTCCTTCGGGGCCTTCGGGCGCCGCGTCCAGCATTACGAAGGTTACTTCGCTGCCGGTGCCGCCAATCTGGCTGGTGATCGTATAGGTGGTTCCGTCCGTCAGCGGCAATTGCGCGGCGTTCCAGCTGGTGGTCATGGCGCCTTCGGCGAAAGCCAGATGAACATGATCAGGCGATTCGGCGGATGCGACCAGATAGGTCGGCGCGCCTTCGGTGCCGGGCCACCATAATTGTACCGCGTCAGCATCAGCTACGCACATTGTGCCTGACTGCGTCACGTCGACATACCAGATGTTCGGACGGGAAATCACTGTTCCGGCCAAATCGCCGCGCACAGCCCCGGTCCGCACCCGGGCGGAATCGCGTTGGCGGGTGAGAGTGGCAAAAGTCGAGCGTTTCGCCGCGCCTCTCGCGCCCACGCGATATGTCCCTGCGCCGCTGATAACCCGGGTTCCGCCAGCGCCCAGCACAGTGATGGTATCGCCGGCCTTCAGCGTGATTTGGTCACTCGCGGCCAGTTTTTTGCCAACGGGGAATTGGCCTGCAGAAGGTCCGCTGGACGCCACTACTACATCGGCCAAAGCCGGGGTCGGGCTGACCATCGCCAACGACGCGGCCGCCAGTGCAGCGCACATCGAAAAATTCTTAACCAAGGACATATGTATTCCCCTCACTTATGTTCCGGAGCCGATGTAGCAGATTGATGAGCGCTTTGTCATCGGGATGTTTCACAATCAGCTGTCCGACCAGTTTTTGGGCCTCGGCATCACCGCAATCTGCCAGGATCATCGCTTGTGTAAGTATCATGCGGTCCTCCGCAGGGAAATTGGGCGCAGGTTCCATGATGTTGACCGGTTGGGCCCTGCCGCGCAGCGTAATCCGGCCCATCGGCCGCCACCAGTCGAGGCTGTTCCGGCCTGCAAATTCAGTGCTAGCCATTACGCTTGAATCAAGCGCCTTATTGGCGGCCTCCAGCCGGGCGGCAGTGTTCATGCTGTCTCCCAATGCGGTGTATTGGATGCGGGTGTCTCCGCCGAAATTCCCAACCACTGCCTCGCCGTAATGCAGGCCGACGCGGGTCTTGCCAATCTTTGGCAGCTTGCCGGACATTGCCGCAACCTCGGCTCGAAATGCCTCTCCCGCCTGCCAAATGGCATAGCCAGCGCGCGCCGCGCGTTCGGCGTCATCCGGCTTGGCAATCGGCGCCCCCCAGAATGCGACAACTGCATCGCCAACGAATTTGTCGATCACCCCGCCGTGATCAAGCACCACTTGACTGAGCATCTCGAGATATCGGTTGAGCAATTGGGCGACCATTTCCGGTTCGATGGCATGGCTCATCTTGGTGAAGCCCTCCAGATCGCTGAACAGGACATAGATCGATTTCTTCTCGCCATGCAGGGCCAGCAGTTCGGGATTGTTGATGATTTCCTGCGCCATTTCACGCGGTAGATATTTACCGAGCGCCCCTTGCGCAAAATTACGCTGCACAGCGCCGGACGCACGCGCCACCGAAGTAACCGCAGTGAAGGCAATGATCCAGCCGACTACCAAACCAACGGCCGGGAAACTGTAAGTATCGAAGCCATTGCTGTGGAGGAGATAAGGCAGCCCGAGAAATAGCGCGAATTGTGCGCCTAGCAACGGATAGACCTTCCAACCGCGCCATTCGAGTAGGGCACTGAGCGTTGCCGCGATCACTACAAAACCAACCAGCAACCAAATAAGCAATCCAGACGGCTTGGGCAATTCTCGTCCGTCAAGCATTTGCACTATCATTTCGGCATGAACTTGCAGCCCAGGTACGGTGCTTTGCGTCAGACCAGCCTCGCCAGTAGCGGAGAAAGTTGTCTCCACACGGTCGAGATCGAGCAGGTCTCCGCCGATCAGGACATATCTTCCAGCCACTTGCCCCGCCATCAACGGTGCCATTTCTGGATCGACAAATAAATCGATCGGCAACGATGTGATGACTGGTGCATCTTCTATCGCTGGCAGGCGGTACTGGATCGACCCGGTATAGCCTGGCATGGTTTTGCCCTCGTCGCCGGCATCCTGCAGCATTGCACGCCCTAGAACTGGAGGTAGACCCGGCTCTATGCTGGGCCAGATACGGGTCACGCCGCTGGTATTGTCGAGCCTGATACTGGCCGGACGGGCATTGCTGCCCTCCAATTGGCTCAGGAAATTTTCCAGATATTCCTGCTGTTCAAAGATGATGTCATCTTGATTGGTCGCCATCGCCGCATAGGCCACAGATACCGGCGTCTGCATCCCGCGCAACGCCTCGATCAATTCGGCATCTTCCTGTTGCGGCTGATCGAACAGAATATCGATCCCGATTGCCTTCGCGCCCATTTGGTCGAGATTCTTGATAGCCTCTGCCAACAATCCCCGATCCAGTGGCGAACGCTTCTGCAAATTCATCAGCGTTTGATCGGTGTAAACCACCATCAAGACGCGTTGATCCTGATCTACCTGCTCGGCAGTGTCGTAACTGCGAGCATCAAACAGATAGGCTTCGGCATCCTGGATTCCCGGTAATGTCCAACTGAACCGCGCCAGCAGCAACGCCGCCAGCACCAGCAGTGCTGTTAATGCGAGGCGTTGCAGTCCGGCTTCCCGGACGTTGCGCCAGCCGCGTTTGATGAATGACCCTGAACCGCTTGTTGCCATGAATTCCCCCCGGGACAGACGAAAGCGGTTTAGCCGGAACTAATCAAGGGCAGTCATCAATCGCTGCGAACTTAGTCAGCAGAAGGGTCCTGCCATGCCAACACCGGCTTGCGAGCTGCCAGCGTTTCATCCAGCCGCCGCATCGGGGCGTAATGTGGCGCCGTTTTCAGGCTATCATCGCCTGCAATCGCTCGTTCCGATACGCTGCGCAATGCGCCGATAAACTGATCGAGTGCGGCTTTGCTTTCGGTCTCGGTCGGTTCAACCAGCATCGCGCCGTGGACCACCAGCGGGAAATACACTGTCATCGGGTGGAAGCCCTCGTCGATCAGACCCTTCGCAAGATCCAGCGTCGACATGCCTTCAGCAAAGCCCTTATCGCCAAACAGCGCCTCGTGCATGCACGGCCCGCTATCAGCATAGGGCGCGTACAGCACATCCTCCAGCGACCGCAGGACGTAGTTGGCATTCAGCACCGCGTCTTCCGACACTTGCTTCAATCCGTCCGCCCCGTGACTGAGCATATAAGTTAGCGCGCGGGTGAACATACCCATCTGGCCGTGGAACGCAGTCATCCGTCCAAAGCTTCGCGCATGGTTCTCGCCCGCAGTTTCCTCCTCGACCAGCACGAAACCATCGGCGGTTTTTTCCACAAATGGCAACGGCGCGAAGGGCGCTAATGCTTCGGAAAACACCACCGGACCAGAACCCGGTCCGCCGCCGCCGTGCGGGGTGGAGAAAGTCTTGTGCAGATTGATATGCATCGCATCTACGCCCAGATCGCCCGGGCGGACCCGGCCGACGATGGCGTTGAAATTGGCTCCGTCGCAATAGACCAGCCCACCCGCTGCGTGGACTGCATCGGCGATCTTGCGGAAATCGCGCTCGAACAATCCGCAAGTGTTGGGATTGGTGATCATTACTGCCGCAACGTCTGGACCCAAGCGGGCCTCCAATGCAGCCAAATCAACCCGGCCTTCAGGGGTGGCGGGGATATCCTCGACCTCATATCCGGCGAAGGCTGCGGTGGCGGGGTTGGTGCCATGCGCGCTTTCGGGACACAGTACGACCTTGCGCGCATCGCCGCGCGCCTCCAGCGCAGCGCGGATCGCCAGGATACCGCATAATTCGCCATGCGCGCCGGCCTTGGGGCTCATCGCCACAGCAGGCATCCCTGTTAGCGTCTTGAGCCATTCGGCAAGTTCATAGATTACCCCAAGCGCGCCTTGGGTGGTGGAATTGGGGGCCATCGGATGCAGATCAGCAAAGCCGGGCATCCGGGCAACTTTTTCGTTCAGCCGGGGATTGTGCTTCATGGTGCAACTGCCGAGCGGGAACAGTCCAAGGTCGATCGCATAGTTCTGGCGGCTAAGGCGCGTGTAATGGCGCACTGTTTCCGGTTCGGACAGGCCGGGCAGGCCGATATCGGCCTTGCGTTCCAGCCCGCCCAAACGGTTCGGCGAAGTGGGGTCTATTTCAGGCAGATCAACGCCCGTAGTGTCATTGCCGGCGATCTCGAAAATCAGCGCTTCGTCCAGCATCAATGCGCGATTGCCGGTGTAGGTCGCAGGACCCTGCGCGCCGCCGTCCGGTGTCATTTCAGGCTTCCATCCGGATTTGTTCGGAGCGTTCATGCCAGCTTCTCCTTCAGCGCGGAGCAGAGGGTTTCGATATCCTCCTCGGTCGTGGTTTCAGTCACCGCGACCAACAAGCCGCCTTTGAATTCGGCCACGTCGGGATAAAGCCGCCCCAGCGAAACGCCTGCAAGAATTCTGTCGTCAGCCAATTCGCGAACAATCGTGCGCGCGTCACCATCAAACAAAATTGTGAACTCGTTGAAGAAGGCATCGTTGAGCACGCTCACCCCTGGAACCGCCGCCAATTTGTCCGCTGCCAGACAGGCAAGCCGTTGGTTCTCTGCCGCCAATTGGCGCAGGCCTTTCTCGCCGAGCAGGGTCATGTGGACACTGAATGCCAATGCGCACAGGCCGGAGTTGGTGCAGATGTTGGAGGTCGCTTTCTCGCGCCGGATATGTTGTTCGCGGGTCGACAGTGTCAGCACAAAGCCGCGTTTCCCGTCTGCGTCCACCGTCTCGCCGCACAGTCTGCCGGGCATCTGGCGGACATGTTTCTTGTCGCGCACTGCAAACAGGCCAAGATACGGCCCGCCGAATTGCAGGCCAACACCGATCGACTGCCCTTCGCCGACGACGATGTCTGCCCCCATTTCACCCGGGGATTTGATCGCGCCTAGCGCAACGGGCTCGGTATTGACTACGATCAGTAGCGCGCCCTTGGCATGCGCTGCCTCGGCGATTTCAGACAGATCTGAAAGTCGGCCAAGAATATCAGGATATTGCACCACCACGCAGGACGTTTCATCGTCGATCCGCGAAATCAGACCTTTATTGTCGGGCATCGGCTGGATCGAAGGCCGGGCATCGGCGATCGTGTCGCCAGTAAACTTGGCCATCGTTTTGACGACTTCGGTATAATGCGGGTGCAAAGCGCCCGAAAGCACCGCCCGACTGCGCTTCGTTACCCGCCCTGCCATGGCGACGGCTTCCCAGCACGCAGTGGAGCCATCATACATGCTCGCATTGGCCACTTCGCAGCCATACAGCCGCGCGACCTGGCTCTGAAATTCGAACAGCATCTGCAGTGTGCCCTGAGCGATTTCCGGCTGGTACGGTGTGTAAGCAGTCAGGAACTCGCCGCGCTGGATGATATGATCGACGCTGGCCGGAACGTGATGGCGATACGCCCCTGCACCGAGGAAGAAAGGCGCATCTGCAGCTGCCAAATTCTGTTTGGACAATCCGCGCATATGCTTCTCGACCGTCATTTCGCTCGCATGCATCGGCAGCCCGTGGATCGGCCCGTCCAGCTGCGCCTCAGGCGGGACATCGACGAACAGCGCATCCACATCAGGTACGCCGATTACATCGAACATCGCCGAACGGTCGGTATCGGTCAGTGGTAAGTAACGCATCAGTTCAATTTCCCGTCATCACAGCAGAGGCTGGGATCGCTGTCCGCTAAGTCGGACGTTGCTAAAACAGATCCCAGCCGCGCTGGGATGAAGATTGGCAATCAAAGCTCGTCGACAAACGCCGCATAAGCCTTGGCATCCATCAGGCCTTCAAGCTCTGACTTGTCGCCGATTGTGAGCTTGAAGAACCAGCCCTCTTCTTCGGCGGACGTGTTGACCAGTGCCGGGTCTTCTTCCAGCGCTGGATTGGCTTCGGTCACTTCACCGGAAATCGGCGCGTAGACATCACTTGCTGCCTTGACCGATTCCACCACGGCGGCATCTTTGCCCTTGTCCACCATTACGCCGACATCGGGCAATTCGACGAATACGATATCGCCCAATTGTTCCTGCGCGTAATCGGTGATCCCGACCGTGGCAGTGTCGCCCTCTACATCGATCCATTCATGTTCTTCGGTAAAATAACGGGCCATCAGGTGTTTCCTCCGGATTTATCATTTTGGGCACGGTAGTAATTCTGGGGTACGAAAGGCATCGGCGCGGTGCGCGCATCCAGCCGCTTGCTGCGAACTTCGATCTGTAATGGCGTGCCATCATCGGCATGGGCGGTATCGACATAAGCCATCGCAATCGGGTATCCGAGCGTCGGCGAAAATCCGCCCGAAGTAACGCGGCCAACTTGCGTGTCACCGGCAAATACGAGCGCCCCTTCGCGGGCGGGCAGGCGGCCATCAAGGATCAGGCCGACGCGCTTGGTGGCAGGGCCAGCCGCCAGGATCGGAGCGACTTTTTCATGGCCCATCCAGCCGCCGGTTTCGCGGCGGCTCTTGGACAAAGCGAACAGCAATCCGGCTGATACGGGATCGGTTTCTGTATCGAGGTCATGGCCATACAGCGGCAATCCGGCTTCCAAACGCAAGCTGTCCCGCGCACCCAGTCCGGCGGGTTGTACGCGGTCATCGGCCACCAATGCATCAGCGAGCGCTTCTGCCATGTTGGCGGGAATTGAGATTTCGAAACCGTCTTCGCCAGTGTAACCAGCGCGGCTGACCCAAACGAATGTATCTTTCCATTCGAACCCGCCTGCTGTCATGAACACCAGCTTGGCCGTACCGGGGATCAAGGCCTCCAGCACTGCGCCCGCTTCGGGACCCTGCAACGCCAGTAGCGCCTGATCGGCATAGTGCGTGAGCGTCACTTCATCGGGCAGATGCTCGCACAAATGGGCGATATCGTCCCATTTCACTGCGCCGTTCACCACCAAGCCAAGGTGCGGCCCAGTGTTGGTGATGATCAGATCATCCAGAACACCGCCATTTTCATCCAGCAGCAGCGAATATCGCATTCGCCCTGGTTTCAACGCGGAGATATCCCCCGGAACCAGCGCTTCGAGCGCTTCTGCGGCATTTTCGCCTTCGAGCGAGAGCTGGCCCATATGGCTGACATCGAACAGGCTGGCATGGGTGCGGGTCCATTCATGTTCGGCGACAATGCCGCCAAACTCACCGGTATATTGGATCGGCATCTGATAGCCCGCGAACTCCACCATCCGCCCGCCGTGCGCACGATGCCAAGCGTCCAGCGGCAGGATCTGCTCTTCGGGCAGATCGTCAGGATGGGTATCGGATTGATCTTCAGTCACTCGTGAATTCCCGTCAGACATGGCGGCGCATCTTCATAAAGAAGCACCTTCACCACGCCCCCTCTGTCGGGAATACCTGAGAGTTTTACCTGTACGCCCAATGAGGGACTGCGCAGGGTTACCCCTTCGGTGAGGCAGCGACCCTTATTTTGGGCCGAGACCTGCTTTCCAGAGTGTCTGCCAAATCACGGTCCGTGTGCCTGAGAGTTTCCGGGGCGGTTGCTCCTTCGGCGCCGCGTACCCTTATAAAGATCCGCGATCTCTCCCGTGATATGGCCGGGGAATCACTTACCCGGCGACAGGCAAAGCTTTCGCCCAAGCCGCGGCGCAGGTCAATCGCTCTTGGTACCTTACCCAGGGCGGAATCATAAATAGTTAATGCAATTTGGTTTGCGATCGATTCAGTAGGGCTCCGGAAGGAGCCCTTTTATGGCGATGGCATTTCTGGATCACATTGAAGCGATTGAAGACCCGCGGATTCC
>Ga0209702_10005203_pt1 | contig 17976 bp, 15 predicted proteins | sample FRY01_FD_187210 | JGI IMG/M metagenome (GOLD analysis project Ga0209702, IMG submission 187210) | Freshwater microbial communities from Lake Fryxell liftoff mats and glacier meltwater in Antarctica - FRY-01 (SPAdes) (version 2) | ecosystem: Environmental > Aquatic > Freshwater > Ice > Glacier...
CCCCCCCCCCTTGTCTCTCCGAACACTTGTTCGTCAAACGTCTGTTCGTCAAACGTCTGTTCGCCCCAAACATATGTTCGTCAAACGCTTGTTCGTCAAACGTCTGTTCGCCCCAAACATATGTTCGCACCAAACACATGTTCGTTTTGGGGCCTGGTATTTGCCTATTCCTTTTGTAATCGCCTAGATACTTTACAATAGACACACAATGAATAATCTGGAACTATTGGTCAATGTCAAAGACCTGAACCGATATCAGCGCATCATTGAGTCAAAGGCATTATCTCCTGCTGATATGGCTTATGACCCTGATGCCTTAGATGGTGATGGTGATGGTCTTATCCAAGACAGCACTCCATTTGAGCGACCAGCCATCATCAAGATAATCAGTACAACAGCACAAGCAATGTCTAATACATTGAGGGAACTAAGTCGGTTACGTAATCGCACTAGTAGACAACAGTATCGCTCACGTCATAGGGACATGACCAATAGCGACATTGCTAACAGCGTCGTGCCATCATCAATAGAAGAGACAGCACGCCTACTGGCACAGCACGCCATTGGCTCGCTAGATGAGAATACTTCACCTGACCAGGTACTGAAGTTCATTAACAAAGGAATCAATGACATCACGGGTGGCACTACGGGTGACCCCTTTGACTATACCCCACGTAAGATACGCCGCCTAAGAGAGGCGCTCACTAGTCAGTTAGATGCGTCACCACAGTTCAGAGCATTAGTGGATAGGTATGGCATGCCCCCCATGATGCTGCTTCGTACTGATGCCGACCTTGAGACAAGCTTCTCTGGTATCCACTACCCTGACTTCATCATAGGCATCCCCGCTGATGAGTTAGGTAAAGGGGGCGGTATCAACACAATAGGTAATCGCCTATTCAGAGCCTTAGCCAATAACCTCTCCCCCTACTGGAATGGTGGTAATGACAAGAGCAAGAGGTGGACACTAGAGACAGGGCTAGAATCAGTGATACGTCACGAATTCTCCCATCACATACAGGCCTCTTTGTACCATGACATAAAAGATGCCGGCAACGCTCGTCAAACGAAACTTGCCGAGTACATACTGAACCCTAGTTGGACTACTGACACAATGGCCTTCCCTGGTCTAAGTCCCAAGAAGGAACGTGTACAGGGAGATGTCTTTGCCAAATACTTTGATGAACCAGAATGGGATAAGTTGTGGTTTGAGAGAGGCGACCTGCCTGATGAGATACCCAGTGTTCACTCCATGTATGGGGAGACATCACCAATAGAGCAGTTCGCTGAAGGGCTGTCCGGTCTCATGTCTCCTGATAAGTCGGCTCGTAAAAGAGTGTCTGGTGGATTTGAGACAATGGTCCAGGAACTAATGGGGCTTGATGTGGGGCGCTCATTCGCAGACCAACTTGATAGAGATGCCGAAATACGTCAACCAATAGAAGGCTTTGGCAGTCGCGGCTTTGACCCATCAGTCCCTCAGGGGAATCTTGATTTATGGCATCCAACAACTAAAGAGATGTCTCCAAAACAGCTCGCCGAACATCAAGTCCCACTGGACACAGATGGCTTTGTAGATGCGCTCGTTAATGAACACATGATTCGCAACCCCCGTCTTAATGAGGCCGACACCGTTGTAATGATTGAGGAACACTTTAAGAGTTTGTTTGGCATGAAAGACATAAGTGAACTCCCTGAATATGTTGATTTTGGTTACTCCGCAGCATTGCGTAAGGACTTAGAAGGGATTCACTCCGATAATCCAGCGCCGCTTCTTCACCACAGGCAATACGGCGCGCCCCCTTTCGTGCGTGTAACAGAGAAGGGTTTCGCACAGATGGACAGGATAGGAGTTGGGGGCGATTTTGAGGCAATGTTTGTCACTCCAGTCATTTCCGATATTGGGTTTATCGCCCTAGCTCCCCAAGATGACCAAGTTGATGAGACTCGCGCTTATCTCAACGGCCGCTCTCTAACCCTAAAGGAGATGGCTATTGACCCCGGCGAAGTACCACTAGGGACAAAGTATCCTTTACTGGGGTCAACGCTTGACGACACATACAGACACGAATACGGCCACTACATTCACGCAACAATGGTGGGGCAGTTACCCGACATCCCCACTGAAGGCAGCAAGGAACGCCGGAGATTACTCAGGGGCTATCATCAGGATGACTGGGGAACATTTTTCGCAGTAGTTGGCCGCCCGGACTGGCAAGAGGCCCACGACAAGCGACACAAGAAAATCCGCCCTAAGGATTATCCTGAAGTAAATAGCCTTTACGCTTGGTCTGCGCCCCCTGAACAGTTCGCAGAGGCGTACTCGGCGCATACTTCGCCAGACCCATATATGAGGGGGGCTATTAGCCCAGAAATGGCCCGTCAGATGGACGTAATGCTCGGTTTAGACGACCAGGGGAACAGTTATGGGGAAATGCTCGCTTCTGATGACAGCCTGGCCTCGCGCGCTAATGAACTAGATGAGATACGCAAGGCTATCGCCCCAATAGACGACCCAACCACACGTGACGGCGTGCGACCCCACTTGGATGCTGATGGCAACCAGGCCAAAACTTGGGATGGCAAAGATGTCTGGGAAACAGATAATGCCAGTAATGCCCTTTCGTTAATCGCGGCCGGCGAGCATGTCTACGTAACAGACTGGAACGAACAAGTTAAGTTAATGGAACGTATTGGCGACCAGTTTAAGTTATACGAAGAAGGTCAGGCCAACGGCACTGGCTGGGACCGCAACCAAGATGGGATAATTGATGAAAAAGATGACATCCCAGTCTTAAATGCCTGTTTGTTCATGACGAGAGATGCCAATGGCAACACCAACAACATGTTTTGCGACAACCACAGCAACATCTTGCGACTATCAATGCCTCAGGTCGGCGGGACTGTCACAGACGACCAGACCAAGGCAATCCGAGCATGGAAAGCAGGGCTGACCACTGACACAGGCGGCGCGCACGACGCATTTATCGGCAAAAATGATATTAACAAATCAACATTTGCTCCCGGAACAAAACTGTTTGACGAACTTAGTGAGACTTTTGCTAAAGATATCGCTAAGGAGCGAGCAAAAGCTGGGGACAAACCATTTACAGATGCTGACGTAGCAAACGTTATTTACGCGGAACTCTCCGGCAACCACGCCAAGAAGAACATAACCGATGAACATAAGGCGATATTTTTTGACAATGTGGACTTCACGAAGGTGGAGCCGAATGTTACGGCAGAGTTTATACAAATGCTTGCCGAAAAGAACATCAAAACAGATGCCACAGAGGGCGTTGATGTGGCCTCCGTCCACGCTACTCAAAATGGTCTCCAACTCAACAAAATGAGTGGAATAGCCAAGACAATGCGCGCGCAGTTTGCTAAATATTGGGAAACAGTGGAAGCAATCAGGGCCGACAAAACATTAACTGATGACGAACGTGCCACGGGTGTTGCTAAGGCCAAAGCGAAATGGCTGGGTCACTTTATTAACGCCCCAATTATCGTGTCAATAGAGGGCGCAATCTTTGACGGCCATCACCGCGCCTACGCTAGACACATCTTTGAAGCGGGCCTAACAGACGACCAACTCGCCGACCTCAATGATGGCATGAAGTTCCAAATACGCAAGACTGACGCTACTGTCTCTGAACTCCTAGAACTGGGCAAGGCATTTCAGGACATAGTGGGTGTTGCCGCTGCCGACATTGACCCAAATAAGCCGAAATGGGAAACCAACAGCATCCCTAGCGATATGACTCCCGGGGAATGGACCGACTTCATGAGGGAGATGGGTTCTGCGGTAGAAAAGCACGTTGATAAGCAAAACCCAGAAATATTCTGGACATTGGAACGCACTGAGACATCACCAGCCGTACAGCGCGGCAGGGGCACATCTAGGGATGACAGAATACGGACATCAATAAGTGAATCTGGTGACGTGAATGAGAATATGGGCTTTGCGTCCAGGCCTAGTGAGCCAAAGCCGGTAAAAACATACGCGGAACTGAAGACTTCAGCCGGAAAACAGAGAATCTCGCGCGCCGAGATGTTTGAGGGTGCTTCAGACGAGCAAATTGTACGTCTTTCTACGCCGGAGACAGTAGATGAGTTAGTCGCTATGAGTCTCGACCACATGTTGGCATCGGTCAATATTGATAAAATGCGCGTCCGTCGTGGTCTGAGGAAAGAAACCGTCGAGGGCAGTAAACATTTTGATACAAGCGACCCGACAAACATAAAGGCCCTACATAAAGACCTTGAAGCAATTGTCCCCAAAATTAATCAGCTCATGGACACGGTTTCTACCGACTTCTCCCCGGAAGCGGTGCGGCAGGCACGCGAGATGGTTCAGACAACACTTGATGCCAGTCCCGCCCTACGCCACATGATAGAGACGTACGGTATGCCCCCTGTTGTCATAGGGACACAAGAGGGCGTGTCAAAGGCAATGATATCGGCCGTGACTGACAAGCGATTTGATAAATCCAAGTTTATGGAGATAATGAACGGCGTAGACATAAGCGCCTATTACAAGTCAGGAGACAAGCAAGACCTACTGGACTCTCCGCAGGCCGTGAAAAGAATACGACAATACTTTATGGGGCCCAAAGAGGATGGACCAAACCCATTCGCTGGTGGTTATTTCCCCGGTGCTGGATACATTCTTGTTTGGCCTGGGAGCGTACCCCATAGGGCGTTTACATCCGGCGAAAAAATGAACAGAGCGCACGTGGCCAAGAAGGGCGACTGGAATGTTACGGACCTTTCAGTTGAAGCAACACTGTTACACGAGTACGGTCACTACATAGACCATATTATTCGCGCCAAGATTGACACCGTAACAGAACTTGGTGAAACTATGGATAAAACCGTACACGCGGCTTACATGAAACTTCACGGCCTGGAAAATTCAGTGACTTTGAGAATGAAACGCGCTGACCCGGCGTTCACAAGCACTACAGCCCCGTTGATTGATACCTCATACGGGACTACAAATCAAAACGAGATGATTGCCGAAGCTGTCGCGGCCGTTCTGTCCGGCAATGCGAGCTCAATGTCAATGCTCAATAAGACTTTGACCGACGATATCTACGCGTTACTGGGGATAAAGTCAGTCGAGGACGCAAGCGGCCGTAAAATCAACCAAATACCATGGTCCAACCAGACAAATCGCACGCTTACTACACCCGGCTTCGCTTCCCGGGGCGAAATCCAGTACGCTGCGGCCGGAGCTACGTTGTCAGAACTGAAAGAAACCAAGAAATACAAGAAACTTAAGCCAGAGACGCTCTCGGTTGGCAAACAGAAGTACAAATTAGTACACGCTTCTGTTTCTGAGGACATTTTTAACGTGGAGAAGGACGGCCGCGTCGTTGGAGAACTACATGTCGGCGAAAACATCACGGGTGAACCGACAGTTACCCACCTGGCCGTACACGGTAACCACAAAAACGCTGGCCTGGAGAAGGAACTTGTCACTTATGCGCAGCACTACTACCCACAGCTGTCAGTAAACGCAAAACGGACCACAGAAGGGTTCGCATCCCGCGACTTACCAACGGGACTAACGGCAATTACCGACTCCGAAGTTGTTGTGGACATCCCGGAAGGCACTCCGGGCACGCCAGAATACGTCATCTCCCTGGCAGCTTCGCTGAAGCAGGCCAAAAAAGACCGCAAAACGGCCATATTTGACTACAACAACGCTACCCGGCGCGTTGATGTTGAGGAAATATACGAAAAAGACGGCCTAATGTACCTACGTGGCTTTGACCAGACACGCCAAGAGGGCCGTACTTTCCGGCTCGACCGGGTATCGACATCATATACCGTCCCGGTTAGCACAGAAAAGGCCCAAATAGCACGCCCGGAGAAGCTACGCGAACCCCGGAAGGCCGTAGCTCCGTATACCGGGAGTGCGGCAGCAATATTTGATGGAGTTAGCTCTTACCGGGAAGCTCACGAACGTTTCTCCAAGGGTGAATATGTATTTTTTGATTTTGAGACGACGGGTATCGTTTCTGATGATGACGGCGCAATGAAATCACCCGGTGTGCCGGTACAAATCGGAGTTATTCGGGTTGTCGATGGGAAAATAGTCGAGCGGCTCAACCTTTATATGGCCCCAGATGCGCCGCTGTCTCAATGGAGCCGAGACAACCTGAAGCGGTCAGAAGACGGCGTAGATATACCGCTGACAGACGAATGGCTCGCTACACAGCCCTCACGTATCGATATCTTGACACAAGCCCTTGAGTTCATCGGTGAAGGCAAGACAATGGGCGGGCAGTACCAGATATTTGACCAAAATGTCTTTGAGGAACAGCTAAAAGAGCTTGGCCTGGAGCATTTATGGAAGCCAGCCGGGTTTGTCGATAGTAAAGGCGTTATCGACCACTTGTATCCACCCGGTGACCCGGATGCCCCACGTAACAACCGGCTTAAAACGCTTACAGAGCAGTACGGAGTCCCGTTTGACAACTGGCACGACGCCAGCGCCGATAGTGAGGCTTCCTGGCGTGTTATTGACGCTGCGCTGCGTCTGGCTGCTGAACGCGAAGAACGCGGCGAAACTATCTCCCAGGGGCTCAAAAACACAGCTTCAACAACGGCTGCTCATGAGAATACTCTCGCTAAGTACAGGGCTGACCACTCAGAGTGGCGAAGTAAGGTCAGGGCTGCTTCAGATGCAGCAAAAAAAGCCGAAAAGGACGCCGCGTCGGACGCAGCGAAAGACGAAAAAGATGGGAATTTGACCAAAATTAGCTCCGGGTCACCGAAGCTAAAGATAGTTGGCCAAAATACCGGGGTAAATGAGTTCTTTAATGGCGAAACACGGCTGGTTGTGTACGGCGAAGGGGCCAAAGCCAAACGTTACCTGCTGGTAACTGATGGCGAGAGCAGGGTTTTGATACTTGATTACGAGAAATCTGGGCCATTAAACGGGATGCCGGGGAAATCCACGCCCGGAGCATGGATTGTTGGCGTCATGGAAACGTGGTTAATGCCAAATCTAGGTTATCACGAAATATTTAACATCCAAATCAAAGACAGGCATCAGCGCAGGGGGCTGGGGTCGGCCGTAATGAAGTTCCATCGAGACAGGTTCCCAGAACTCAACTTACACCACTCTTCAGTTCTGTCCGAAGAAGGTAAGGCCTTTGCCCAAAACGCGACTCCAGAAAGTTTTGGTTCGCGGGCGGACGCATCAATAGTCCCAAATGTTAGCGCACGGCCAACTGGGTATCGAGTAGGCGGCACAAAATGGACAGATTTGGGCACGCAGCAACTTATTGAGACCGAACGCGGCAACGTATTTCCAGAGATAGCTGACTACCCAGACCACGAAGCTATTTGGGTGGCCCACGACGAGCGCACGGCGGGACGATACGGCGTGGCCGCTGAAGACGTGGATGCGTACGAATCCGGCGAGTTCACGGGTGATATATCTGACATTGAGAGCGTGGACCTCACCGGGGCCACGCTTGTCCAAGATGACGGAGATGATGGTTATCTGTACGTCAGGCCTAAGAATTCAGATGGCTTCGCTTCACGCGGGGATGATTCGCGTCACCCGGTCACTGGGAACATGTCTGTTGATGAAATGGCCTTACACATGGTCCCAGAGGGTCGTGGCGCACGGGAGCCGGCGCGCGGGGCACTTCAAGAACAGCTTTTAGAGCATTACCTCCAAAGCCGGAAAGCCGTTGATGACGCGGTGCGCGCCACGAGCGACGCCAGATTTAAGGAAATACTAGACGACTGGCTTCTCGGTAAAAATGTCAATGACCCCAGAGTCAAGGCCCGCATAAAACAGCTAGAAGGAGACCATCGTAAGACTCAATCCGACCTTGATGCTGACAGAGAGGCCTGGGGCCGCAAAGAAGTTGAAATTTATTTAAAGACAGTATTTGATTTAGGGGACCTTGACGACCTAAGCACATACATAAATGTTAATGAACAGGACAACGAACGGTTACGCAAAACACTGCGGGATTCACTCGTTGCCAACCCACAATTATTGGAACTCTACAAACAACACGGAGCGCCCATTGTCGTAATGATGACGAAAGGTGGACCTCACATAGATTCTGGAGAACGCAGATGGGGCACGACAGGGGGGTGGTATTATCCCGACACAAGAATGAATGTAATTGTAATATCGGGAGAAATCGTTGATGGGACGAATAGGCAACACGGGCCCTATGACCCCCCCGAATCAGCACATTCTCCATTGGGATTAACGAAATGGCAGACCAGTGTAGATTTCGGCATTGTTTACGCCCACGAGTCTGGCCACTTTCTCCATCATAAATTGCTTGACGACCTAAAACACAAAAAAAACAACGGAGAAATACTGACCCCACTAGAAGAAGAACGCGATTTGCTGCTTCGGGCGTATCTGGGGCACGATTGGTACAAATACTTTGGAAAACTGGACCGCCCTGATTGGGAAGCCGCCTACGATTCCCGCGAAACCGAAGGATTCCCCAGTGACTACCCGTACGTTGATAGCCTTTATGCTTTCTCCACGCCGCTTGAGATGCTCGCCGAAGCATTTGCGGCCGCCACATCTAGTGATGCGGACATGCGAAATACAGTGAGCCCGGAAATGATGCGTCACTTAAACGTAATGTTTGGGATAGGAGAAACCCTCAGCGCGGAAGATGAAGTTACCCTGCTGGCACAACAAGAGGAAGCAACCACAATGCGCAACTTCGTGAGGCGACTTCGCAGAAAGGGTTCGGCCGCGCATATCATTGACTACGAAAATGAGGATGAGAACTCCGAGAGTGGTTTTGGCGCCGCTTTTGATGCTCGGCTTGATGAACTAGAAAAAAGATTTGGGCCAGATGCCAGGGCCGGAGTGGAGATGTGGTACGGAAAAGGCGGTTTCGCAAATGACGGGCGCACAGAATCAATGCGTGATGACGTAACAGCCGGCAAATCATCAAGGGAAGTTGATGCCCTCGTAAACCTTATTGCCGTCAGTCCCGATGCAGAGAAGCCACTTTACCGGGGGATGATGCTAAGCAAAGAAGAGCTAGCCGCAATACTTAGCGAAGGCACAATTAATTTCCCAATTGGGGCCTTTAGTGGTAGGCGTAGCACCGCATCAGAATACACCGGGTTAAATCTTGATGGCGGGGCCAACGGGGTTATCTTCGTTCTGGAATCTGGGCGCGCATTCCCAATGCACCTATTCTCCCCAGTAGACGAAGATGAGTATCTGGTGGGTGGAAGATACACCATAACCAACGTGGAACAAGCACCAATTGGTCGGTATGACCAGACTGTTACCCAGATTACATTGTCTCCAACGGGCCGTCTACCAGACACGGATAGCAAAAAGGGTACAAAGTCGCTAGAAGAGCGCGGCTGTTGTGGCCCTACGGGTGGTTCATCCCCAATATGGGCCGAAAACAAAGTACGCAACTTCTACGCCACAGCCCCCACGCAGCACACTAAAAATATGGTCAGCACGGGGACTGGGTACAAGCGTGAATCACGCAAATCTAGGGGTATTACACACACCGTAGAGCGCGTTTACTCTTCCGGGGCACTATAAACAATGTCTGCTGGAAAAGACGATGTTGATGGTCTAATATTGTGGAGAGAGTATGAAGTGTATTGTCGTACCCATCTGGGGGTTCCTAGCGAGTATGATGATTGGATAACAGATAACCATCTAGAAAAGCGTTCTCAGCCACGGAAAAGAAATAACAACTATGACTCCCAAGAATTTTAAAGACCCGGCCCAAGTGTTCCGCATGGCCCAGGCGTACGCCAAACAATTTGCGGCCAGCGTTGCTGGTGCGAAAACCCAAACTACGGGAAGTCCCGTAGACGAAGATAAGGACAAACCAAAATGATGGTAAACAGCAACGACCCTAACATCCAGGATGCAGCAGCCGGATGGTACGAAGACGAATCAGCAAAAGAACTCAAGGCCCTTGAGCAGATTCAGGCGCTGATGGGCAAGGCGCTGAAAGGCGACGTCATGGGTGACGAAGAAGACGAAGAGGAAGAGCTGCCAGTAGCCGCAGAAGAGGGTGCAGAAGTCGCAGAAGAAGAGGAAGAAGAGGAAGAGGAAGAGGGCACTGGCGTTAAAGTCAAGGTTGTCGATGACGATGAAATTGAAGAGGACGAAGATGCCATCGAGCCAACAGAAGAAGAACTTGAAGCATCAACACGTAACAAGCAGCGCAAATCGGGCAAGCAACGCGGGACTAAGCAAAAGAGCGACAGCCAACGCGACATTCGCAAGAAGGACCAAAGTAACTACGGGCGAAACGGCCGCAACGCACTTCGCGGTGGCCGTAGCGGAGACATGAGCGGCGGGAAGAAGCCAAGTGAAGCAATGACACGCGATGAGTTAATGGCGAAGTTATTTGGCGGTCAGACCGGTGGCGATAAGAAAAAAGGTAGTGTCAGACGACCAATGCCCGGCGCGAGTTCAGACGTAGCCCGACCAAAGCCAGGCATGGGTAACGGCAAAAAGCGCCCCTACTAACCCCTTAGTCGCTTACTACACTTCAAGCAAAACTCGGCCCACGGGTACCATCTGCGTTGATTTATCGGGTGGCCACACACAAGTAACTCTTGCGCGCGGGCGGAACACAGCTCTCGGATGTACGCCGACATCGTCAGATTAAGTAACGCCGCTGCCTTCTTCCACATTTCTTTTTCCTCAGCTGTCACGCGTACCAAAACCTGAACATCAGCGGGACTATCGCCCTCTTCCGTCGGCGCAACTGGTTTGATATTCATATCCTTGGCCTCCATGCTACTAGCCATTTCATCCATCGCTTCCGGTATTGATTTCTCCCATAGTGGTTTCACTTACTACCTCCGCGTCAACTATTACGTCATCTGAATCAGATAATAGTTCCCGGAACATGCCCGGTGGCAGCACTCCCGATGCGGTCATCAGCTCTATCAAGCGCCTAGCATCAGCTTCTGGACTAAACGAGTCAGATGGTTTCGCCATGCCTTCTTGACCAGCTAATGTGGCCTTGATTACGTTCCCCTTACGCTCTGTCACTTCCATTTGGACATTGACATTCACATTGTCCATACCAAGTAACTTCGTGCGCCTGTCCATAATGGCCAATACCTGCTGAATAGCCTTTAGGTCTGGTTCAACGGCCATTTCCGTGCCGTCGTCTTTTGTTTGCTTCCGGTTCTGCGTCATTGGCCATATTGCCGACTGTAGGCCATCAAGCCGCTCAAGCTCTAATCGGAGGACACTTGAGTAGTCGAGTACCATTTCCTGGTTCATCTTTGACAGCTGTCGCTGCACCGCTTTATTAACAGCAATTGTTGTCATCTCAAACCGGCGGGCTATCTCTCGGACGCTGACACCGGCTTTTTTCATAGCGAAGATGCGATAGTCCCGTTCCGATAAGAACTCTCTGTTAATTGGCTTATTACTCATGTCTCTAAATATTCTAACACTGTAAAGACGAAGCGTTCCCCGTTCGCGGCCCGGCGTATGAGCGTTGGCCACTTACGGATGTCGCGGGCGCCTCTAAAATGTTTAACTTCGTACGTAAATGGGGCCCCCACCGCTGCCGGGGTGAGAGAAATGCCGAACTCGGGCCAACGGGACCAAATAGAACTACCAAATGGCCTCATTTCACGCGTGGAACTACTTGTACCAAGCGGGGCGTGATGCTCGAACCACATTGCCGTCTTATACACAACGCGTAGGTAATCAAGATAACGGACTATTTCTATAGCTACGGCATCAGATGTACGGCCACCGGGGTCAACGTACGCCTTATAAAGTGGTCCCAGACAAATCAACTCCGGTTGTGTCTTTTCTATCTGTTCCTCAAGCAGCAGCCGGTCAGCGGCCTTCAGCAAGTCAAGCCCAGCTGGTTTTGTCCACAACTTAGCTAGATTTTCGCCAGAGTATTTCATTTTCGCCGCGTCTTTGACTATCGACTTGGACATACGCCGGATAATCATCTCCGGGTTCTCCAGGTCTACTGTGAGCGTGCGCACGGGACGAATGGGCTGAAATGTGAACGGGTGAACTCCAGCACCAGCACAAATAGCTATCTGGCGCATAAGCATCGTCTTACCTACGCCCTCGGCCGCCACAATAATAACTCGCTCGCCGCGCTCTAATAGGCCAGGGATAATCCAGTCGTATTCGTCTCTCTCTGATTCGTGGACAAAATCCCACCACGAAACAAGACGGCCAGCGTCAAGCGGTTCGCTCATCGCCGTCGCACTTGAAATAATCTGCATTTTCACGAGCTTCTGCTGCTCGGTCAGGTCCTCTCTCGACATCACGTCTGTTATTTTGCCCAGCGCACGGGTGAAGAAATCAGTCTCCAACGGGACTATGGCAACCGGGGCAATCGGCGTAACCAGCGCCGGTTCAGAAACGTCAACCGGGAAGGGAATCAACGCTTCCATCGTCAGGCCGGCCGCTAAATGGTCAGAAATGTCCTTTTTTTCCGGGCTTATCCAGACAGCTACGTCGCACCCAGCGGCCTGGAGCGCGTGGAATACATTAATTGAGTGCGTCTTCCCTGCGTCATCATTATCAACTATTACGTCAACAATGGCCCCGGCTAATGTTTCTGTGTGAATATCAAGCCATTGACCAGCTCCCCCAGACATTGTTGTAGCTACAAATCCACGCGAAATCAGCTCATCAGCGTCCTTTTCTCCCTCAACAACATATATTGACTTTCCAGCCGTCACCGCCGCAGCTACGGCCGGTAAATTGTACAAAACTTTAGGCGTATCACCGAGCGAATACACCCAGCCACCGCTTCCATCGGGCCGGCGCTGACGAAATGTCTTTCGGCCGTCTTCATCGACGTATCGAATCTTTTGGAACAACAATCTCCCGGCTGCGTCCTCGTAATCATATGTAGCCACTTCTGTCAGTCGTGACTCAGTTAAATTGGGGTGTTTGCTTCCCTCGTTCTGTGCAATCGCTGCATACTTCCTCATTGATGGTGGCGGGGTCTGGCCCTCATCCGGGAACAAGTCTTTCATCTCAACCTTAATCACTTCGCATATTTGTTCTGCCGTGCAGGCCCCACCGCCCCGAAAACAATGGAAAACAATCTTGTCGTCCCGTATCCCCACCGCTAACGACGGGCTGTTATCGTCCGCTCGACACGGGCAACGTGCGCTCCACTGGTTGCCGCCCCCCCGAACACCATCTAGCCGGGCTAAAACATCATCAATATGTATCATCCCTAGAGTTCTTTACGCGCCTTAGCGGCCCTGCGCCAACGGGCGCGTGCATCTGGCATAAGCCCGCGAGTTTGATTCTTAAGCAATATGTTGTTATTTATTCGGTACGCATTACGTTCATCATCGGTCATCCCGCCCCACACTCCGTATGGTTCGTACTCGGCCGAATAATCTAAACACTCCTTGGCGACAGTACAGACGCTGCATATTCCCTTAGCCGTGCGTATTGCCGTGCGGTGCGCAATTGATGTGCGATGACTCCCCGGATAAAACATCTCAATTGGTTCTCCGCGACAGGCCCCCTTATCCATAAATTTTGTATCAACATCGAATACCGGCCTGGCGTTAAACTCGTGCAATTCGCCCACGTTCGTCCTCTCGTCGCTACTGTCCCGTCATCCTATCTACATCATCGCGAGACAGAAACACCGTCGCGACACGCAGGCCTAAGAGTTCACTCATTGTTACATCAACGGCCTCGGATGTCAACCCTAAACGCTTAGAAATCTCAGCTTTTATTTTCGCCTGAGTTTCAAGTTGCTCGACAACTTCTTCATCGATATTTTCAGACACGCGCCCGCCGGTACCAAGTGCCAAAAGTTGAGTTTGCTGTTTCTCAACGCGCAAACACCACGCACACGCAAGTTTCGGTACAGTCGCAGCACGGGGTCGTGACTCGGTATGGCCACATTCTAATAAGTGGCGATATTTTACGTTCCCCCAGGAACCTGCGCGCTCAATAGACTCAATTCGGCGGCGCGGTGCTTGCCGATGCTCTGTTGTCATTTAATGATTGTAGTCCCAGCCGGCGTAGCGTCACGACGACTGAGACAACAACCTCGTTTGAGCCTCTCAGGACTCAATTAACTACTTAGAACGCTTCTGCATCCTCTGGGATGTTTGCACCTTGCTGTTGGCGTTGCGGATGATTGGGCGTTTTGGCTGCCGAACGCGCCGCCCCATCTGGGTTCGCCTTCTTACGCTCTAGTGACTCAATTGAACGACTCAAGATGCCAATATCCTCGGCGACAACTTCTGTCACGCTTTTTTTGTTGCCCTCTTTGTCCTCGTATGAGCGTTGCTCTAACCGGCCGCTGACTATCACGCCAATGCCTTTTTCTCCCACGCGGGCGAAGTTCTCCGCCACCCAGCGCCAAGCGATGACATTAATGAATGAAACTTTTTCTTGCTTCTCATTCTTATCGTCGTACCAGACGTAATTCACAGCTACCGAAAACGATAGCTTTGCAGTCCCGCTTGGTAGAAATACCATTTCGGGGTCAGCGGTGATGTTGCCTATAATTGTCACGGGTGACAAATTCATAATTGCTCTCCTTCTTATCTCGTGGGTTTCTTGCTAAGGTAAGAGTAACACCCACGCCGGAAGAAAGCAACTAATGACACCCATTGAGAAAGCCGAAGCCAGACACATCATTCTTGAGCATTTAGAAGAAGTCCTCGCTGACTGCACGATGGACGACGAGAGCGCATCAAAACAAAGCGATAAAGAATTAAGTGATTATCTTGGAGTGATGCAAGCTCTTGCGACAATGGTTCTTAACTCATTATCTTTTGAGATTGTTTCAGAAGTCAAGGGCATCTACAACGTCAATATCAAGCTCGTGGACATCCATACGTTTATTGATGATTTGGGCAACACGCCGATTGTTGAGTAGCGCACAAGTTACTCACGGGTAACCAAAAGTAGCATCCGGCGCCCACCTTCTGATAAGATAGATACAACGAAGTCATAGGCAGGCTCTACTAACAACCTGTTGTCCTATCCACCCACTTCAGGAGTCATCAATTGAGAACATTCACTCGCGTAGCCATTGCTTTACCTTTAACTCTCTTGGGGTTAGCACTCCCTGTGCGGGCCCTAGAGGCCCCCAAAACCCCACCCAGCGTCGAGATAGCACTTATCCCAATAACCCCCGTTAAACCGCCCCCCACGTTGGTATCCGAGCCCATTGTATTCAGACACGGGGACATCTCTTGGCTCCCCGCCCTGGCACTGGAAGCCGGATGGCCACTTGAGACTCACGCCAGACTTGGGCATATCATTCTCCGCGAATCGGGCGGGTGTCCATACAGACAAGGCGGGGACAGCGTGGACAAAAATTGCGTGGTAACCGGAGTATTCTCATGGGGTAATCGTTCCGATACTGGGTTAACTCAAATCAACGGACTCAACTACGATATGTCACGCAACAAATGGGCGCTGTTATGCACCGAATTGCGGATTTGCACACAGAAACCGCTGTTTGACCCGTTCATTAACCTGGTGGCTGCGAAAGTTCTTTACGATGCCGCTGGCTGGGACCCGTGGGATTTCTGTACTTTCGGACCCAAGTTCGCAAAGCAATGCAAACGGCAGAAATGGGAATCATGATTCGGCTCTTGCTCGCAATAGCCATCCATGCATTTACATTGTTGGCACTACGGACTAACTAAAAAGTCTCATCGCGCTCATACCCGTCCATCAGGGCTTTCTCTCTAATTCTCCAGACGCGGATAATGTCCTCAATTTCCTCAATGCATTCGCCATCGGTTGCTTCCTCGCCCGCAATGGCTGTGGCACTCATAATTAGTTCGAGAGCATAGCCGTCGCCGTATTCCGCTGTGTCGCCCTCTTGTGCCGCGCGACGGGCAATGTGCTTGGCCCACGTTGTGCGCTCAATAGTAATTACATCTGGGGTTTCGGGAGTTGTTATCATGTTCCCATCTTATCGGGATGCGCTGTTCTCCGGATGCGAGAAAGCATTCGTTCCGACTGACCCACTGCCCCCCTATTAATGGGGGCATCTATAAAGTCGTTGGAATTAAGCTCTCTCCCTAAGCGGATTTCTAGGCAACCGACACATAGCATCCCTGAGATACGGCGCGGTTTCATACCGGCTTCTGCCCAAAGATGGTCATGAACCATGTAGTACTCGCGTATCTTGTTTGTATCAACGCGACAGTCAACGCACTTAAATGCAGGCGACAAGTTAAATGGATTCCAATTTCATTGAGTCAATGGCTGCGAGCGCCGATGCGAAATCGTAATTCGGGTCGTCGCTATTTGATTCCATTATTTCGTTCGCCTTTAATGCTGTTCGGTACGTGATGCGCTCAACGTAATCAATGCAGCCCAAGATAAAGGCGTCGGTCCCTGAATAAATGATGCTATCCAGGTGTGCTGTTTGCTCTGGTGTTTCGGTAGTTGTCATGCTCTCATCCTACTAGTCTGCGTTACTCTCCGGATTAGCTTTCACGAATCCGGAGAAACACGCACCCCACTAGGATAGGGATATGACCACAACTACTAAGCAAGTCGCAATAGAAGGCCAGAGAATCAAAGCGATTCGTAATCTTACCCATGCCGAAAAAGAAGCAGAAGGCTGGAACGATTACGGCAACGAAAATGTCCTCGCCATTGTGTTGGAGAACGGTATTATTCTTTACCCTTCTGCCGACTACGAAGGCAACGGGGGCGGAGTGATGTTCGGGTTACACAAGGGCGAAAGTTTCGCACTCTGATGAAGGTTGATTACGGCAACACAGAGAACCTGCCCGACCCGGACAGACAAGACCCGTGTTGGTATGTAGACGGCGATAGTCATACTTGGGTAGCAACTGTTTACAACGGCACAAATGCTATCCATATTTACGCTGATGGCATAATGAAGGTTCTATACAACGACAACCGTTTGCGAACTTCCGGCGATTTGTTTCGCCATGACATCACTACCGACAAGCAAGTGTTCGCTCTAAACGAAAGCGGTGCTTTTGAGTGGGTAAACAATGCTTGGTTTGATTTGTACGATGCTGAAAGCAACGAACATCTTGACTGTGTACATTTCTCCGTCAATGATGCCGTTGGGCAAGCGGAAGTTCTCTTAGCCGATGCGACGTACTACTCACAAGAAGGTCTTGTCAGTATTCTTTAATCCGGAGAATCACGCACCCAACTAAGATGATGACATGACCACTACTAAAAACTACATCGCCCAACTAGCCAAGATATTCCCTACTGAGGCCAAAATGTTGGCGAGAACCATATCGTTCACCTGCCCAGAGTGCGAGCAAGTGTTCACAAATCCTGATGACTATTTCTACGGTCACGACTGTGAAGCATAATGAGTGACGAATCGTATTCCGTATTCGTGGGCGGTGGCGAAGTCAATGATGTCATGCTCACTCAAGAGAAAGCGGAAGAACTAGCCCAAGAGTGGAGAGACAAGGGTTACGATGATGTGTCCATCGCCCATTGCACCTTCCACTTACATTTTTAAGCGGTCTAGGAACGATTTAACAACTGCGCCACCGGCAACACCCTCCGTGGCCTCTGTTACAACCGCTAACTTGCGTTGTAGTAGTCCAAAGATGTCCTCATCTATCGAATTGCCCAATAATGCGTAGGTTGCGGTAACAGAACCCTCTTGTCCGATGCGATGTAAGCGCGAATAGGTCTGTTGGACGTCAGCTGGAGTCCAGGGAAGCTCTACAAACAGAATATCCTGCGCCGCCGTCAAGGTATGCCCGGTTTTAGCGGCCTGAATCGACAGAACAATGACCGGCGCCTCTTCCATTGGTAAATTCTGAAACTTTTTCTTGTTTTCCTCGACCTGTTCAACTGTCATCGAGCCCTGAATCTTCAGGCCACCGAACTTATTTGCCAATTCATCAACAATGTCCCGGTGATGCGCGGCTATAACGACCTTTTTCCCGGCATTTATGCGCTCCTCAACCCACTCGATG
>Ga0209702_10005204_pt1 | contig 17973 bp, 15 predicted proteins | sample FRY01_FD_187210 | JGI IMG/M metagenome (GOLD analysis project Ga0209702, IMG submission 187210) | Freshwater microbial communities from Lake Fryxell liftoff mats and glacier meltwater in Antarctica - FRY-01 (SPAdes) (version 2) | ecosystem: Environmental > Aquatic > Freshwater > Ice > Glacier...
GGATACTCGATGCTCGAAGCTCGATTTTTTTTGAATATCGAATATCGGGTTCAATCATAACAAATCATGACCATCCCGCCGCGGCGGGCAGGCAATAATAAATCAGTGGCCCATTGAGTATTGAATGCTTCTACAACAAATATTTAATCTTGCAAAATGATAAAGACCATGATTAAAAATTATAGGGATGCTCGATGCTCGAAGCTCGATTTTTTTTGAATATCGAATATCGGGTTCAATCATAACAAATCATGACCATCCCGCCGCGGCGGGCAGGCAATAATAAATCTGTGGCCCATTGAGAACTAACTCGTTATCGCCTTATTCACCATTGCTATTATTTCCAACTCCAAAGCAATAGCATCTTTTTCAATTTTTGCTGCTTTGCTAAGAATATTTTCTAAAAAAACTTTATCATTAAATCCCGCTGCATTGATGCGAACATTCATATGCGCACCTAGAACTGCAGAACGCGCACATAATGCACCAACACCTGCATCCGTGATGGAATTTGGATTTCCTTTCTCCACCATTGCCTTCATCACTTGCATACTTTGATAGGTCACGTCCATTACTTGAAACGGAATTTCGATGGCGAATTTAGTCGCGGCTTGAATGGCCTCTTTACGAATTGTTTTTTCGTCATCTGTTCCTTTCGCTAATTTGAAGGCATCGAGTATCATGTTGAAGGCACGTGTATCTTCATCGACTAAATGCAAGAGTTGTTTTTTGTAGGCTTGACCTTTGTCGGCCCAATCGCTGAATTCTTCCCAAGTATTCTCCCAACCTTTTTTAGAGGCGCTGAGATTGGCTACCATGGTTCCTAGTGAAACTCCCAAAGCAGCTACATACGCAGAGATAGATCCACCTCCAGGTGCAGGCGATTCGCTAGCGGTTTCATTTGCAAAGGCCACCAGATTCATATCCACTAATTGCTTTTGTTCTGCCTCTAATTGATATTCGATGATGCGTTCTTTCGGATGAAAAGGTGCGAGCTCATCGAGTCCCATAGATTTAACAGCGATGTGAATTAATTCTTCATCGCTGACACCGGAACTTAATTTTTGCTTCTTCAAAAAATATCGTCCTGCATCCAACATCGATGAAAGCGGAACAAGTCCTACCAATTCGGAACCGGTTACTCTTTGTCCGCGCTTGTAAGCACTCTCATAACATTCTTGAAAAACGATGTGCAAGGGTGTCTCTCTAAATTTTGTAATGTTGATGGAAACCTGCGCCACACCATATTCTTCGATGTACCATCCAATGGCTTTCACGCCGACTAACGCTCCGGGTATACGAACTTCATTTCCATTATCGTCGAGAATTTTTTTGCCTTTTTCATCGGTTTTAATTCTTCCTGCTTCACGAATATCGAAGGCCACAGAGTTTGCACGTTTTACTGATTTCGTATTGAGGTTAACGTTATAGGCAATTAAAAATTCGCGAGCACCAATCACCGTGGCTCCGCTTTTTGCAGGAAATTCGGCCGGACCAAAATCGGGTTTCCATTGTGCTTCTTTTATCTTTTTGAAAAAGCCTTCGTATTCTCCGGCACGGATGATAGAAAGATTACTTCGTTCTTTATTGGATTGCGCTTCTTCGTACAAATACACCGGAATATGGAGCTCCTTGCCTACTCTCTCAGCAAGTTTCTTACTCCAAGCTGCGGTTTCCTCCATGCTAATATTAGCAATGGGAATGAATGGACAAACATCGGTAGCACCCATGCGCGGATGCTCGCCTTTGTGTTTGCTCATGTCGATTAATTCTGCTGCCATTTTAATTGCAAGAAATGCGGCTTCAACTACAGCATCCGGCTCTCCTACTATGGTCACCACTGTACGGTTGGTGGCTTTGCCCGGATCAACATTTAATAATTCGACGCGATCTACAGAACGTATGACCTCTGTAATTTGAGCAATGATTTTTTCGTCACGTCCTTCACTGAAATTTGGAACACATTCAATTAATTGCTTCATTTTGAATTAATGCTTTTTAATTATTTATTAATTTGATTTCTTGCTTTGATGTAATCACTCACCAAATAGGCGATGAGTTTTCCGGTTTTTAAATCGGTTTTAATATGTGATAATACGGGTGCGGCTTCCGCCAGATGGAAGTATTTCACATTGGATTGTGCAGCGACCCAATGAACATATTGTCGGGCTTGCACGGTGCTGATTCCACTCGATGTTTTTGCACTGGAAGGTATGTTTTGGATGATATCGAAATCCAATTCTAAGCCAATGGACAAATCTTTATTGAATGAGATGGCTTTATTAACTGCTTCTTTAAAACTAATTTCTTCTCTCACAAAAATCTCTTCAAACCAAAATGCTTGTAATTGTTTGTTGTGGATGAGTTCATCCATCACTTTTGAAATATTAAATATTTCATGCAAGCCGATGATGGCATAACGCTGCAAAAATTGATGGTGGAAGGCATAACTGAAAGGATTTCCACTATGTCTGCCTTCCATCGGACGAAAATCGCTGTGCGCATCTGCATTGATACAGCCAATTTCTTTTTGATTATTTTCTTTCATGGAAAGCGACAGTGCCTTTAACAAGCCATAGGCATTATTATGTCCGCCCCCAATAACGATTGCTTCCTTCCCTGCATCAAAAATGGCTTTTAAAACAGGATATACCATCTCATCAATTTCGGAAACCAAAACTCTGGCACGATTCAATGATTTCTCGTCATGCATATCTAGATTTTTCATTTCATCCATCGCTGAAGTAAAATCGATATGTCCAAGAACAATCAATTCTTCTCCTGTAAATCGAACATTACTTTGGATGTTAAGCAAGGTGCTTAATGCCGGTTGCCAAGCTGAGTAAGCCCCTCCTCTTCCAAAATTGGCACGTACACCTACGTCTTCAGGAAGTCCAAGAAGAACATAACGGCCTGGCATATCCGATAAACTTTTTTGCCATGTCTTATGCTTATCCCAAGGAATTGTTTGAACTTTTTCGCCCAATCGAATTTCGCCCTTGCGAGGTCTAACAATTTCTTTTAAGCGTAAATGGTCGTAGACTATCAGATTCATTCTGAAAATTCTTAGAGAAATTCACCGTTTAACATCACTTTATCCACTACCTCACTTCCGAAAGCATAAGGAAGATAAGCGAGCGAAGGCATTTTTTTCGTGATGAAAAGATTGGCCTTTTTTCCTTTTACAAAACTTCCGGCTTCGTCCATCACTCCCATGGCATACGCACTATTTAAAGTTGCTGCATTGATGGATTCTTCGGGACTCATACCCAAATACAAGGCGGCTAAAGTGCATACAAATGCCATGTTTCCACTCGGGCAAGAGCCTGGATTATAATCTGAAGCCAAGGCAACAGGCAATCCTGCATCAATCATTTTACGAGCAGGCGGATAATGTATTTTCAAAAAGAAGGCAGTTCCAGGTAATAAAGTAGGCATAGTGTCACTCTTAAGCAAACATTCAATTTCGGCATCGCCGGTACATTCTAAATGATCTACAGAAAGTGCATTGTGTTTAACTCCCACTTGAATGCCACCCGAGTAATCCAATTCATTCGCATGAATTTTAGGACGCAAGCCGCGTTTCAAGCCTGCTTCTAAAATACGATCCGTTTCTTCTACGGTGAAAAATCCACGATCGCAAAAAACATCATTGTAATCGGCTAATCCTTCATCCGCAATAGTAGGAATTAATTTATCGACTAAAAGATCAATATATGCTGAACGATTCTCTTTGAATTCGCTAGGTAAAGCATGAGCACCTAAAAAAGTTGATTTAATAATAAGCGGAGATTCTTTTTTCAATTTTGCAATGACACGCAACATTTTTAATTCGGCATCATAACTCAAACCATACCCACTTTTTATTTCAATGGCACCGGTTCCACTACGAATCACTTCTTCTAAACGCAAAAAGGCCCCATCAAATAGCTCTGATTCCTCGGTTTTTTGTAAAAGCTTCGCAGAGTTTAAAATCCCACCTCCGTTCTTTGCAATTTCTTCATAGGTTTTACCGTGAATGCGATCTACAAATTCTTTTTCTCGCGACCCGGCGAAAACAACATGCGTATGCGAGTCGCACCATGAAGGAAAAACAAATTTTCCAGTGGCATCAATTACATCGTTTACGGGAGAGTGAAAGGGTTTGTCCATATGCCCCACATCACAAATTTTATCACCCTCAATCATCAGCCATCCATTCTCGAGCACAGGTAATTCACTCATGTCTTTTCCACGTACTACATGACTTCTCCCATATTGTACAATTCCTTTTGCGTTTATTATTAAAATTCTGTTCATTTTTTATCGAGTCCAAATGGTTTTTTGCCCAGCAAGCGGCAATAACCAACGTAAGTATATATTCCTGCTGCAAAAAGATGAGCAAACGGTAATGCTTTTTTTCCTCTCTCAAAATAGTGAAAAACAATGAATAGTTGGACAGCTGCTTCAATAAAAAATAAAATCCCCTCCGTATTTCCTAACATTTTATGCACACGATCATGATATGCAGCAACTATCAACATCAAAATTCCGGCAATAAAGAAGAACAGTGGATATCCATGCGAATGATCCAATTCACCAATTCCGTGCAAAATGACAACGAAGCCAGCTAGGAAATGGGCTGTCTTATATAGATTTCCTTTTTTCATGAGCCTTCAAAACTAGCGGATTTAAAGCAGATTTTTTGCGGAAATCAGTGTTTCTAGGTATCGATTTATATATTTCTCTTTTTCCTTTCGTTTGTACTGCATCACAAATCGTGGATGTGGCAACGGAATGATCCTATCGAACCATTTGAATTCATCATTTAAAGTCTTGAAATACTTGAGGTTTTGTCCCTCGCCTAAACAAATGGCAATATGTGAGTATGCGCCACATTTTATTTGCAAATGCATGTTTTCAACAATAAAAGTTTTTAGTTTTTTCTGCATTTCAGGCGTATCGTAATAATTTAAGTTTTTTCCATTTGCTATGAATCCTAATGGAGAGATGGATGTGAGGAAAAAATCTTTGGCAAATTCATTCAACCCACCATAGGCTTTAAACATTTCATGAATAAATTGAGAGCTTAATTCAGATTTCATGGGCAATGTATGTCGAATACCATCATCATTCAATAGATTCACAGGATCTGTGAATGAAATACCTGTGATTCCAGATCCTAGTCGACCCGGGTTAATGCCAAATATGAATATGCGTTTTTCTCCTTCCGAATAGTATTTTTTATAATATTTATTCACAAGTTTAGTTACTTCCGATTGAGCGAATGGATTCAGGATTTCTACTCCGCGCGGCAATTTGATGTCGGTATTCAAGTGAAGCAGAAAATGAATGATGTTCTTTGAGAAGGAATTTTTTTGATGCGGCATGTTAATAAAGAATATTGTTTTTGAATATTTTCAGCAGGGAAAAAATTAATTTTAGCCCAATGGAATATGTCGAACTAGCTATCAAAATTAATCCTTTAGATCCATTTAGAGAATATATCTCCTATCATTTGGCGGAAATTGGATTTGATATGTTTACAGAGAACGAGGATGGATTGATGGCTTACGCTCAAGCAAATCTCTTCGATTTGGAAGCTGTCAATGAAGTTATAAATAATAGCATCGACTTAGGTTGTGATGTTCAGTTTGTTTCGACGATAATTCCCTGGAAAAATTGGAATGAAGAATGGGAACAATCTTATTCTCCGGAAATTATTGCCGATAAAATTTATGTTCGTGCCGATTTCCATCCGGCAAATCCCGGTTTTCAGTACGAGATTATCATTCAACCGAAAATGGCTTTTGGGACCGGGCATCATCCTACTACTGCTCAAGTGATGGAAATGATGTTACCGATGGATTTCAACGGCAAAAAAATTATTGACATGGGTTGTGGTACCGGCATTTTGGCGATACTAGCCATGATGTTAGGAGCCTCGAGTTCTATCGCCATCGACAATGATCCCAATTCGGTGGAGAATTCCATCGAAAATGTATTGAAGAACAACATCAAGGAAGTGCAAGTTGAAGAGGGCGATGCTACTTCTCTGAAGGGGATGCAATGCGATATTTTTATTGCGAATATCAACAGGAATATTATTTTGAATGATCTTGCGTTGTACAAAGAAACAATGGCTCCTGGTGGAGTTCTGCTCACGAGCGGTTATTATGAACAAGATTTGGCAATGATTACAAAGAAAGCAAAAGAATTGGGGTTTGAATATGTGAAACATACCAGTCTTAATGAGTGGTGTTGTGCTTGTTTTAGCTGTGAGGTGTGAGCTATGAGCTATGAGCTGTGAGCTATGAGTCGTGAGTTCTTAGCTGTGAGCTATGAGCTATGAGCTGTGAGCTATGAGTCGTGAGTTCTGAGCTGTGAGCTGTGAGTTCTGGGTTCTGGGTTCTGGGTAATGCTTGCCCTTTTTACGCTGCTTACCCTGCTTACCCTGCTTGCCCTGCTTGCCTTTAGCCTTTCCGATAGCTATCGGACGAAGTGAGTTATAGGTTATGATTAATATTTGCAATAGTTGAATAAGGATTATTGATATAAAATAAAAATCATAAATTATCATAATAAATCAGCGGTTAAAAATCTGCCGTTAATAAAATCAACGATTAAACGAAATTAAAATGAAATTTAAAAAAATACTCTTTGCTCTTTTTATTGGGATGATAGCATCTTCCGCTTTATTCGCTCAAGCGCCAAAATCTTTCAGCACGGTTCCTGAAACTTTTTTTAAGGAGTTGAAGGGCTATATGGAGTTGACGAATAAAAGCGAGACTGAAAAGTTGATGGATAAATTTGAGCTGATGTGGATCAAGGAACCCAAGTTTACCGGTGAGCAAATGCGTACTGTTATTGGTACAGCCAATGACATGTTGAAGAAACGTATGAAGCCTTATCCCGATTTTAGTAATTACGTGATTGCTTTGATGGCCTTTAGTAATTCGGGAAGGAACTTGGATATGTTTATCAATTGGCATAATAGTTTAGAAAAAGTGATCTCAGGAAGTTCAAAGCGCTATAGCAATTACATTGAAGACGTGGCGGGATTGTTTGCCGGCAATGTTTTGTATGAAAGTGGTTCTACGAAGTGGGTCGCCGGTACCGGTGATTTTACTTTTGAATTCGACACTGTTCCTCGCGTTAAATTTCCAAAAATGGATTTGACCTGTTATGCAAAGGAAGATAGCAGCATAATTGCAGGAATTTCGGGATATTATTATCCGCTGAGTAAAAATTTTGTCGGAAAAAATGGAAAGTTGTATTGGACCAGAGCCGGATTGAATCCTGCCGTGGTGTATGCAGATATCCTAAGCGTAAATGTCGATTTGACAAGTACGGAATGGAATTGCGACAGTGCAGTTTTTTATAACAAGCAATATTTTAAAGATCCATTACGTGGAAAAGTTAACGATAAAATTTTGGCAAATGTCACTCCTGAAAAAGCAACGTATCCCCGCTTTAATTCATACAATTTGAATTTAGGAATTAAGGAAATTGTAAAAGATGCTGATTATCTGGGAGGATTTTCACAACACGGAAGTAAGATGATCGGCTCTGGAAGTAAAGAACAAAAGGCAAGATTAACTTTTAAGAGGAACAATAAAGTTTTCTTGGTGGTTTCTTCTATGAGTTTTGTAGTGCGCCCCGAAAGAATAAGTTCTGATAATGCAGCTTTTGTTTGTTATCATGAAAATGATAGCATTTATCATCCATCTGTAGAGATGAAATTCATCAGTAAAGACAGAGAGTTGAGTTTGATCCGCACTGCAGGATCAGGTGTGTCAATGCCTTATTTTAACTCCTTCCACCAAATGGATATGTATGTTGATGCGATTTATTGGAAGATTGATGATCCGGTGATGGAGATGAAAATGTTGAGCGGACAAGGTGAGAGTAAAATGGTTTTGGAGTCGAGTAATTTGTACACCGATGAACGTTATCAGAAAATTCAAGGAATCGCAGACGTAAGTCCTTTGTTCACCATTAAACAATACGTTGAAAAAAATAGTCGAATCATTTATGTAGTTGACTTTGCACGTCATCTTCGGGTGAGTGATCAACAAGCGCGTTCATTGATTATTTATTTAGCCAACAAAGGATTTTTAAGTTATGATTTTGAGACCGACGAGGCCACCATCAATGAGAAATTATATTATTACTTGGCAGCTAGAAGTAACAAAACTGATTACGATAAAATTGAAATTGAATCAGTGATTTCAGCGAAGCCCAATGCGAAATTAAATCTGATGAATTTTGAGATGGATTTGCAAGGTGTCGGTCGCATCTTATTAAGCGATTCTCAACAAGTGTGGATTGCTCCGGTAGAACAGGAAATGCGTCTTCTGAAAAATCGTGATATCGAATTTAGTGGTCGTGTTCATGCCGGGAGAAGTGATTTTTTTGGAAAGAAGTTTAAGTTTTTATACGATCAGTTTCGAATCGATTTAGCCAATGTAGATTCCATTCGTTTGAAAGTGGTTTCAGAGACTGAATTGGATGCCAATGGAAATCCTAAACTTATTCCTTTGAAGAGTACTTTGCAAAATGTGACAGGTAAAATCTATATCGATAGTCTAACGAATAAGTCTAGCCGAAAAAGCTATCCCTCGTACCCTATTTTCGTGAGCGACAAGGAAGCTTATGTCTATTACGATCATCCCTCTATTTATAATTCGGTGTACAATCGCGATAAATTTTATTTTAAGATGGAGCCTTTCACTATCGATTCCTTGGATAATTTCTCAGCCGGCGGACTTAAATTCAAAGGAGATTTCGAATCGGGAGGCATCTTTCCTACCATTGCTGAAACTGCGATTATTCGTCCCGATTATAGCTTCGGATTTGAAAGAGAAAGTCCGGCCGAAGGGTATGCGATGTACGGCGGAAGAGGACGCTATTTTAATCACCTCGATTTAAGTTATGCCGGTTTAATAGGTGCTGGTAAAGTGGATTACTTGAGTTCTAGTTCAGAGTCGAAAGACATTGTATTCTTTCCCGATTCTACCAACATGGACAAAGCACAATGGGATTTGCGCAAAGAAACTATTGCCGGTGTAGGATTTCCTCAAGCAAACGGATCGGATACTTACATCAATTGGCGTCCGAAGGAAGACAAAATGTATGTCTTCAAGCAATCTAGCAATCTTGAAATTTACGATAAGAACGTGACAGTAAATGGCAATTTGGTTTTAGCGAATAAGGGCTTAGGAGGATATGGTGATTCATATTTCTTAGAGTCGGAATTATACTCAAAAGACTTCTGGTTTAAACAAGATGCTTATGGTGCCGATACTTCCGATTTCAAGTTGAAGTCGGACGATGCGAATGTGTTAGCGATTCAAACCAAAAATGTGAAATCTAAAATTGATTTAGTAAAGCGTTACGGTGATTTCATCTCCAATGGAAAAGGATCATTCGTAAGTTTCCCTTTGAACCAATACATCTGTTACATTGCACAATTCAAATGGTTCATCGACAAACAAGAAGTTGAATTTGGTGACGATTATAAAGACAATACCAAGTTGAACATTGAGGGATCGGATTTCGTCTCCATCAATCCTTATCAAGATTCTTTAAGATGGAATGCAGGTTTAGCGAGATACAGCTTAGTGGATTATTTAATCAAGGCCAGAAAGATTAAAGAAATTTTAGTGGCTGATGCAAGCATCCAACCCAACGATACTGCAACGATTGTGATTGAAAGAAATGCAGTGATGCGACCTTTGCAAGATGCAAGAATTGTTGCTAATACTACGACGAAACTTCACAATATTCACGATGCGGAAGTCAATGTATTAGGACGCAAAAAATATTCTGCAACTGGTAAATATGCGTATACGGATCCGGCAGGCATGAAACATTTAATTGCTTTAGACATTATCGGAATTGATACGTCACTTCAAACTTATGCGAATGGAATTATTCCTGACAGCAGTGGGTTTATGTTGAGTTCAAACATTCAGTATAAAGGCGGAGTGAACATTGCTGCTGCCAATCCGCTCTTAAACTTCGAAGGATTTGCCAAAGTGAATCATCAGTGTGAAGAGAAATTACCTGCGAATTGGTTTGCATTCAAGAGTGATATTGATCCTAAAGGTGTGACGATTCCGATCAATGAATCTAAAAACGAACAAGGAGAAAAACTTTCTCTTGCGATATCACATGCAGCGGATAGCACAGGGTTTTACTCCTCTTTCATCTCCCCGAAACAAAGAGCAAGTGATGCTGATTTGATTGCTGCTAACGGTGTTCTCTCTTACGACGCGAAGGCAAAAGTGTACAAGGTCACATCTGCAGAAAAAATAAAATCGCCCGACGCACCCGGAAATTTAATTCAATTGAATGATGCCAATTGTACGGTGTATGGAGAAGGAAAATTGAATTTAGCAACTACGTTCGGACAATTTGTAATGTCGGTGATTGGTAATGTGACTAACAATACAAACAACGATAGCACCACTTTCGATGTGTTGGTAGGACTTGATTTTATGTTCAACAGCGATGCCTTAAAAAGTATGGCAGAATTGATCACTGGTAATCCAACTTTAAAACCAACCAACGATACCCGGCAAACTTGGGTACGTGGAATGAAAGAAATTGTTGGTGTTGAGAAAGCTGATAAATTAATTTCGGAATACAGTTTATATGGTGCGCCTAAGAAAGTACCACAGGAGTTACAACAAACTTTATTCATTTCTGAATTGAAATTGTATTGGGACATGCAAGTTCAAGCATATCGTTCATCAGGCCCTATCGGTGTTGGCTTTGTGGGTAAAGAATCAATCGGCAGACAATTGACAGGATATTTTGAAATTCAACGAAAACGAGGAAACGATGTCTTTAACTTATATATCGAATCGGATAAAGCAACTTGGTGGTACTTCAATTACTCACGTGGTATCATGCAAGCTGTTTCTTCAGATAATAAATTCAATGATGAGATTAATAATATGAAGCCGGAAAAACGCGTGGCAAGTGCCAAAGGCGACACGCCGAGTTATGAATTCATGTTAAGCACCGATCGTAAAAAAGCTGAATTTCTCAAAAAGCAGCAAAAGCCTTAAGATTTTGGACAACTGAAATTAACATTGAATTCCGGCTGATTCTGCTTCTATGGAATAAACAAGGTTCTGTTTGGTGTAGATTGTTGATTAATAGTTTTTTATAAATTGATGTTTGCACATTTTCTCGTTGGGAAATTCGACATCATATTAAATTAATATATTTGGAGCCATATGATCAGTTTTACAAACTTAAGCTTAGTACTTCTAGCGTATATGATGGGATCAATTCCATCTGCAGTTTGGATCGGTAAATTGTTGTATGGAGTGGATGTACGTGATTATGGAAGTGGGAATGCCGGAGCCACCAATACTTTTAGAGTGTTAGGGAAAAAAGCAGGTCTTCCAGTATTAATTCTTGACATATTAAAAGGTTTTGTTGCGGTTAAACTGGTTTGGTTAACAGCGAAGTATTTGCCGGATACACAACAATTCGTGAATTTAGAATTGAGTTTAGGATTAGCTGCTTTGATGGGACATATCTTCCCTTTATTTGCCGGCTTCAGAGGAGGAAAAGGCGTTGCAACTCTTTTAGGAATTTTATGTGCTGTACATATTGGAGCTGCTTTAATATGTATCGCCGTGTTTATGGTGACTATCTTTTTTACGCAATATGTTTCTCTCAGTTCCATGTTAGCCGCGCTTACTTTTCCAGTTTCAATTATGTTCATTTATCATGAAACCATTCCCGGATTAAACATCTTTGCCATGTTTGTTTGTGTATTGGTTTTAATCACCCACCAAAAGAACATTGAGCGCTTGTTGCGTGGTGAAGAAGGGAAAATTGCTTTTACTCCGGGACAAAAAATTACTTAGTTTTTGTAAGATTTTGCAAGAAACCCATCTTCTTTAAAATTGTATGTCTCATTAAATCAATATATTACATATTTGAGAGTATTTTAATTCTTTAGACTTCATGCGTGATTTTTAGAAGTATTGCATCAATTTAAGAAAGCTATTTAGGCCAAATTGTAACCGCCGCTCCTCTCTGAACGTATAGAAGGAGCGAAAAAAAATATAGCGGAAATGAAAAATTTATTTGTAGCCTTAGCCATTACGGTTTCAAGCATGTGTGTTTCAACAGAAGATGCATACGCCGGTGGAGAGTCAGAACATTCAAGGTCAAAGAAGGCCGAAAAACTATTTTTGGCGAAGCAATATGACAAAGCTTCCCCCCTTTATGCTCAACTAATAAGCAGCAATCCTAAAAATTACAAATACAACTATTATTATGGTATTTGTATTTTGATTTCAGGAAAGGATAAAAAAGAATCCTTGCCTTATTTAGAGATGGCTATGCAAAACCCAAAGACTCCTGAAGATATTTACTATTACATGGGTCGAGCGATGCATTTAAGCTACCGTTTTGATGAAGCGATGCAGTCTTTTTCAGAGTTCAATAACATCATCGGTATAAAAGATGCACCACGGTGGGGAACACCTCAAATGATGGAAATGTGTAATAATGGAAAGCAATTTTTAGATACCACCAAGTTCGCAGCCATTCAGGAAAAAACAGAAAGTGCAGCGTATGATTTTTATGCAAAATATATTTTCGAAAATCCGAATGGTAAACTTTTAAGTATGCCTGATGAAATCATCAAGAAAACAAATGTAGATAAAGAAGAAGGTCCTACCATTTTCTTAAGCGCAAACGGCAGAGTGATGTATTACAGTGCTACGAATAATGAATCTAGCAGTCGTGATATTTATCGTGTAGAAAAAGATTTAGACGGTAATTGGAGTGCTCCTACTGCCATCGATAGAATTGTAAATGGTTCACAAGATGAATTATTTCCTACTTGTAATAGCGATGGACGTATTTTGTATTTCAGTTCACGCGGCCACAGTTCTACCGGTGGATTTGATTTGTTTAAGTCGTACTATAACACAGTAAGTAAAACATGGACGCAACCCGAGAACATGGGAAGTCCTTATAATTCTCCGGATGATGATTTCTGTTTTGTGGCTTCAGGTCCAGAGCAAACGGCTTACTTTACGAGTCAGAGAGAAACAGGTCCGGGAACATTTACTGTTTACAAAGTGAAATACTCAAACACCGAAGAATTGCCTATCGCAGTAAATGGTAAATTTAATTGTGTAGGGCAGCCGGAATTAAAATCGGTTCATTTAATTATTACTCGTAATGGAGATCAGAACATCATTGCTGATTTAATGACAAATCCGGAAAACGGATCCTATTCTGTAGAATTACCGGGTTCGGGCAGTTATGCTTTCCGTGTTGAAGCAACAGGATTTCAACCGCATACTGAAGAAATTCGTTTCGGTGAATTCAGCGATAATATTTATGTACAAGATATTTTCTTGAGCAGAAGTGTGAATGGAATGGAAGATATGGCCATTGCAAATCGTCGCTTAACTGAATCCGGATTAGTAGATGAAACATTAACTGCAGGTGTAGAAGACGATAATCAATTGAGCTCATCGGGTGTAAAATATTCTGAAGCACAAATGGCAGCCATGAAAGCGAATGGAATGGATCCAGATAAGAAATCATCTCCTGGAAATAAAAATAATTTCTCGAATAACACGAACTCATCGGCTACGACTTCAATGAATAGCAACAATGAAAACCATCAAATGAATACGCAAGGACTTCTTTTTAAAGTTCAAATTGGAGCATTTAGAAAACATACACGTGAAATTGTACAAAAGCGACTTGAAAGGAAAACGGATAAAACGATGTTAACTGATTTCAATGATGTTACTTGGTTGCGTTTCTTTATGGGTGGTGAGAATAATTATCAATCTGCTAAAAACTTGAGAGACACCTTAAAACAAGCAGGTTTTGAAGATGCATTCGTTGTTGCCTTCAAAGACGAAAAACCTGTGAATTTATCAGAAGCAATTCAAAGTGTGGCCAATTCAGGAGAAAACGATTAAAATCAATATTTTAAATGAGATAAGCTTCGCTTCGGCGAAGCTTTTTTTTTGTCCATGCAATAAGTTTTTAACGATTTATGTTCTCTCTCTAGTCCGAACTTTTTACCTTTGAAACATTCTTAAACGTGTCGCCCATGAATTATTCACCTCAAGAAGAAGCAGACCTTCTTCTGGAAGAAGAAATTGTAAATGAAAATCAGATTATATTATACAATGATGATGTCAACACTTTTGATTGGGTCATCGAAAGTTTAATTTCTATTTGTAATCACGAACGTGAACAAGCAGAACAATGTTCGGTGCTTATTCATCATAAAGGAAAATGCGCTGTAAAAGTGGGGGATTTTGACCATCTTCGTCCCATGTGCGAGGCATTACAAGATCGTGGTTTAAGTGCAAACATTGAATAGATCCATCGTGAAAACAAAAAACATCCGAATTGCCGGTTATGTACTCTTGCTGGCAAGCTTCGTTGCATGCACCAAAGTTCCATTGACAGGACGCAATCAAATGAGCTTAATCCCCGAGGGAGAATTAATTTCAATGAGTCTTACCGAGTATCAAAGCTTTTTGAAGGAGAATCCTCCTGCTGGTAATCATGATCAGAATACAATTATGGTGAAGCAAGTGGGAAATAAAATTCAAAATGCTGTGACAAAGTACATGTCGCAAAATAAAATGAGCTCTCGTTTGGCAGGTTACAAATGGGAATACAATCTTGTGAACGATCCACAGATTAATGCTTGGTGTATGCCCGGCGGTAAGGTGGTTGTATATTCAGGACTCTTGGCAGTTACACAAAACGAAGCTGCTTTGGCTATCGTGATGGGTCATGAAATTGCACATGCTGTAGCGCGTCATGGAAACGAGCGAATGAGTCAGGGTATGGTGGCGCAATTAGGCGGTGTTGCATTGGATGTGGCCTTGCAAAGTAAAAGTGCGGAAACCAAAGCATTGTTTCAAACGGCCTATGGTGTTGGAGCCAATGTAGCGGTCATGCTCCCCTACTCTCGTTTACACGAAACAGAAGCCGATAAAATGGGATTAATTTTCGCTGCGATGGCAGGATATGATCCTCGTGAAGCACCTAAGTTTTGGCAGCGAATGGCGGCTAAGGGTGGAGCGAAACCACCGGAGTTGTTAAGTTCTCATCCCAGTGATGCGAAGCGAATCAGCGATTTAAATAAATTTATGCCTCAGGCGTTAAAATATTATAAGCCTTAATTTTTCTTTTACAGATGCATTCTTAGCCCTATTATTATGTCGATCGTCTTTATTTGTGTGCTTATCATATTCGGGATTCTCTTGATTGCTTTGGAAATTCTAATTGTTCCCGGCTTTATTGTGGGGATATTAGGAGCTGTATTTGTGATCATGGGCATTGGTTGGACTTGGCAAGTGTACGGTTCAAGCTACGGAACGATGGTAGCTGTCATCGCTATTTTGCTATCTGCACTCACTGTATGGTCGGCATTACGAACAGGATTTTGGAAACATTTTAGTCTGCAAAGCCAACTCAAGGGACGCGTCAATGAAATTGAACCTGATTCGATACATGTTGGTGACCGTGGAGCGGCATTGTCTAGTTTAAGACCAATGGGAACCATTCGTGTGAATGGAAAACGTTTTGAAGCCACTTCCGAAGCAGGCATGATTCCCGCAAATTATCCTATCATTGTAGTCAGTATTGAGGGCAATAAAATCATGGTTCGCCCCGGCCAACTAAATTAACTCAATCGTTAAAACACCACCTTATGCAACTTCCATTTCTACTTCTTATTATAGCAGGAACTTTTATTTTCATTTTGTTCTTCCTTTATTTCGTACCGGTAAATTTGTGGATCACCGCGGTTTTCAGCAATGTAAAAATTAGCATCCTAGATTTAATATTGATGCGATTAAGAAAAGTTCCGCCATCCATCGTAGTGAATGCGATGATTAATAGTACAAAATCGGGATTGGATATTACGACCAACGAAATTGAAACGCATTTCCTTGCCGGTGGTAATGTCAACAATGTTATCAAAGCACTTATTTCAGCCGATAAAGCCAACATTCCTCTCACTTTCAAAATGGCAACGGCCATTGATTTAGCAGGACGTGATGTGGCAGATGCGGTGCAGCTTTCGGTGAATCCAAGGGTGATCGACACCCCTCCGGTTTCTGCCGTTGGGAAAAACGGAATTCAGCTCATCGTTCGTGCTCGCGTTACCGTGCGAGCCAACATCAATCAGTTGGTGGGTGGAGCCGGCGAAGAAACCATTTTGGCTCGTGTGGGAGAAGGAATTGTAACCACCATTGGTTCTGCCCACGATCATAAAACTGTATTAGAAAATCCCGATAAAATTTCAAAAACCGTTTTAAGTAAAGGATTAGATGCGGGTACTGCCTTCGAAATATTATCCATCGACATTGCCGATATTGATGTGGGTGAAAACATCGGAGCCAAACTACAAACCGAACAGGCCTCTGCCGATTTAAAGGTGGCCCAAGCCAAAGCAGAAGAGCGCCGAGCCATGGCAGTAGCTTTTGAGCAGGAGATGCGTGCAAAAGCACAAGAAGCCCGCGCCAAAGTGATCGAAGCCGAAGCACAAATTCCATTGGCCATGGCCGAAGCCTTCCGTGCTGGCAATTTAGGAATCATGGATTATTACAAACTCCAAAACGTACAAGCTGATACGGCGATGAGGGAGTCGATTGCCAAGCCGGGTGGTGGTGGCGGGAGTAATGTAGATAAGAAATAAAAAAGCCTCCGGCTTTTTTATTTCTCGATTCTCGATGCTGGATTCTCGATGCTTTGACTTAGCCTGAATTTAATCACACTCCAAGCTTTTCTGTAGATCAGTAGATCGGTATCAATTCGTACATCCAGTAGAATTCAATGATTTTGGTGTTTCCGCTAAAAACTTAGAATCACAAAATAAATTCGACGAAAAGCCACCAATAATACTTGTGATTCTAGATTAATTACTACATTTGCCCTCCCGAAAAGGAATTGGTTGCGTAGCTTAACTGAATAGAGCATCTGACTACGGATCAGAAGGTTGGGGGTTTGAATCCCTCCGCGACCACGAATAAGCATCAAACAAATGGCTCCCAAAGGGAGCCATTGATCTTTTAGGGCTGATCGAGGAAAGCTCGCTTTCCAAAGAACTGCAATAAAAGATCAAAAATTGCCGAAGGCATTTGTTTGCTATTTTCCATTCGGGTAATCCGTTTTATCCTCTATTTGCAATCCGTTAATTTGTACTTTTAGCAAGATGAAGCCTGGAAAAATAATTGCACTAAGCAAAAGCGATGCACATACATTTAACAAATATAATTGCGAAAAAATTAGCTTGCTACAAGGTTTAGGCGTAGATGGCGATGCCCACTTGGGTAAAACGGTGAAACATCGTTCTAGAATATCCAAAGACCCTTTACAACCTAATTTGCGGCAAGTTCACCTGATCCATTCAGAATTGTTTGATGAATTAGCTGAAAAGAATTTTTTTGTGGCTCCTGGAGACATGGGCGAAAATATCACTACTCAAGGAATCGATTTGTTGAATTTACCTAGACATGCAATTCTTAAAATTGGCGCAAGTGCGGCCATACAAATTACTGGATTAAGAAATCCTTGCTCTCAATTAGAGTCTATAAAAAAAGGATTAATGAATGCTGTGTTAGATCAAGATGAGCATGGGAACTTGATTCGAAAAGCAGGAATCATGGGTATTGTTTTACAAGGAGGAGATGTTTTTGTTGGAGATGAAATATTGATTCATCTTCCTGATCATCCCTTTGAAAAATTGGAAAATGTTTAAATTCGCTCGGAATCGAATCAAAAAAGTACAATCTTTTCTTCCTATCAAGTAATTATTTGGCTACAGTTTCTTTTTTAGAGGTAGACGGTTCAAAACTAAAGGTTGAAATCAATAGTATTTGATAGGATTCGTATTACATTTACTTTGAATTTTCTTGTTGCACTCAAAGAAATAATTAAAACAATGAATAGAAAAATCCTTATAATTAT
>Ga0209702_10005206_pt1 | contig 17971 bp, 18 predicted proteins | sample FRY01_FD_187210 | JGI IMG/M metagenome (GOLD analysis project Ga0209702, IMG submission 187210) | Freshwater microbial communities from Lake Fryxell liftoff mats and glacier meltwater in Antarctica - FRY-01 (SPAdes) (version 2) | ecosystem: Environmental > Aquatic > Freshwater > Ice > Glacier...
GCATTTGCAGATTTAATGCACCTTAGAGTCTATATTTTGTATATGATTTAATATCACTTTAAGTACCTCAGCTTTTTCGCATTTTAAAGCATGCTCAATTAGAGAAAACAACTCCCTGTCTCTTATTGCTGGATTAGCTCCTTTAGCTAAAATACTATTTACAATTTCTATTACGCCTGCTGAATTAGCTATTTCCACAAGCAAGTCTATCGGCCTTTTTTTAGTAATAGTAGGGTATTTGGTAGTTTCCCCCACTAAAGTCTCAACAAGTTTATTTGGTTTAAATGCAATATTTAAAGCAACGTCTTTTATATTTTCTAAATTAGCTAGATACTTACAATAAATATATTTGTTGGGGTTAAATAGAGGATTGTCTATTTGTATCTTTATTTGACTTATTTCATCCGAGGTTAAATCTCTGCGTGCATTATAAGCGTCTTTGATGATGTCTATAATCTGCTTGGATATATTATATGAGATAGTTTGGAGATGACGTACGGATGGGGCCATCACTATTCCGGATAGAGATTCTATAATTTCATCTAGGCTCTCTTCTTTAGAGGTTTGTTGCTTCTCTGTAGATTTAGTAGCTTGTTGTTTATGGATAGATAGTATGTCACTAAATGCTTCTTCTAATTTAACAGACATTTTATTTCCAGAATCTGCGGAAGATTTTATGCTTATTAACTTTGTAAATTGTTTATTTATCTCTTTTATTTGTGGAAAGTAATTAGCAAGATCTGATAAAACCATATTCCAATTTTTACCAAAATATGTTTTTAAATCTTGGCTATTTACCGCATGAAGTTCTTCTGCATGAGCATATAAATTCCTAAGTAATAGGTAATCAAGAGAAAAATCTGCTCCTTCCCACCGCTCACCACCCATCTGATTATATTTTAGTTTCAATAGATTACCAAGGGCGTGATAAATATTTATAATAACTGCTTGAATCCCATAACAACCAGCTGTGTTATGCGTAGTTACTACAGAATGCATAAGTTTTATATGGTAATAAATAGCATAATCCAAAGTATCTTTGGACACTTCTCGTTGACGAAGTAATTGGTTGTTTGGTAATGGCAAACCTGGAATCTGCAACAAACTTTCTATATTTAGCAAAGAAGTGATATGACCTTCAACACTAACGTGTCTTAATAAAGGTGCAAGATGAGGTTGCTTTAGATGATTTTCTATAAGATCATAAATATTTTTTTCCATAAATAACGGCTTAATTGCTGACATTATAGCTGCCTTATTATGTTCATAATAATCTTTCACATTCAGTATATGAGCAGCAGTCAACCTATCTATTCCAAGCCATTCTTGATCTAACTTTAATCCCTTTACACAAGGACTGGATAATTTATTAATATTATTAATAGTTGTTTGTAAAATGTAAGTAAGCGCAGAAAATTCGCTTATAGTAGGGCCTTGAGTATCCCTTATATTAACAAAAATCGCTTTAATTATACTCAGAAGCTCGTAGACTTTAACAATTAACTCATCATCTCTAGTTGGAATATGACTGTTACTGGAAGAACTATTTGTTTTATCGCTAATTGCTGAAACAGAAGTAAATTTTATTTTCATTTAGTTTCCCTCTAGGCTTAGGTAATAAGTATTAGATCAATGTACTAATGTTTGCGGATTCGAAGATGAAGTAATTATCCAAACCAGCAATTAAAGGGGAATGTCAACACTTGAATTTATTAATATATAAAATCCACTGTTGCTAAAATAATACACTAAATCGACTCTTTAGACAAGAGGAAATATTTTAAGTATAGGCTAAAATTTTATTTGCTTATTAATGCAAAAGGAGAGATTCAATCACTTAAACTGACAAAGGGTAATAAAGATAATAGAAAGTGAGGTAGTTGAGATTTAATCTTACAGACCTTATAATCTAGGTAATACTAAATCACTTACAAAACGATTAGTTATAAAAAATTTCAGATTCATAGTGCTCAAGTAGTCATCTACGTTCCGCGCGCCTCACTTCATTTTGTATATGACGAATTTGTAATTGAATTGGTATAACATCCTCTACCTAGTGAGCACAGGCGAGACCAACCTGTGCCGCAAACCTCTTTTTACTCAATGCATCCTATGATATTTACGAGCATAATAGGTTGCCTTTTTAACTTCATTAATATCAATGAGATATTTCACGTATTTATTTAGTGTGATTAGTTCATTAAGAAACTTATCTGAATAGATACAAGATTGAAATTTCGTTTGCCAGCTTATTAATATCTTCCAAATTATCAAACCAAAATATCTTCAACCACAACCTATGAGCCCTACTTATTAGTAATAGAATACATAAGTTTACTTATTATAGCTTCAATATTCAAGGAAGATTGCGTACGTTTAATCTCATCATTTGCTACTAATTCTTCATCTGCAGCACCAGGAGTCAATGAGATAAATTTATTTCCCAAAAGCCCACTAGTAGCTACCGCTGCTTGAGTATCCTTTGGTAACTTTACATCATTATTTATGCGAAGAGCTATTATAGCAAAAAAACTAGTTTTATCTAAAGTTAGTTTTTCTACAGAGCCAACTTTTATACCAGCTAACATAACATCGCTACCCTCAAATATGCCTTCAACATTTTGGAAATTAGCGGTAATAGGATAGCTATTTTTAACGTCTGAAAAATTACCTAATTTATTATAAGCAAAGGTTATAAAAAGCAATGAAGTAATAATTGTCAAAAATCCAATTATTGTTTCTAAGATATTCTGTTTCATATTTTTATCTATTTATATTTTAGCTTTTTTTAATATTTTTATAGCTTCTTCTTTTCCTTTAACGGCTAATCTATCTGCGATTATATTACCTTCGCTATTAGCATGACCTTTAACCCATTTCCAGACAATATCGTGTTTACCTAATTCATTATATAGATTTCTCCACAAATCCAAATTTTTAATTGGTTCATTGTTATTTTTACACCAATTATTATTAACCCACTTATGAACCCATTCTGTTATACCTAATTGTAAATATTTACTATCGGTATAAATTGTAACAACACATGGTTTTTTTAAAATTCTTAATGTTTCAATTGCAGCAGTCATTTCCATGCGGTTATTAGTAGTCTCAAGCTCATAACCAAAAATTTCTTTATTTACGTCGTTCCATGATAAAAGAGCGCCCCAACCACCTGGGCCTGGATTACCTGAACAGGCTCCATCTGTATAAACTAGAATTTTTTGCCTGCATATCATATAAGTTGACTAAAAATATTTAATTAGTCCTTAGTTTTATTTCTAAAATTATCCAAACTCACCACATTATTAGATGATTTAATTTTACTATTTTTATTTGACTTAGATATATCCAAACCTTTATCAATTTTATCAATGAAATTATTTAGTTTTGCTATTTCTGGATTTAATTTTAATGAAAAACCGCCATTTGGATCTATAGCAGCTGTTAAAGATGCAAATGGTACATATATAGTTTCTTTTACGCCCTCAAAACTTATCGAGACTGAAAAACCATCGGATCCAATTTTTAAATCATCAAACTGATATTGAAGAATTATGGTTATCTCTCTTGGATAATTTTCCTTTGTTTTTTTTGATAAAACAACGCCGTGGTTATCTGTTCTGAAAGAAAGATATAATGAATGATCTTCTGATAACCCTTCAGTTTTAATTTTAGCAAGAATTGTTTTGACAAGATCTAGCTTAGCTTGGTTTAAAAACTTTCGATAATCAATAACGTCCATATTATTCATTTTTAATTTAAAGTGGGGCTTTTCTGTTGCCCGGTAAGCCCCAAACCGCGTAACTAATATACAATATTAAGCAGCAGCAGCCACCATATCATTATTAGCTACGAAACGTTCATTATCATTTGCGTTTCTCTTTTTTGACCCAAAGACCAATTAAAGTCCGGCGGAATCATCCCGAGTAAAGACAATTTTTTTATTAAGCACGTCGATCCTAATTCGCCCCCATAAAACCACCAGTACTTGTCATCAATGGTGGAGGCGCCGGGTACCGCCCCCGGGTCCGCAACATCTATTCTAAATTATGTTTATTACCATAGCTACCAAAGTAGCAACTACTATTTTACAAAAATTGGTATGGAAAGTAAAGGAATTCTTTAAATAGGATTTATAAAAATTGTTACATTAATGTCCACTTCTGTGCAAGGCTTCTTCTATAAGCATTTTAGCTTTGTTCATACCCTCAAAACCCTTCACCTTAACCCATTTGCCTTTTTCTAAATCTTTATAATGTTCAAAGAAATGGACTATTCTTTCTTTTAGAATAGGGTTTATATCGTTAAGGTCTTTGACGTCGTCAAATGATTTATCTAATTTAGATACAGGCACAGCTATAATTTTTTCATCAGCTCCAGATTCATCCTCCATAATAAGGACGCCTATAGCTCTGGCTCTTATAACTGAACTAGGAATAACTGGATAATGTGATATCACTAGTACATCTATAGGATCTCCGTCGCCAGAAAGAGTGTGAGGGATAAATCCATAGTTACAAGGATAGAACATAGCTGTATTGATAAATCTATCTACAAAAATTGCACCTGATTCTTTATCAAATTCATATTTAACGGGATTGCTGCCCATTGGAATTTCAATAATTACGTTTATTTCATCTAACCCCAATTTAGCTGGGATTTTGTCTAGAAGCATATGGACTCCTTATTTTGATATTAACTAAAGATACACACTATACGCAAACTATAGGTATTAAACAATAGTCTTCTTTTTAAAAATTCTATTTTAGTTTGCTCTATATGATATTCAAACTGTAATAATTATCTTTGATTTGCATCAAATTATCAGGTAGTTTCTGTTTTAGCCTATATAATTGAATTTCTACAGCGTTTGAATCACTATCTATATGATGTTTCCATATTTTTTGACGTAGGTCATCTTTGTGAATAATATTATTTTTAGCAAGGTACAAACACCTTATCACTTCATTTTCTTTTTCAGTTAATCTAATTTTATCAACTCCATTTAGTAAAGTTGAAGATTGTTCGTCATAAATCCATTGATGCTTAATAGAATTAAAAATTTGCTTACTGATTCTATTGTCATGAATTATTGTTAACAACCGAGCTAACTTAAAAGGTAATTTAAAGAAAATTTCATTCTCAGAGATAGGAACATTTGTTAAATTTACAATAGTTTTTATGCGATGTAATGATATAGAGGCGTAATTTATAGTACTATCAATAATAAATAAATCTATTTTAGATTTAGAGCTCACAAAATCTTCAATTTCAAAACTAACAAAATTAGTTTCAATAGAAGAGTCATAAGCAATATTATCTTGGATTGAGTTTAACAATAAGCTAGATGTGCTTGCGACTACTTCAATTTTTCTCGTCTGCATTATAATTTCGTTATATATGATTTTATTATACAATAGTTCTAATTGTCATAAGGATCATCAGATAGTTTAATAGGTACATTAATTCTTTTAACATTATTAATTTTATCAATAAGATCAGTCCAAATTTTTATTATATCTTTATCTTTTACCTCAACTTGCTCTGCTTCAGTATCTTCTGTGTATGAATAGCCGATAAAAGCTATATCATTAGTATAGCTTCTGATTTCCATCTCGAACCGATGTAAATTATCTACATTATTACTTACAACTATGATAACTTTTGGCACAGCTATTATAACTTTAGTTAGAAAATAGAGAAAAACTTGAGTCTCTGGGAGTTTGTTACAATTTAATATACCGTTATAAAAAACTGGATAAGTTCCAGTAAAAGATTTTAATTTATCAAAAGTAATATCATTATTTTCTTTATAACTATCAGAGAAATTAATCTTGAATTTATTTAAATACTGATCTAACCATACTTCAAAACGTTCAATTTTATTGAAATTACCTGTTATAAACCCATTTATACCGATTACAGGAGCTCCATTGTCCATAATTTCCTTTATCAAAAGAGGTATAGATTCATCCAGTAGCCCATGCTTATAATTTGTTATAACAATTTCATCAAAATACTTAAAGTTATCCATTTTAACATTTGCTAGAAGTCTTTTAAATAATGGAGTAAGGTTTTTCTTGCTGGTGCCTTTGAATTCGGGGTTTAGGGGCTTTAATATAACGTCCTTAATACTAAATAATACTAATATATCACTTGATTGATAATTTTTTTGTAATTCTACAAATTTATTGCGTATTTCAGATATATCATTAATTTCAATAATTTCCGCATTTGTTGTTATTGAAAATAGAGAAAAAACTAAAAATAATAGATTGTGCGCAAGCATTGGACGATTTGTTTTTCTACAAAATAAGAATTTTATTACATCATGCACTATGTTTTTCTCGAGATTTATTATATTTCTTAGCAGTAGTTTTTATATCAGAATTAACGATTATTTGCCCATTATTAGAATGCTCAGACTTATATAAAGTATCATCAATATTTTCTAGATTCATATTTAAAGAATTTTCTATACCCTTAAGTTTGTTAAATTCTTTTTTGTTGCCTTTAAATAGTGATATTATTAACTTACTTAAACTAGTTCTTTGCTTAATTTGTTTAATTAATTCCTGTTTTATAATTATCTCTGTTTTATTTAAATTATCCTTAATCAATGGTCTATATATACTTTCTAATTGGGATGCGCTAAAATTTGCAACTAACACCATGATTATTGCGTGTACATAATCAGATTTGGATTTTATTTCAATATTAATCAGTTGTTTTCTAAAATTCAAGCTTGATATTTTATTGAAATGTTCTTGGCTAAAAACTTCAACAAAATCAATTTCAGATAATTGCTCAAAGATTTCACCTCTTTCTTTAGCCATTAATTTTAATTTATCAACTGATCCAGAAAGACTAGAAACATAATAATCTTGGGAAAGTTTTCGTGCTATAGTTTGTTGTAAAAATTCAGTATACCCTATTTCTTTGTCTATTAAATTTTTGATATTTTGAAACAAGCCTATATATTTTGCTTTTAGCGAAGATATAGTAAAATGTGTAAGTTCAGAATATTTTTTTAAAACGTGTGAGTCAAGATTATTAAAAAACTTTGATTCAACAGAATTGAACATCTGTAATGTTTGATCATCATTATTAGACGCTGAAATCTCAGATTTTATTTTATTTAACGTATTAACAATTTCTGAAGCTTTTGCTATACCGATTGCTTTAATATTGTCAGTATGTTTTGAAATCAATGCAATAGTTTCTTCGGCAAAAATATTATTTCTTAATAAAAATGACTCTGCAATAGAAAAGGATGTAAACTCTATCTGCTGTAATATCGCGTCATAACTTTGGAAACGCTTCAGAAGCTCGTAACTTGTATCATGAAGTCTATTATAGCCATATCTAAACTGAGATTCATGATGTAATTTATGCAATAAATTATCAATTAAAGGGTTATGAAACTCAATATTACTTAATCTATCATATAAGTTTAGTAATTCTTCGTTGCTAAACGACTGCAAAACCTGATGATCGTCAACAAATAGTGTAATTATTCCATCAAACGCTTCACTTTCATTGGTAAATTTTAAATTACTTAAAATTTTTGATATGTTTAGATAAAAAAATAGCTGGAAATTATCATTGGGTTCATAAGGTTTATCTCCTAATTGCCATAATTCCTTAATCAGTAATAATTTGTCTATAAGCTGCACTTGGAGGGTATAAGGAATATTATGTAAGTTAAAAGCAATTGTCATAGCTTGCAATTTATCTAGTGCTTCTTTCTTATAAGCTTGTTCTGCAAATAATGTTCTGCAAATATGTATAATATTCTTTACTAAATCCCGAACTATTTCAAATTCATTATGCGTCAAGTTTTGACTTTGTATTATATTATCAGATTTTAAGTGCTGTAATAATAATACAATGTTTGATTTAAAAATTGATGTCATGTTTGTGTTCGTAGCATCTAAATCCCAAGCTTCAATATATTTATTACTATGTATATTGATGGAATCAATTAAATCCTGCCTACTATGTTGGTTCAGGTAATTTAATAAATTAGAGTTTTGTGATAAAGTTTTGATTATCCCAAAAGCAAAAAATCCTTTTTTTAATTGATCAGTTTGCTGATAAGAATTTACATATTCTAAGTTTAACGACGATAAAAAACTTCCAACTTCTTCTAGTATTTTTACATAAGCGCCGCTTTCTATGTTAAAATTCCTCATATTTCCTGTATTTATTTAATTCAAAGGATTTATAGCGCAAGTCATAAACCATCTCACTACTCATTATAACATTAATTTGATGCAACGCTAAGTAAAATATTTAAAAAATACTTTATTTTCTATTAATTCATTAATTGTTTATTTGCGAATTAATCGAATTTGCTTGCGAATATCATGAAATCAATTAGGCAGAGCGAAGTGCTTGCAAAAATATCAAACAGATTTTTCTGGTAATAATTCTGGGTAAAATAAATCATATACATGGTTGTGAATACACCAGAACTTTTGACTCTAAAGCTTCTAATTTAATATTAGTTAAGTAAATTACGAAGAATAAAAGCTATTGGTTATTATTTGCGTTATTACTAGGTTAGTCAAAAAATTAGAAAGAATCTTGAGAGAAGAAAATCTTATGGGTTTGTATACAAGATTTCTACTATACTTGACGGAATCTAATATCCTATATATTATATAAATATGGAAATTTTAAGATATACAAATTAAGATATATAATATGATAAATAAACTAAGCCGACAAATTTTTAAAAAATCTCCTTGGGATGATTTTGAAGAAGGTGATAATAATATAAATAATATTTTCACTAAATCTTTAAAAGGTCACTTTAATTTCAGAAATTTTCCGTTTAATTTTCATAGTAGGTTAATTGTTATCTCTATATTAGTATTATGTGTATTTTGGCTTGCGTCTGGTATTTATGAAGTCAAAGAAGGAGAAGAAGCTGCTGTAATGAGGTTCGGGCGTTTTGTTAGAAAAGGTTTTCCAGGTCTGAATTATCGCTTGCCATCACCGCTGGAATTAACAATCATAGAAAAAGTCAATCAGTCGCGTAGAATTGAAGTTGGCTATAGATCTGGGGGTACTAGATCTAATGAAAATTCTAGATTAATAGCAGCAGAAAGTACTATGCTCACAGGCGATGAAAATATCATAGAATTAAATTGTGACGTTATGTGGCACATAAATGATCTAGAAAAATTTATTTTTAATATTGTGAATCCGGAAGAATGTGTTAAAACAGCAACGGAAAGTGCTACTAGGGAAGTTATAGGTAATACTCCTATCTCTTCTGTTCTATCAAATCAAAAGCAAGAAATAACCGACAAAATTGAAGAACTAACACAGAGGATTTTAGATCAGTATAATGCCGGGGTATCCATTGAAAAAGTACAATTATTAAAAGCAGAACCGCCTTCGGAAGTAATTGATGCTTACAGAGATGTGCAGACTTCTAAAGCTGACAAGGAACGAGAAATTAACCAAGCTCTATCTTATAATAATGATATTTTGCCAAAGGCTAGAGGCGAAGCATCAAAAATTTTACAAGAATCTGAAGCTTATAGACAAGAAACAATTTCTAGGGCAGAGGGTGATAGCAAGAGGTTTACTGCGATTTACAATCAATATATTACAAACAAACAGGTTATGAGAGATAGGCTATATTTGGAAACTCTAGAAGAAATTCTTAAAGGATCAAATAAAGTAATAATGGGATCTAATGGAGTATTGCCTCATATGGCAATACAACCAAAATAAAAGAAGGGTTTTGAATGTTAAAAATTTATTATATAATTTTCGTTATATTTGCGTCCTTAATACTTATAAGTGGCGCATTATTTTCTGTAGATCAACGTCAATCTGCTGTAGTTTTCCAATTTGGCGAAGCAATAAGGGTTATTGATAAACCTGGGCTAAAGATTAAAGTTCCGTTTATTCAAAATGTTGAATTTTTTGATAACAGGATTTTACATGTAGAAGCTGAAGCGAAGGAACTAACAGCTTCTGATGGAAAAAGAGTTATTGTTGATGCATTTGCCAAATTTAAAATAAATGATCCAGTAATGTTTTATAAAACTGTTTATAACAATAAAGGCGTTACAATTAGGGTGAACAAAATTTTAGAAGCTTCAATGAGGAAAGCAATAGGTAAAGTTCCATTAATTACCTTACTTACTGGGGAAAGATCTAATATAATGTTAATTATTCTAAATCAGGTCAATGAAGAAGCGAAAAATTTTGGTATTGATGTAATAGATGTACGAATTTTACGTGCTGATTTGCCAAAAGAAAATAGCGCTGCAATTTATCGCCGCATGCAAACTGCTCGTGAAAAAGAGGCTAAACAAATTAGAGCTGAAGGTCAAGAAGAGGGCGCTCGTATCCGTTCCAAAGCTGACAAAGAAAGCAAAATTTTACTTGCTGAGGCGTACAAACAAGCCCAAATCATTAAAGGTGAGGGAGATGCCGCAGCTGCGCAAATGCAAAATCAAGCTTATTCGGTTGATCAGGATTTTTATAAATTTTACAAATCACTTGCAGTTTATAGGAATTCTTTAAAAAAAGAAGATACATCTTTTGTATTGTCACCTGATGCAAATTTTTTTCAATTTCTTAATTTAGGGAAATAATTATGAGAAATTTTATCGTTTTTATATTCGCTGCTTTCTCTCTAGTATCCATAAGCGTTGCTGAGACGACTGTTGTGCCGGCTAAGGTCAATGTGAATACATCAGCTACTGCTCCAATTACTCAGACTGGATTTTATCCTAGTTTTGCAGATATCGTAGAGCCTCTGATACCAGCGGTTGTTAATATTTATACTGTGCATAATAGTAGTAAAAAATTAGATAAATCACCTAAACATTCTTTTCATGATGGTTTTCCATTTGAACATTTTAATGAATTATTTGAACAATTCAATATACCTTTCAATTTTGAGGAAATGTACTCAAACCCCAGAGCTGTTTCTCTTGGATCTGGTTTTATTATCGATGAGGAAGGGTTTGTTGTCACTAATCATCATGTAGTTAGTAATGCAGATGAGATTCATGTAAAGCTTACTGATGATACTGAATTATTAGCTAAGCTAGTTGGGAGTGACCCAAGAACTGATCTTGCTCTTTTGAAAGTAGAAAGCAAAAAGAAACTTCCTTTTGTTAAATTCGGTGATTCAAGTAGATCTAGAGTTGGGGATTGGGTAATCACAATTGGAAATCCATTCGGTGGCCTTGGTGGTACAGTTACTACTGGTATTATCTCGTCTAAAGGTAGGGATATTGACGTCAATACTGGTAATGTAGTAGATGATTTTATTCAAACAGATGCGGCCATTAATAAGGGGAATTCTGGCGGCCCAATGTTTAACATTAAAGGAGAAGTTATAGGAATAAATACCGCAATATTCTCACCATCAGGTATGAATATTGGTATAGGTTTTGCTATTCCATCTAATACTGCACAAAACATCATAAAACAAATAAAGAACACTGGAAAGATAAGCAGGGGTCGTCTTGGTGTTATGGTTCAAGAGGTAACCAGCGAAATTGCAGAAGGATTAGGATTAAAAGACCCTGTATCTGGGGTCTTGGTCGTTGACATCGAACCTCTAGGAGCTGGAGATAAAGCTGGTATAAAACCCGGTGACATTATTGTAGAATTTGCAGGTCAAGCTGTAAAAAATTCAAGAAAACTGCAAATTTTAGTAGCAGAAGCACCAATAAATAAAGACCTTAAAATTATAGTGCTACGTTCTGGCAAAACTCTTGAACTCCCTATTAAGATAAGTGAATTTAATAAAGATACTAAGGTGAGTGCAAATAAAGCTAGTATAGCAAAAAATGAAGTCACCTTTAGTAATCTAACTGAAGATTTAAAGAGTAAATTTTCTATAAAAGAAAATTTAGAGTGTATAGTAGTTACTCATATTCCTAAAGATCAAAAAAATTATGGATTACATGTTGGTGATTTAGTAGTAGCCGTTAACCAAGAGCCTATTAAAAATGTTGAGCAGTTTGCTAAAATTTATGAAAGTACAAAAGCTGCAAAGAAACAAAATATAGTGTTATTGGTCAAGAGACAAAATATAAATATTTTTATAGCTCTGCCTTTAGTTTAGATTTATGCAAGATATATTAAAAGAAATAGCCATTCTAAGTTTCTATGGTTTTGTACAGATAGGCGAGCCTGAAATTTTGTTACCTAAAATCCTACTTGTTGGCAAGAAAAAATATCTAAAGGGCACTGTTTTAATAGCTCATGAAGGTTTTAATGGAACTGTTTCAGGAACTATTGAAAATGTAAATTTATTAGTTGCTGAAATAGTTAAGCTTACTAACGCTCTGGGTGTAAATATAAAAATCAATTACTCTGAAGCTCACCCTTTTGATAGATTAAAAGTAAAGATCAAAAAAGAAATAGTTGCGCTCGGTGTAGGGGAGTTGGATATAGAAAATCTCAAAGGGAAATATATAGACGCAAAAGATTGGGATCAATTTATTAATCAAGAAGATACAATTATTATTGATACACGTAATGATTATGAAGTAGAGTTAGGTTCCTTCAAGGGTTCTATTGATCCTAAAACCGAAACTTTCAAACAGTTTCCAGAATGGGTAGAGGAAAACAAACAAAAACTTATAAACAAGAAAATAGCCATGTATTGCACTGGTGGTATAAGATGCGAAAAATCAACTTCTTATCTAAGGAGACTGGGTTTTAACGAAGTTTATCATTTAAAGGGCGGCATATTGCAATATTTGGAAGATACGCAAAATAAAAACAATTTATGGCAAGGCGAATGTTTTGTCTTTGATGATAGAATAAGCGTCTCAGATGATTTATCTCCAATAGCACGAGAACATATGGAGTTCTAAAATTGAGTGTTTATATTAACACCGAATTTCTGCAATATATTGTTAAACCTGTAACTATCCTTTAATAACAACGTCAAAAACAAAAGTAAAATTTACTGTCAAACTATATACTGCGTTTTAAACATCACATTCTGGTTAATAATATAACTTAAAGTATAATTAATTAACCATAATATCAGAATCTCCTAGTACAATATTTGCTGTAACGTTGAGTTCTCAGGCTCTTAATGTTATTTTGTAAATTTAATTAATATTAAAGGGATTATTATGTCTAAAAAAGGAGAACAGCAAGTATTTGATGGTATAATGTTGATGCTAATAAGAGAAGCAGTTGGTTGCATATCGTCCTTAGAAACATACCAAGAGGACCATTCTATATTTGATAGTAAAAGCTCCATTTTGAAGGTAGAGATGGAGTTTTCTACTCCAGCTATGTAAGTGCCTCCAGATAAGCAATTTGTACCTAAGATTTGCTCCAAAACTAATATTTTTAAAATATACAAAACTCTTCAAAAAGAAGCTGAAAAAATCCATACGATGGATGAATTACTGCAAGAATTGCTCGATTACCATATACCTGCAAAGTCGGTTGTTAAATTATTTGAGCATTTTGTGGCTTTTGCAGGAACATTAACTTTTATTAATGCTTTTGATGCTGGCATGCACAAGAAGTATCCAGAAGAAATTTTTTATAAGGCTAGTGCGAATAATAGAACTTTGGAGAATCATAGAAATAATGATGTGTTAAGGCCGTCTATAGAAGAGGCGCTTAAGAAGCCAATTGAAATATCGATACTAAAGACCATTAATAATAACCTGCTTTTAAAACCACATACTGAAGATTTTACATCTAATACTTGTGAGTTAATTCTGGCGTCTATATATCAAGCATATGATGCAAATAAAGTTTTTCTGCGCTCTCTTGGAAAGGATAATCTTTTAGACGCAGATATGTATCTTTTATCCGATCTTGATAGTCTTTCTAAAAACATGACTGGAGCTCATATTGAAAGTTATGGTGCTGGTGACCCTATGAATTTGTTATTTAGCGGAGGAAAACTAAAAGCAGATCAAAAAGAAGAAGATGATGATGTGCAAGACGCAGCTCCAATTCTTGCTAATCTAGGTGCTCTGACATCTGAACTAAGTGGAGAGGCTCCTGTTGAACACGTATAATATAATGGCAAAATTTTTGTTATAGCAAATTCCAAAGTTAACTATGCAAAAGCGATTTTTTATATATTCATGTTCGTATGTCTAAAATTTTTTCGCATATGGTTATGGATTATTTGCCGCTGTAAATTCTATTTGTATAGTTAATTTGGGAAATGGTATAATGATAAAAGTCCGTATTCCTATCATTCTATTGACATTTCTATTCGTGAATTATATTTATAGTGGTAAGTAATTTACAAATTGATAGTAAAATGAATAAGCTCTACCCTTCTGCTGAAATTGCCTTAAAAGATATAGTATATGATGGCATGGTAATAATGGCTGGAGGTTTTGGTCTTTGCGGTATACCTGAAAATTTAATACAAGCTTTATTAGATCTAAAAGTGAAGGATCTAACCATCATAAGCAATAATTGTGGAGTCGATGATTTTGGCCTTGGTTTACTTTTAAAAGCTGGCCAAATTAGGAAAATGGTTTCTTCTTATGTTGGAGAGAATAAAACTTTTGAACAGAAATATCTTAACGGAACATTGGAATTAGAATTAAATCCACAAGGAACATTGGCGGAAAGGATAAGAGCTGGCGGAGCTGGAATACCTGCATTTTATACTAAAACAGGAGTTGGTACAATGGTAGCCGAAGGTAAAGAAATACGGGAGTTTAAGGGAGAAAAATATTTAATGGAAACATCCCTCTTTGCTGATTTAGCTATAATCAAAGGCTGGAAAGCAGATATAATGGGTAACGTTATTTATAACAAAACAGCACAGAATTTTAACCCAGCAATGGCAACTGCAGCTACAATTACTGTTTGTGAAGTTGAAGAAATAGTAGAACCCGGTTTACTTGATCCAAACGCTATACATACACAAAGCATCTTTGTTAAAAGATTAGTTCTAGGAGAAAAATATCAAAAACCTATAGAACAGAAAACAACGCGCATAAGATAAGGATAATTAAAATAATGGCTTGGACGAAAGATCAAATGTGTCAAATAATAGCTCAGTTAGAGCTAAAAGAAGGTTTGTTTGTAAATCTTGGCATTGGGATACCAACAAAAGTTGCTAGCTATATACCCGAGAATGTTCATGTAATCTTTCAAAGTGAAAATGGTATGTTAGGTATTGGGCCATTCCCTTATGAAGGAGACGAAGACCCAGATTTAATAAATGCAGGAAAACAAACGATATCCGCTCTTCCCGAAACTAGCTATTTTGATAGTGTTGCATCTTTTTCAATGATTAGAGGCTCCCATATAGACCTTACTATCCTAGGAGCTTTGCAAGTTTCTGAGGAAGGAGATCTTGCAAATTGGACGGTGCCGGGAAAAATGATTAAAGGTATGGGTGGCGCTATGGATTTAGTGGCCAATATAAAACGTGTTGTAATCATAATGGAACATGTCGCAAAAGATGGTAGCGCAAAATTAGTCAAAGAATGTAACCTCCCTCTTACTGGAGTTAAGTCCGTAGATAGAGTAATCACTGACCTTGGGATATTTGATATTAACAAGCAAGGAATGTTTTTAATAAAAAAGCCTGATGATGTAACACTCGATGAAATTATATCCAAAACAGAAGCCAAATTTACCATCGCACTCTAAACTTGTCTCTTTAATACCATAAATATATTAATAATATCATTTCTAACATGATTAATTAACCATAACATAATTAGCTTTTGATATCCTATTTACCATAACGTTAAGTTTCTAATGAATTAACGTTATGTAATAAAAATTGGTTTAGTAATTATTTTATAAAGGTGGATTTAGATGACATGTATGAGGTCGCCTTTAGAAGCTTATTACGAAACCAATTTTAATTTAATTCATATTATGGAGTGATAATTATTATGGCTAAAGCAAAAGAACGCAAAGTGGATATAGCATTAAATGATCCAGAAATTATTGAGATGTCTAGTAAGTTAGTAAATGATGCAGTTAAACTCGCGATAAGAACAGTAGCAACTAACCTTCCTTTAGATGCAAGCACGAGGAAAATTTTTTCAGAAATATAAAGAGCATGAAGAAGAAGCTAGAACAATTACAGATCCAGCTGCTTTTATGCAAGATTTAGTTAAACATATACCTATACCGGCTATTGCTCCGCTACTTGAAGATTTGGTTTCTTTTATAAAAGCAGAAGCCCGAGTTACTTTAAACAATGACCTTATCAATATAGCTATTGATCCAATATTGAGGAAGCTTGCGGTAGATGCTTTAACTAATAATGAAGCCTTACATAAATACGCAGCAACTTTTGGAAATAACATCGGGAAATATGATGCTATTTATGCTAAAGGAGCTGATGCTACTACTATAGCTGAAGAATTTATCTCTCATCTTAAACAAGGGGCGCACGCAGAATCTATAAATTTAAGTGTATATCTCTTCTCGAATATTGCTGGTCTTCTTGGAAATATGACTGGAAATTATATTGAAAATTTTGCTACTCCTCTGAAGGTTATGTTATTTGCTGGAGTTAGTGAAATTGATAGTAAAGATAGTTCATCTCCTGCTGCAGTTGAGGCAAAATCAAATGATAAAGCAGATACTGATGCTGAGGCAAGTGCTCTTGTTGATGCATCTGCATTAGATTCAGACGATGAAAACGATAAAGATACCATAGAAGTAAGTTATATAGGGCCAATTGGTAGAGCTAGGCTTGGAAGTATGGTTGAGGAGAGCGTTGCGGCTTCAGGTTCAATAAGCCTTTTCGAAGAAGCAGATTTTTAACGCTTGGATCTTTTATAATAATTAATTAATTATTTATCATTTTAAGCTAGAAGCGGATTTTTGCCTTTAGCTTAAGATGTTATTAGAATAGATCTCTTTCGAAACTTCCCCCTTTGGTTATTTTGTTGTCATTAGAACCTTAAAAAATGCTCACGTAGATTTGCTGTTTTCCGCTTTTTTAGAACCTAATTCCTAAAAATATCGCTAGCTTATTTAGTTGCGAAAGAGATCTACTGAAGAATCTATAAACTTTTATCCTAAAATATACATAAAGACTGGCAAAGACACCAAAGATAGAATAGTTGTGAAAGTAGTTATAGATGCCATTGATTCATAATCACCACTTAATTGTCTAGATAATACATAAGCAGTGCTTGCACATGGTAGGCAGCTATATAATATACCGATTGATTTGGTAGTGGAGCTAATAGACATTATTGATAGAATGGTGACGGTAACTACAGGTAAAACTATTAGTTTTACGATAGTTGCAAACATTATATGTTTAAAACGAGATGGGCAAATTATAAATTTTAGTCCAGCTCCAACGTTTAACATTCCGATTGCCAAGGCAGAATCGGAAAGATTTGCAATAGTGTTTTTAACACCCAAATGAAGCGATAAGCCCGAATAATTAAAAATAAACCCGGCTATACTTGCTATAATCAAAGGGTTAGTACCAACGAGTTTGGCTATTAACCTAAAGCATTCTATCCTAGTTTTACCTATTAGGTTTGACGGAATGTATATCGCAAACACCATGACTGATAAAATATTTGTAAAAATAATCATATAAGACGATATAATTGCTACTATTGCAAGACCTTCACTGCCAAAAAGGGCACTGCTAAGCCCTAGAAAAATATAAGTATTATAACGAATTGATCCTTGGAACGTTGAAGTAAACAATATTTCGTCAGAGTTAGTTTTTTTTTGATAAAAGATTAAGGCAATTGCTACAATACTTGTTGAAATAATCAGGCCCAAGACAAGCTTAGTTACTGGAGCTGCGTTAAGATTAGCAGTAGATACATAATTAAAAAGCACAGAGGGAAATAATAAAAAATATAGTAACTTTTCCAATCCGCGCCAAAATTCTTCAGATTTTAGCCAATTTCTCTTTATAATACTCCCTAAAAGGGTAATTAGAAAGATGGGGAAAGTAGTAGAGAAAATATCTTGCATGGTA
>Ga0209702_10005209_pt1 | contig 17968 bp, 34 predicted proteins | sample FRY01_FD_187210 | JGI IMG/M metagenome (GOLD analysis project Ga0209702, IMG submission 187210) | Freshwater microbial communities from Lake Fryxell liftoff mats and glacier meltwater in Antarctica - FRY-01 (SPAdes) (version 2) | ecosystem: Environmental > Aquatic > Freshwater > Ice > Glacier...
ACGATCAGACATATGATACACAAGTCCACATACGCCAAGAACTTTTATTTTTTTGGAATCTGTCTCGATGAGTATATCTCCAACCTCTAGGTTGTAATGATCTTTTTTGTACGGTTTTATATACCTGATACTTTTTGTTTCATCATAACTGTCAACATCCCATGAGTATCGGTACCCTAATGTATCCTTGCACCTCGATCCATGCCATATACTCTGACACATATACCAATGGCCATTTTCGTATTGGAGTCTTACATCATCACACGCGGTTTCACTTCTTTCTACAATGCATCTTTTATTAACGCCGATCTTTTCTGCCTGTCTTTTGAATTCTTCGTATGTCATATTAATGTTTTACCGAATAATTAATAACGCCCCATATCACCGCATATCCGACAACTGTGAACAGTACAGGGATGAGTAGTACCAGCCCGATCAGTGATGCCAACCTGTCAAAGAATCCGATGAGTGTATCCATAATTATTCCTTCTTTTTATCAACTTTTAATTATTTCTCCTGCTGGGCTATTTCTTTAAGCTTTGCTTGATAGACTTGATACGCGGGCTCTTGTATTGCACGGTAGACCTCGTATGCTGGGACTACTATCGCATCAAAGGCTTTATCCGCGGGTCTTAGTACCGCATCGTAGGCTTTCCGTGCTGGACCTCGTATTGCATTGAAGGTTTTCAGTGCTGGTTTTACAATTGCACGATATTCTTTCCATGCTTCCTCTCTTTGTTGTTGTTTTGTCATAGGTTATTTATTAAACTCATTAAGTTTTCCTTCATACTCTTTTCGAGTTAGTTGGACGTTTAGGATCATATATTTTTTGTCTTTTATTCCCCAACATCCATAACAATGAGAACAGTAAAAACAGTCAGAACAGTTAGAACAGTTAGAACAGTTAAAACAGTCAGAACAGTCAATTCCTATTTTATTTTTGAAATTGATGAATTCTTCTTTTGTCATCTTCAAAATGTCTTCAGAAGTTAATATTTTTTTCATACTTAAGATTTTTGTCGCGTATTCTTCTTTTGTTTTTATGTTTTTATTTCTTTCTGAATGTAGTCAGAAATGGATAATAAGTCATTCTCGACCTTCGTTACTACCGCTCTATAGTGCTTGTCCGATACAGCGGGCATAGAGATTGAGGTCAATAGATGAGCTAATTCTTGCAACTTTACCTTATCAGGTGCAAGAAGTTTTGCTCGTTCTATATCCTCTTTAGATTTACGTTGCGCATCTTCATTGATCTGCAATTCTCTCTCTTCACGGTCTCTTTTCTCTTTCTCAGTTCGTATTTTTGCCTCGATAGCCTTTCGTGCTTCACGCTCCTTTTTTAATATATCCGCTTGTTTTGTTAGTTTTTTTACCATTGAAGCCTCCCTCACCTCTGCTTCTTTTCTCAACTTGATGTTATCGAGCCTTATTTGTTCTTGTTCTTTTTTGGCTGCTGCTTCTTGAATCAATCGGTCTGCCTCTGCCTTTTTGACAGCTTCTTGATGTGCGATAAAAGAATCTTTACTACTGAAAAGTAATTTTTCAAAGACTTCATCGCTTATATCCTTGAGCTGATATATTGAAACATCCTCAACATACTTAGATAGTCTTTCAATTCTATCTTCGTATGTTTTTTGCAGTCTTTCAAGTTGTCGAATTTCTGCAAACTTCTCTTGTTTTTCTAAGTGTTCCTCAACTGGGATAATGAGAGCCTTGATGATATTGGCGACCCCATCTATAGCTTTATTTTCTCGTAAGTTTTGTGCTTTGAGCTGTATTCTTGTAGGCTCAACACCTTTAGTGCGAATATCGCTCAATTTCATTCTCAAATCGTGAGCTTTTGCCATTGCTTCGGTGTGTGTTTCGTCAGTTACAACAATGTTTTTAGCTTCTTCGGCAATCTTTTTAGCATCCGTAAAATATAGAACAAAACTTTTCATCAGTTGTTCTGATTTTTCTATTGCCAATCCTGCTTGAGATATAACAACCGCAAGTTCATTATTGTTTTCCATATTTATATCTTAATCTTTAACAACTTCTAATTTAATTCTATCGGGATATATCATATTCTTTGGCACTGGGTTAGGATTTTCTTCTCGCCATAATGCCTGTGCGTGTTTAAAGATGTTAAACGCTCCTTCATGTGTATGATCAAATTCATGTAATTTCCAACCTTTGCCTTGAATAGTTTTGCCCGACTTATCTGCTCCTCTTGTTGTAGCCCGTAAGTGCATCACTCCCCGTCTCTGAATTTTAATTTCAGGACTTAATTCAGTCCATAACTTTTCATAGGCTGCAAGTTGAAATTCAAAAGACTTGTATATCCCATTCCCCGATTTATAATCAATAAGCCAAACCACATTATTGATACGACAAACCAAATCCATTGTTCCACCAAATCCCAATATTTCTGATACATAATTTTGTTCATTGACAATTAGTTCAGGTTTGTACGTTGTCCAAAACTCAACAAATTTCAGTATCATAAGCCATACATCTATTGTGTATCTCGCTTCTCCAAGATCATTGCTCCAGATCAACTCTTCCCCGTTTAAATACTTGTCTATAGCGTTATGTACGGCTGTTCCCTGTTCGCCTGCCCGCTTCATGACCTGTTCTGCATTGCTACCTAAGTCTTTAAGCCATTGGATGTATCCGTAGCCTTTTGGATACACGTCGAGGACTGTCGTGACCGAAGGGAAAAAATGAACATTGTCTCTTGTGTAAAACCTTTCATCGAGAAAGTTGATCTGCTTATTGGGTATGTCGTGTAAAATTTTCATGTATTTTTAACAACTTTTAATAAGGAAAATCGTCAAGATCTGCATTTTCTTTATTCTCTTTTAAATCTCCAACCATTTCAGTTTCTACAACTTCTGATTTTAACTTGTTATCATAGGATATAGCCATCTTCTCAAGTGCAAGAATTGTTCCTTCATCACTTATACTTGTGACATCAAACTTAGGGTTATACCATTCACCCTTATCATTCTGGTGATGAGTTAACGAAAGGCTGACTTGAACTGTATACATTGGTCTCCCTAGGAATTTAACCTTGCTAAAAAAGTCTTTAGCTTGGTAAATAGCCGCTCCTTTATTTAAGTACCATTTGAAAGGCTTCATCTCAGGCATAATCACACCAATAAAAATATAATTCTTAACCATAAAAGTTTTATCCATGTAGTCAGGTAGCTCTTTTTTAGTGAAGGATAGAAAAACTACATCTAGCTTTTCATGAACAGTATTCTCTGCTTTGTAAAAATATGTACCTCTTTTAAAAGGTGCGCCGTTTATATCTTTAGCCTTACTTGTTGGCTGAACAATCGAGATAGTAGGGGTGATGATGTCTGTCTCATCCATTTCTTGCATACCAATATTTTTTCTTTGTAAATAATAAGCGCTATCTACCTTTGTTATCTCTGCTGTCTTTTTGTCTGTCATATTTATTTGAAATTTTTAATGTTTTTCACTTATTTTAAGTCTTTGTAGAATGCCATAAATTGCATTAGGTGATATCTTATACATGCTTACTAACTGAGCCATGTTGTATTTGCCACTTTCTTTATCTTCTAATATTTTTTTATTTCTTTCAAGTTTTGCTTTGCTCATAATTGCTATAATATCAGAACTATTTGCTATAGTCAAGAGTATTTTTTTAACTCCTCATTTAGTTTTTTTCCAATCGTTTTTATTCTATTTTTTTCTTTGGGATTCTCTGTATTTTTATATCTTTGTCTAAGATTGGAAAGTTCAAGCTCTATATCTGATTTTATTTTGCAAATCCTGCTCATGTATAGCTGGTACACAATTGGCGCTTTATTTTTCAAATCTTGTCTTAGATCATCGATTTTGTTAGTATCGAAAAGTGTTATATGTCTCATATTCTAAAAAATTATAAATCGTTCGGAATTAAATCTGGGTCAACATCTTCATTCATTGATTTGGCTTCAATCCTAGGGTAGGGGGTAGGGTAGGGGCTACCCTTCTTATCCATTACAATAACAATTACCATGTCACTATTTAGTTTTGTGAATTTATTTTTTTTAACAATTGTAGGAATGTAGGGCAGTTTTAAATCTATCAGAAAATGTCGTAAAACATTTTGTGGAATAGCGTTAAAATCTTTAAGATATGTGTTCATTATTGAGGGCGCGCAAGAAAATGAATTATGCTTGTGAAAGTTATTAATGAAAACATAGTCTTTAAAGAAAAAATATTTTCGGTCAGCTTCAAACTTTTTCTTTATTTCGTCTATTTCCTCTAGGGTAGCCCCTAGGGTATAACGGAGTATCACAGTAGGCAGTTGATATATTCCAACCATATTCACTTTGTGATTACTGAAAAAGTATAGAAACGCACGAAATTCTTTATCAGTAAGTCCCAAAATATATTCATCCTCCCATAAATTAGTGGCGATCTGTCGGTATCTCATAGTTCGTAGTTTTTAAATAATTGATAAGATCAGAGATTAAGCCATCATAAGCGGTAATTATCTTTTGAAGATCTTCATCGGTTCGGGCATTTGAATATGGAAATTGTCTACTCAACTGTGAATAGGCATAAGAAGAGTCATTGACTTTGTTGAGGATTGCCTTAAGTTGTAGCAGTTTGGAGTGTAGTTCAATACTCATAGTTTAATTTCTTAATTTATATCAAAGCACTCTGAACGGTCAGGGACGGGTCATAAACCTGTAGCGGGCCATATCCTCATTGCTCCCCAAAAGCTTTAAACTGATGGAGAAAAATGAGGGTACACGTATAAATATATCGTATTTACGAGGGGATGTCAAATACGGTTACGAGAGAGTAGCAAATTTACTACTTTATCACTACTTTTTAGTATCTTTCTTATTTTTTCTATTTTCATGAATTTAAAATTATTCTTTTTTTTGTTCTTTTTTTAAGGGATTTTAGAATTGTTTTAAAGTCGGAACCATCTTTTGAGTAGACTCTATACAGATAACTTTTTAAGGGAACTCTTTTTGCAACCGAAATTATCTTAAATTTTTCCCATCTTTGTACTGTCTTTTTATTACCTGAATATCCCTCTAAAAGAAGAAATCTATAGAGATCAGACAAAGTATAGTAATCTTCTTTTAGTTCTTTAAGGGTTTTGTATTCTTTCATTTTATGTATACAGCATACCACATAAGACCAAAAATATCAACTTCATTGACAATAGTGGAATGATATGGTATATTAAATTCATGGATGACAAACTAAAAGAGAAGATAATTCTTACTGATGGAAAGGCAACAGTTGAGCTCCCCCTAGAAAACATTGTACGTTTAAGCATGATATACCTAAAAGACTACTTTGTTGCCTATGATGTAAATAACAACACTGTGACGGCACATAAGGTCTGGGATTGGATCATGAAGGAGAGGTTAGGGGTAGATGCTGATAAAAAAGATTCAGTACTTTTATGAACGAAGAAGAAATAATAAAAACATATAAAGAGCAAACAGCAAATATACAAGAAGCATTAAGGCTATCGGGTCTTGATGAGTCTGCTGTGCAATTTAAGACGCTCAATCTTCCCGATCTTCAAAAGATGAACCCAGAACAAATACAAAAGTTCTATACTTACATTCGTGAGATGGTTGTTTTATACTTTAATGATAATGGATTTTCAGAAAGAGAAATTTCCCGTAGACTTGGTGGACACACAAGGAATATGGTACAGAAGATATTGGGAAAGATTAAGCAAGATATATGAGCACATATTTAAACAAAATTATATATTGGCAGGGTAATTTAGCAAGAATTATTAGTTCTGCAGAGGATCCTACAGTGTGTATTGATATGATAGAAAAGCCTAAATGTGAAAAATGTGGACACCCTCATAATGAACGATTTAATGTTATTCCAACAAGCCCATACTATAAAGAGAATGCAAAGCCAGTAGAAACTATTGAATAATTACCAATTACATAAACAATATGGATATTCCAATTTTAGGAAGACAAATAAAAGTTCCCTTGAATCAAGCAACCTTTCGTTGTGATTTGATGGCAGAAGGACATAACAGGCTTATACACCCAGGAAGTACAGCTTATGGCGTGCAGATGGGTGAGGCACAAGGCACATATCATGGCCCAAGATGTTATCAAGAAGCCCTTCGGCAGTATCAGGAGTTAAAAAAACAGAAGGACTTAGAAGAAAGCGTAGAATAATATGGGAAAAACATTTATGATAAACAAGGCGGGGGGAGTTAAGAGTGTTGATGTGAGATCTATTGATGAGCTGAAAGCTAAAGGATGGGTAATGCTTCCCCAAAGAGAGCTAGATTCGGCAGGCAACCCTAAGCAAGTTTATTACCCTCAATATGACGTCAACCACATGGCTAGCCAAAACGCTCCAGATGAAGTTAAACCCATTGAAGAGTCAAATGTTACTAAAAACCTATCGGTTGAATTGTTCTAATATGGAAACAATATCCTGCAAATATTCGGGAGTATTTAACGATCCTAGTGGGTATGGGAGCGCTAATCGTGCTTTTGTAACTGCTTTGCATCTTGCTGGCGTTGACGTTACCCTAGAGCTCGTTACCCAAACCAGAGAGCAAGCATATCACGGGTGGGAACAACACCTGTGCACAGCACTTCTTAATAGAAATGTCCCCTACAAAGTAAAGATAATTCATCTTACTCCAGACATTTATGAACCTTACTTAGAAAAGGGAAAGTACCATATAGGGCATTTGTTCTGGGAAACAGATAGCCTTCCTAAAGAATGGATTGACCCTATAAATAAGATGGGGGAGATATGGACGTCAAGCCCCAATATGGCAGAGCTCTTTAAGCGTGGGGGAGTAAAGGTTCCTATTTACTGGTTCCCCCAGCCCATAGATATAACAATGGCAGATAAGGATTTTGGGAAGTTTCAAGTAGATCATCACATGGGAGTTCTCTTTTATTCGATCTTCCAGTGGATAGAAAGAAAAAACCCCAGAGCCCTACTACATGCCTACTGGAAAGCATTTAAAGGAAAAGACGATGTATCACTCCTTCTTAAAACATTCAGGCTATCTTACGATCAGAAAGAGTTTAACCACATACGAGATGACATAACCAGATGGAAGCAAGAGTTGGGTTTATCTCATTATCCAAGAGTGCTACTTTGTACAAAGCTTATGAGTGACTTTGAGATGATGAGGTTGCACAATACAGGGGATTGTTTTGTCACAGCGCATAGGGGCGAGGGGTGGTCAAGACCTATACAGGAATCACTTCTCATAGGAAAACCAGTAATCGCAACCGCCCGTGGAGGAATACATGAGTATCTAAGGGACAACCATTATTACCCCGTAAACTCAAAGTACGTACCAGTAACAGAAGTCCCCTACATTAAGTTCTATAAAGCCGATCAGAAATGGGCTGAGGTAGATGAAGCTGAGCTTATCAAGTCCATGCAATTTGTATATGCAAATCCCCGCCTAGCATCGGCAAAAGGAGTGCTGGCAAAGGATATGATTAAAAATCAATTCAACTATCACAGGATAGGTGGACTGATGAGGGAGAGATTAGAAGAGATTTATAAAAGTTTATAACTATATTTTGAAAATACAAAAACAACAATGTAAGCATGAATATAGGGCTTTTATCAAAGATCCTAGAGATGTTTCAACAAATGAAAGACTTTATTGTATTCATTGTTTGAAACTCGTTAGTGTATTGATGAATAATTTTGATAATGAGGTGATTAACCCAAAAGGTGTAAAGTGTTTCGTTTGTGATGAATCCTTTTATTATTGCAATTTAGGAGAAGAAAACGAAGGGATTTACCATTATAAATGTGAGCATTTTGGACATTGAAAGAAGGATGTTCATGCAAGGAAACTAAAATGAAAATTCTCTATGTAGGTTGCCACGAAATTTTGGAATTTGACACTTTAACTCTGTTTACAGAGCTGGATTCTTTAATACCAGAAGGAGAGTCAAAACTTAACTTAGAGATATTCTCCTTGAATGGCGCATACATGAATCCACTTCAAAGCGGGGGCTTTTCACGAACAGTAATAAAGAACGGAAGATTTTACCCTAAGCTCTATGGAGTAGGGCTTCAATCAGACAAAGATGACATCCACGATGAGCTTTTAGATTGGTGTGACGTTGTATTTATGACTCATAACTCGGCAATCCCAGGACAAAAAGAACAACAGAGGTGGGTAGTACGAAGCTTTGAAAAGATACACAGCAAGAAGAAGAAGATGATATGGCAAAGTATAGGTCAATGTACGCCTGAACTAGAGAAAGAAATCAAACAGTACAGGGATAGAGGTATGAATATAGTGCGTATGTCGCCACTCGAAGAAAAAGTCCCGCAGTACGCAGGACATGACGCTATAATTCGCTTCCATAAAGATGAGGATGAATTTAACGGTTGGACAGGAGAGAAAAAGCAAGTCATAACGATAACTCAGTCATTTAAACAACGAGGTCATCACCTAGGCTATACCGTATTTGAAGATGTAACGCATGGATTTAATCGAAAGGTATATGGATCGGAGAACGCTGATCTTGGGGATTTGTGGGGAGGGTTTAGATCATATAATGAACTGAAAGATGATCTTAGAAAAAGTAGAGTGTATTTTTATTTTGGAACACAACCCGTACCTTATACTTTAACTTTTATAGAAGCAATGCTCACAGGCATTCCTGTAGTAGCAGTAGGCCCAGCTCTAAGAGGGGACAATAAGGCTCCTTATCCTTGGCCAAACTATGAAGTCCACCAGATTATCTCAAACGGCGTAAATGGCTACGTATCGAACGATATAAATGAGTTGAGGGGATATATACAGTTGCTTTTGGATGATGAGGAAACAGCAAAGAGAATTGGTGAGGCAGGGCGTAACACTGCCATAAAGTTATTTGGTAAAAAGACAATCGCCCAACAATGGATACAATTACTTAAACAAATATGAAAGATACAATTACCGATCCACTACCAAAAACAATAAGAGAGTTTAAGTATATGTGGCTTAAAGATCAATTTCTGTCATATAGTGATGCTGAAATTAAAGAATTGTTATTAAAAATATTAAATAACGACAAAACTCATTTAACCATAAACCTTTAGAGAAGCAAGGAGTAAAACAAATATGAGCATTACACAATATTTTATAGATAGAGGATTAACAATAGAGCCAGAAGTAACGGATAAAAGGCTCTCCATGATTGACGATGGTGCAATCGAGGTTGAAACTGGGGAACTAGTATATGGAATGGTAAGAAGACTAAAGCCTGAGAGGTGTCTGTCCACAGGGATATATACTGGTATATCAGATTTATATATCGCAAAAGCCCTTCAGGATAATAATTCAGGTCATCTTACTGCCCTTGAGTATGAAGAATTTCACATCAAAAGAGCAGAAGAGCTTTGGAATAAGATGGGAGTTGCCCAACAAATAACAGCAGTAAAGACCGATTCTATGAAATATGAATTAGATAAACAGTATCAGTTTATGTTCCTTGATACTGAGTTGCACCTCCGCTTTCATGAGCTGGTTAAGTTTTATCCCAATCTTGATGAAGGGGGATATATATTTGTGCATGATATGCCCAGAACACTTTGTCAGGGCAATGTAAATACAGATCACCCAGACTTTAAGCATTGGCCTGTAGGCGAATTGCCATCAGAATTTACGACGTTGTTAAAAGAAAGAAAGTTAATGCCATTTTTTTTCAGCGGGGCACGTGGGTTAGTAGGCTATTATAAAGTTCATAAAGATGATTATGGATATTGAAAAAATAATTTTGGCGGAGTACCCGCACAAATTATTAAATTTATTGAAAAGGAAAGAGATCAAGATATGAAATGTACAAAACACAGGTATATTGTTCTTAGAAAAGGAGAAATGAAAAAAAGTGGAGAAAACAAAAAATATGGAAAAACTTATGAAGAATTTTTAGGATGTGTGCATTGTGGAGATATTAAAACCATTATCCACACCCAAAACTTTCTTTTTAAATTAAAGAGATAAAAAAAATTATATGAGTAGATGTTGTTTCCTATCCAGTTGTTCAGATCCATTTTTAACATTACTTAGCTTGAAACTATTTCAAGAAAAGTATTACGATGAAGTGGATAAGTTTTACATTAATATCAACAATCATGCAAGTGTACCGCAAGATGTTATAGGTGAGACACTTAAAAGATTATCTCAAGATAAGAAAGTACATATTGTTTATCATCCAGAAGGAATTGGCAACAGCGATACCATTTCTGAACTGGCTAAGATATCTAAAGAAGATTTAGTTATGTTTCTTGAGGAAGATTTTTATATTTTTCAGTCGGGAATAGTTGACTCATATTTTAAGAAGATAGAATCAGGGGAATGCGATTTGCTAGGTTCTCCCCGTTACACACATGGAGAAGTAGCAGATGTAGCCCAGAAGAAATATAATCTTGATTATTCAGGAGTTGGGGACAGAGGGTTTGCGTGGTGGCCTTCTTTCTTCTTTTGTAAACGTGAGGATTTGCTTAAAACTGATATGGATTTTGGAAGTAAGAAATATAATAAGGGTGAATATTTTAAAGAATTAGATCATACATTTATAGAAGATGCTCATACGGATACGTTTGCATGGACTTCTATTCAGATGAGGCATATGGGGTTGAGGTCAATATATATTCCCCAACATCATGCAAGCCCAACAGAAGCAGAGGATAAGAGAGCAAGGACAGTCAACTGGATAAATGGAAACAGCCCACCATACATTCATGCAGGCAGCCTATCATCAGGATGGGGTGGATATTTAAGCGGACAACTCCCCGATGTATCAACAGATGGGGCAAAGCAAGAAATTGAAACCCGTGTTGCTTGGTGGAGTATAGCAGAAAATGCAATATGTGGGTTTGATTCTTTTAGGACAGAATATGAAAAGGGGTTAGATAATTTAGTTATAGGAGCGAATTTAGATATGGATAGGATACAAGCTAAGTACGATTTATATAGAAATTTACTAAAAATAACATGAAAAAGGGATTATTATTTGATAAGAAAATTATATATAAACCATGAAAGACATATCAATCGTACTATCACAACCGCATCACATGGACTATCCATGGTTTAGGCACAATCTCCATTGGATGAGTGAGTGTGTGTCTAATGTGTATATTGCACTTACTCAAGACGAGAACCCCCCCAATATATCTCAGTTTATCATAACCAGACCAGAGTATAAGGATGTGAAATGGATTCATCCACAGAAAAACCCCCAGATAACAGACTGGAGAGATTTAGCAATGAAGGAAGCAATGGCTCAAATAAGTAGCGAGTATGTATTATTCTTGGAACAAGACTTTCTGATTAAAGATCAGTTTGTACTCAATAAGATAATAGATAATCTCGATACGTATGACTTTATTTACTATCAGGAGGGAGAAAGGATTCACCCCGCATTCTTTTTAACAAAGACTAATAATGTACGAAGATCGAGTATGGACTTTGGAGCACATCCACCGGAACATGATCATTTTGGAGGTATCGTTAATAGTATGCCCTACGAGAACAAGGCAGATCTTAAAGATTTAGGTTTTTGGCCAGATGTAGACTTTTACCATATAGCAGGACTTACCCAGAACTACCACGTATATAAGATGGGGCAGGCAATGTATAAAATGGATGAGTTTCTCACCTATAACAGTGGATGTTTGAAGCTTGAAATGACACAAGAGCCCATGTTTTACAGCTTATGTGAGGAGATAGAGCGAGTGTGTGGCGTGGGGCAAGTGGACAAGATTAAACAGTTTTTCATATAACTATGGCTTATTTATGTATGATGTGTGGAGACGAAAGCACAAACTCTCCAGAGGAGTTAAAGCAACACATGCTCAATCATTCCCAACAAAGAAGGCAGGACTTGAAAATCTCAAAGAAGGTAACAGATGAAGTAGATAATCCAAAGCCAGAGAAACCTGTGGAAAAGCCAGTGGTAGCTCCCACTCCAATCCCAGAAAAGATTTCTCCCCCTACCCCAATAGAGCTCGTGTATAAATATATCGGACAGTGTAGTGCCTGTAGACGTGAGGTAGCCACTATGGAAATAGAAGTAGAGAAGCAGTTGTTTATGATTGCATTTTGTGGGAATTGTAACAAGAAGCTAAAAGACATGCCTGTTATACCAGTAGGTGATCAGTTTAAGGGAAAGAAAAAATGAACTTACAAAAATACATAGACGATAGATATATATCAGTACAAAAACATCCTACAGAGGATTTGTATATCTATAATTATACTCAAAAATGTCAATTTGATAGAGTATGGACAGAAGAAACTATGATGTGTCGGGGTCTTATTATGGATGGTAAAGGAAATATAAAAGCACGCCCATTTAGAAAGTTCTTTAATTACGAGGAGCACGTAGGCGAGGATTCTAAACTACCTGCACTGCCATTAGAGCCTTTTCAAGTACAAGAAAAACTAGATGGGAGTTTGGGTATTTTATATTGGGTTGGTGACACTCCTTACCTTTCTACCAGAGGATCGTTTATAAGTGAACAAGCTGTAAAAGGAACAGAAATATTGAGAAATAAAAACATAGATGGGATATTTAATAAAGAATTTACTTTTCTCTTTGAAATTATTTACCCAGAAAATAGAGTAGTAATTGACTATTTAGGAATGGAAGACATTATACTTATAGCTGTAATAGATACTAAATCAGGAGAAGAGGTATCTATGGACGATTATAGTAAATATTTACCCCTTGTCAAAAAGATTGATGGAGTGAAAGATGTTTTAGATTTGAAAAGTAAAGAAGAAGAAAACAAAGAAGGCTTTGTAATAAGATTCAATAGTGGAATGCGGGTGAAGATTAAGTTCGCGGAGTATGTTAGATTGCATAGGTTAATAACAGGAGTTAATGCTCGCCACATATGGGAGAATTTGAAAGAAGGAAAGGGAATTGAGGAACTTATTGACAAAGTACCAGATGAATTTTATAAGTGGGTTAAAGAAACAGCACATAAGCTAAATAATGAGTATGAGGTGATAGAGCAGGCTATATGTAGTCACATACTTGATGAGGTGAAAGATTTACCGACTAGAAAAGAACAGGCTATTGCAATTATGCAAGATGAGGAGAGAAAAAAATACTCAGGTATTATTTTTAAAATGCTTGATAGGAAAGAATACTCCGAAGGAATTTGGAAAATGATTAAACCAAAACACGAATTACCATTTAAGAAAGAATTGTAGAGTAGCTTAGTGGTAAAGCGTCCCTCTGTTAAAGGGAAGATCGCAGGTTCAAATCCCGCCTCTACAGCAATTATCATTTTATTTATATATGAAAAAAGTAATATTGACTGTGGGTCTCCCCGCTTCAGGAAAGACAACTTGGGCGATTAAGCACATGGCTAAAAATCCAGGTCGGTACAAACGAATCAATAAAGATGATTTACGATCTATGCTTGATTGTGGCAAATGGAGTAGCGATAATGAAAAGTTAATAGTTAAAGTACGAGATGCTCTTATTTTACAATCACTAGAAGCGGGAAAACACGTTATAGTAGATGATACGAACTTACACCATAAACATATAGACCAAATACGACAGCTCACGAAAAACATAGCAATAGTTGAGACAAAAGACTTTACTAATGTATCGGTCAAAGAGTGTATAGAAAGAGATCTAAAACGAGAACCATCAGTAGGGAAAAAAGTAATATTAGACATGTATAACCAATTTTTGAAATTAAAGCCACAAGTTATTGAGAAAGATCCAAACCTTCCTGAAGCAATTATTTGTGATATTGATGGAACTCTAGCTTTATTTGAAGGAAATCCATATGAACGTGACTTCATGTCAGATAAAGTGAATATTCCCATTGCGAGTATTCTTGTTGTATGGAAGAATCTCAATACAAAAATTATTATTGTTTCGGGGAGAAATAACAAATTCAAAGACCAGACTGTTGAATGGCTAGAAAAAAATTCAATTAATTACGATCTTATTTTCATGCCAAGAAATCCTGAAGACACAAAGAAAGATTTCATTTTAAAGCAAGAAATTTATGAGAAAGAAATCAAGGGAAAATATAATGTTCTTTTTGTACTCGATGACCGTAATCGAGTTGTTGAGCTGTGGAGATCTTTAGGACTTACTTGTCTACAAGTTGCCGATGGTGCATTCTAATGCAGATACTCTCAGACCTACATCATTCGGGGCTTTACAACAGCCTAAAGATAACCTTAGAAGATAGATTACATCATAAATTATACAGGCCGATAGGCATGTCATGGGCGGATGAGTATTGGAAGATACATAAGCCTTATGACTATAATATGGACACAGCACGCCAGTATCTTGACCTACATGACGTGTTTACTCCAAAGGATGGCACACCATGCCTTAATGAGATTAGAAGCGCAAATTCAGCGTACTACACGCTAGATGAGAGGCAACATCACTATGTTCAGAAGGCGTTGACCCTAGAACAGTTTGCCGATATGGATATAGATTATATAATTGCCAGCATTCCCGATCATTATGTGAGCTTTACCAAACTTCGTGATAGATTTCACCCCAAAGCCAAAGTGATATGTCAAGCAGGAAATATTGGGTGGAACGACCCTATAAGGACAATGATACGTGAGGGAGTAGTCAAGAACCTAATGGCATCGGTGGCGCCCTTTAAGGTAGATTGTCATTCAGTCTTCTATCATCAGGAGCTTGACACCAAAGTCTTTACCTACAAGGAACCTATAGTCAGGAATCAGATTACGAGTTTCGTTATAGGTCTACCTCAGAAGGAAATATTTTTCCAGTATCAAAAAGCTCTACGAGGTTTTAATATGGAGTACTGGGCGGCGCTTGATAAGCCTTTTTTAGGAGATATAAGGGATATTGCAAGGCGTATGCAGGATAGTACATTCATCTGGCAATTAAAGCCTATGGGAGATGGATTTGGTCATTCGTGGTATGGTGCAGGATTTTGCGGACGACCACTCATTACTAACTTTTCCGATTATAAGGACAAACTCGGAGCTGAGATATTTGAAGACAATGTAACGGGTATCGATCTTGAAGCGGGTACAGTGGCAGAGAATGTAGAGCGAATTATAAAAGCTTCTTCTCCCGATAATCATAATGCAATGTGTCAAGCAATGAATAACAAAATAAAAAGCTCTATAGACTATGCAAAGGAGGCACAATCTATAGAGCAGTTTTTGTCAGCGTGTAAGTAACCAATCAACGATAATCAATCCAATAATAACAGTAAGTACAACCATATTGCGTTAGTATAATAATTAATAAAACTTGTTAAATGTATCTAACGCCATTGATGCATTCTTTGATATAATTTTCGTGTTCTTTCAGATTATAGCCCCGCAAAGTCCCTAAAAGTCGAGCGCCAACGCCCCTTTCATCACTTATTGTTATTTTCCAGCTTTTGCGATCAAGTAGGATTTTACGAAGATATACAGCCGCTTTATGGATGTCGGTAAATTCTTGTTTGTCAAATATAGAATCCTGAATTATTATTTTCCTAAACTTTTTCATAAATTAATTCACCCCCCTACAATAATGTAATTAATAATTAGTATACGTATACCCGCCCTTGTATGTAGTGCCAAAGGCGGGTAAGCCTACACTAAAACTCAGCTGTTACTGAATAAATTAACAACTTGTCAATGTCCTTGAACGCTTGACCGTACGCCATAAGAGCGCCAAACCTTTCGTCGTCATTTTCTAAGTCTATTTTGCCTCTATTTTTATCAGTAAGCAAGGATAAGATTTTGTCTTTTGTTTCCTTGTCGATGTTTATTTGTTTCATATTTTCTCACCCCCTTACAATGTTTAGTTTGCAATCACAACATCCCATGACCATATTCAGACAACCATTTTTCCATTTCTTCATTATTAAGTCCTCTCAGATATGATCCCAATTCTGTGCCTCTGGTCATTGCATCTTGCTCGTTCCATTCTCCGACTTCATCATCTTCGAGTGTCCATTGAGGCTCGTCGCCGGTACATGTCACATGTGCTACTCTTCCACTTTCTATAATTTCATCATTTTCTGAAATTGTCTTATAAACCTCTACATTAGAGGGATAATCTCGGATTGTGTATTCTATTTCAGTATTCATATATTTTCACCCCCTTATAATAATTAGTAAACTAATAATTTATCTGCGGTACTCCATACTTGTTCCTACATCCTCACCCAACGTGGTATTCTCATGTATAACACTGTATACTTTTCTCACTTCATAAAGAGCATTGTCATTTTTATCAGTGTCCCAACTCGGACACTCATAAATGTCAATATACTTTCCCTTGTATTTTTTGTTTATTTGTTTTTGTGTTAGTTTTGTCATATTTTCTCACCCCCCCCAATATTAAATTTATAATCAGCCTCATAATGTATGTATGCAAGCCCTACGGAGTAAGGCTTGCAAGCCTACACTATTGCCCATATATATACCCGCCCTGCTTTTTGTTGGCGTACTTTATACTTAAAATACAATCATCCAATAAACCACCACCGCCTAATGATCTTTTGTTATGTATAAGCAATGGTGTTTTGATTTCCCCTGTTGACCGCCCTACATAGCCCGCTATGTCGTATGCTTCTCCCCAACTTTTGCCAGTCTTTACATCACCATAATCAACAATTATGCGTACCTGATCCATTCTTGCCCATTCCAATACTTTGACTATTTCATCATTAGTATTCGCTTTATAGAACGTATCGTTCACTATTTTGTACATTGTCATATTTATTTATTCACCCCCTTTCAATAATAATTAGTAAATTAGTATATGTATGTACCCCTTAATAATAAGAGGTACAAGCCTACACTATGTTACTTACTCCAATCGTTGCGTTGTCCCTCTAGTACCTCCATATCTTCGCATATGTGAGATATAACACCGTCAAGCAATATAGACTGTCCCGTACAGCCTCGACCCCATATAGGAGAATCAAAATCGTTTATAATTACTTCTCCTTTCTCTTTTAGCTTTTCAGCTAGGAATGAAGTGATAAACCAGTATTCCATGATCTCCTGTATTCCTTGTTCTGGCTCTTCGTCGCTTTTGTAATTACAGCTATCGCATATGTAGCCTATTCCATCCTTATTAGTCTGTAGCTCGTCGGTCTCCTTCATATCGCCCCCGCATTCTGGACAAGGCGCATGATATAAGTTGTCAATGTCCCACGAATCAAACCAATATTGCTCAAGCTTTTGTAGCTCTTGCATCACAATCCCGCAGTTCATTAATACCTCACGATTTATGAATCTACTTTTTATTTCTTGGTTAATGTTGTTGTTGTAGTCTGTCATATTAAATAATTAATTAATAACTAAAGATTCCTAAAATAGTAACCGTCCACCTCGAAGTAGTCATACATTAGTTCACGTGCTGCATGTTCCCAATCTATGCACGAATACGGCCACTGTGGATCGTCTTGTATACTTCCTAACTGTTTCGCCATGTCTTGTGCAAACTCTTCCCCGCTTTTGAACTGTCCGCTGTATGCTTCTTCTACTACTTCTTTTGTTGTATATTCCTCGCCTACATTATCTATGTATGCTTGATATACATCCTCACTGTATGAACCTTCTTCTGCCATTTGTTTTGCTGTTGTTGTTTGATACATATTTTATGCGTTTATGTAATTTATAAATTTCTCTCGATCAAAGCTTGGATTGTCTTCTTTTAGCATTGTCATAAAGTCTTCAATGTATGCAAGTGATAATGATTGAGCCTCTGTACTGTTGGCTCCCCACTTTCCCACTTCTATGTATTTGCTTCTTAATACTTCCGCTATCTTGATGTAGTCTTTTTTACTCATATAGATATATTAATTAATAATAAATTCACCTCGTCGTATAATTCTATGTGCTGTCATCGGCTCGTTTTCTTGATACTCTTTTAGCCTTGCGTTCCCTTCCTTCAAGCTCTCCTCTGCTGTTACATCTTCCCACCCGTACCCGTATTGTCCTTGTACT